>Ga0307966_1004176_pt1 | contig 10769 bp, 11 predicted proteins | sample OrgLakmetagen646_FD_203141 | JGI IMG/M metagenome (GOLD analysis project Ga0307966, IMG submission 203141) | Saline water microbial communities from Organic Lake, Antarctica - #646 | ecosystem: Environmental > Aquatic > Non-marine Saline and Alkaline > Saline | place: Antarctica: Organic Lake... | reverse complement strand
CATGTAGCAGATCTTCGTTGAAGCTACGGAAGATATTCCTTTCGGTCAGAGTTTTTGAGTGTTCAGATTGATCATCATGGTCAAGTTCTGACATGTTTGATTCTTGTATATTTTTGTCCAAATGGGACGTTGTTTTCAGGTCTTCCATAGTATGACTGATATTTTTATCGAATACGGTCAACAATTCTTTGACAAAATAGTCAAATTTAGCATTGAAGCAGTCCATATGTCTGTTGAATACATCTTCTATTTTGATTGCAAGATCGCACCTGAATCTTGAGTTTTTAATATCTTGATCTTTTGAAGTCTCATTGTTACCTGAGTATCGTCTGCTGGTATGTAAGTCAGCACTAATATCTCTATCTAGCAAAGGCCTATTCCCTGCGATCTAAAAATAAGGAGATGGATTTACTAGAACTTCAAAATGAGTCAACTCTATGTCGATAATAATGACAAATCCTTGTTTCTTGATGAGTGAAGCTTCATTATGGTCTATGTGATGAGTTGTTAAAGTGCTCTTACCAGGTTGACAAACCAGCTCTTTCTTCAGTTCAATTTCACAATTATCTAATGATTTGTTGTTATCGAACTCTGTAGTGACAAATATCTGCTTGCTGCTCTCTACACTCAAACTTTGAGTTCTCCGTTTAACTATACATTAACAAGGCTTATATACTCGCAGGTTGAATCTCAAAATCTGTTGTTTCAAGCAGAGCAATCTCAAGGATGCTGAGATCATTGTTGTAAATATTATCCTTTTCTGATGACTTTGCTGTAAGTTTGGAAGGCACTCTCGCAAAATTGGTATCTACTGAATATTTGATCTTGCTACGAGCTTTATCGTTGAGATCATCAAAGTTTTCTTCCTTTAGAGACTCATTATCGTAATCATAGTCTTCAGGTAAGTTCTCAAAGTCAATAATGAAGTAATCAGTTCTGAGTTCGTGAACTCATTTCCCTTTGAGCTGCTGTCTTACATATTGGCTTTGAGCATCACAATAGATAAATTTGAACTTAATAGTTGTGTTTTCAGCCTCAATAATATCTGCATTACTCCGGAGAAAATACAGAATTACCTCTGGGTTATCTCCGCAAAGGATATGATAGTTCTATATTCATCATTATCTTATTTTTCGATACTTTATTTTTACTTTTAACCAACTTTCCTCGAAGAAAGAATAAATATCTAACGTAATATTTGCTGAAAATGCGTAAAATACTTCAGCACATTTATAAACTATGGAGAAATGCGTTCTTGTGAGTATAATTCCCAGAAAGGCATACCTTGCTTGGAACATCAGCATGGTTCTCAGCTGGTAACTTATCTCCATCATAGAGAGTGAGGATGAACTGGGCCTTTATCCATACATCATATGGCATTTGGTTGGTGATCAGCTTGATCTCGTCAAATATCGACAACAAGTTCTTGGTGCACTGGGGGTAGTCCAAAGCTATATCAATGCTCTTCGCTCTATGCAGGTTAGCAGTAACCTTACCGTTGGATACCCTCTTGTTCAGATCAAGTCTCTTTTTCTAAAGAAAGCATCTTGGGGAAAGTATGATCTTGATCAGTATTTTTATTGTTTTCATCAATGACTGAGAGTTTGCGTTGCTTTATGTCTCTTGATGATTGGACTAAATAAATTAAGTATATCTAGAATAAGGACTTACTATATTCGGCATGATCAATCTCTTCGCTAATATGTCTTTCGTGTTCAGCTGGTATTCTAAACTTACTTTTACGTTCAATATCTCAGTCGACTAAGAGTTCATCAGCAGGATAAAATGACTGGTGACCGCTGATCAATTCCTCGATTTGTAATATGTTGTTCTCGTTTTCAATCTCAATCTTGGACCCAGTCCTTGGCTTTGGGACATCATCGAGAATATTTTCCTTTTTCTCTTGATCAGAATGTTTCACGAAAGAATTTGACGTTTTGCCAATGTTATACTCAAAAGTTTGTTCTTCTACATTTGCTTCGAATTCAAAATACTCTTTGGCTAATTGGATAGTTTTCTGATTGTTGACAATAGAAGAGACTCTATCAATAACATTATCAAATTCACTGATGATGGCATCATTCAACTTCATCAACAGGAAAGTGGTAAACCTTTCATCTTTTAACTCTCCTTTGTAGTTCACATGCAGATAGACGAAAGCCTCAGTGTCAGAATTAGCTGTCTGCTCTTTTGATCAAGTTTTGAGCAGCTTGGAGTTTTGTAAGTTGGATGTATTTTTCTCCTAAACTTGTTCAACAATTGAACTTACGCTATGAACAGAGCCCGTGTGGCTTTGATGTTCTTGTTCTATTTTAAACAGAATATATCATAGTTATATTTTAGTCACAAGTCACAAACTGTAAAAAAAGTATTGATTGGTTTACCTTCGACATCTTCGTTTTCAAACATTAGATTGCCCAATTTTGTATTTTTGGCTGATTCTTCTGTCTCAAAATCCAATAGTTTATTTGGATCATTTGTGAACTCAATCTTTTCTCTTTTCTGGTCGTTTGCAATGATCTTTTTGAGTGTTTCACTTCCTCTATCTGCTGGTAAGTTTTCACTGTTAGAAGCTCCAAGCATTTGGTTCGCACTCTCATCATAAAGTAAAGGAGGGAATCAGAAGGTGTCCAAGTTGTTCAAAATCTTATTGAAATTCATCTTTGTGCATACTTTAATTCCGAAGACCACATTGCTTAAGGCAGCTCCATAATTGTGCTTTCCAACTTTGCCTATTCCTGAAATATTTGGCCTTATGAGTAGTGAATCGTTGTTAAGTCAGAATCCATTGTAAACGAGTGTGAAGTTCTCACTCTGATACATTTGCTCGAGTTGGTTGATAGCTTCTTCTTTGTCTTTAGGAGGCTCAAGATTCTCAAGGCAGGAAGCAAACATTTCTTGAGTCATTGTAATATCTTTTTGAAGCTTACTCGAGTTCGCATCTGATTCATCGATTTCATTGTCAGCTTCATCAATAGTGACACCCTTATTGCTTGAATTGTAGTGTGGGTCTAAGGTTTCTACAAGTTGGGCAGAAGAAGGTTCGCCAATCATTGAGCTGGCTCCCTGCTTAGCTGCAAATAAGCTGCTTCTGTAAAAATTGTTGTGAAATGAATTCTTGATTACTGATTTCGCATTCTCCCTGTACACCTGATCAACGAAGGTTTCCAATTTTAGGGTTGCGCTCAAGTCTATGTTCACAAGGGTGCCGACAAGTTTTCCTTTTAAATTAGCCAAAAATCTAAGGTAGTCTTTGATGAAAGAAGGAAGCATGAAGGCCACCATCATCCTTTCTGGATCTTCGTTGATGAACTCGAAATCAAGAGTAGTGGGTTTGGTCCTATATATTTTCTTTGCTCTTTGAATCAGGTTAATTTGATCAATCTGAGTTTTGATAGTGGTCACTATGTCGTTTAGGAAAGACTCATCTGGCTCTGAAATGCCATAGATTTCAAGTAGAATCGCCCCACAGATGGAGGTTCTATCAGTCTCAATGATAGCCGAGTGACTTGATGATTTTACGTTTATCAGAGGTTCTTTCCTCTCAGAATTGCAGTCTTTCAGAGAAAACACAAACGTCTTGTAGTTTTTCTTGATCACAAACCAGTTTTTGATGTTGATTATCTCAAGGTTTTTCAAAATGGACAAGTTATCGATAGAATTGATACTTATGTTGGACTGGAACTTGTGCTTGAACACAAGCTTGATCTCGTATTTAGGTTGCTCAGTTGTAGCTTCTTCCTTCAATTCTTCATTTACTTCTTTTGGGTCATTTGTTAGAGCTATAATGTTAAATCACTTTTCTCTACTTTTTTGAATGACTTTTGTCTCAGAAGGTCTCGAAGAGGGATCATCAGTGATATTTTTAGTTAATTCAGCCGTCTTGAGAGGAGGAAGTTGAGGTGAGGCATCCTGTCCTTCAAAACTCTTCATCTTTTCAGCCCACTGAGCCATTCTTGATTTATTCTTCTTTTTCTTATTGACTTTTTTTTCCTCAGGTTTGGATGTAACAATGAGAGATTGCTTTATTGACTCAATATGGTTAATTCTTTTAAGATTGTTCATGTTTATGCCTTTAATTGATAAACTATTTGACCATTCACGTTTGGAATTTAGTCTCATCAATAGTATCCTAGTGATAATCTTTCTCTCAAATTCTTTGATGATGGAATTCACCTATAAAGTTTAGATGTGAGAGTACCTTATTATCCATTTCTTGGTATGCACTTTCAACTTCAGAAAATCACTTGATCTTCAGTGTTACTTTATTAAATTCTGGTTCATTCTAATTATGAATACTTAACGATTACCAGGTTATTTGTTTTGTTGATTGGCTCAATTTCGATTTGAACAAGCATCCAGACTACAATTTCGAATTCTCCATACGGCCAGTACTAGATTTGTATTAAAGAAGGAAACTTACCACGTAGTTGACGAATCCATCATTATGTCCAATGAAGCTGCTTGGAATAGATACTCTTGACAAGTCTCGGCTGAATGCGGTTACTAATAATTTACTTACTTGTGCGCAAACTGCAGAAACTTGTTGGTTTTACTGTTAAGCATAGCATGAATATTCTTTCTACTCACATCACCTGTATTCTCATTGTTCTCAAAATCAAAATTTTTGAAATGCTTAGTAGAAATTGCGAAAAACACCTCTTCTCCAGGGTAGATTTCTTGATAGCCAAACCGGAGGACTGTGCTGCTCTTCATCTCGTCCTTAACCATTTTCAGAAGTATTTCTTTTGGCTCGGAGTATTCTTTCAAATCCAAGTCAATGGACATTGTTTTAGAGTTTATCTGGGACATGCACCGTAGAGCTTCTTTTATTATCTCAGAGTTCATTGGCCTCACAAATCTTAACAGACTTAGCTTTTGTTTGATAAAGAAAGTTGTCAAATTCTCAAGTGTCTCTTTTATCAAACTCCTGTCTTGATCAGAAAGCTTGATGACATGATTTCTATGATCTCCTTCTCTCAACTTGATTATTGTTGGAACAAAAGTGTCGACTTTCTGCTTTACAGTTTTATCAACTTCATCAATTGATCGATTGAGGATTGCATTCTTGTTTTCTGCATTTGCTTCTTCGAGACTACTATCAAAGATATCTAGAAAGTTGATGTTGAATCCTTTAGCATTGATAGTCCTTTCAGAATCTTGTACGATTTCGTCTGAAGAGATATTCTCATCAAGAACGACTCCGATATTTTCAGGCAGGAATTCAAACTTGAGAATGATGTTGGCTTCAGATACATTTTCGCATTCTTCCTCTCCTTCAACTCTATTGAGATCAAAGGAGTTGCCATCAAGTGAGTTGTTGTTGAATCCAAAACCGATGAAATTGGTATCGATGTCTCCTTCGCTCTTATTGCCAGTAGGCTTCAAACTATTTTGCTCTTTGATGTAGTTTGACGAACAAATGTACTCTTTGATCAGTGCCATGTCAAAAATACTCCCATAGTTGGTTATAGCTTTGCGTTTGGCTGGCTGCGATTTTTCAGCATAAAGAATCTCCATTGATCAAAAGATGAGGGAGTCGTCTAAAGGTAATGCTACCCGCTTACCCTTCTCAGTTTTATTTTTGTCATCTTTTGGATTCGGAGGGAGACTAATATACCTACAGGAGTCATTAGGGTGACTTACTTTGAGTTTGGTTCAGACTTAAACCGCTCAAGGATGATGTTTTTGAACTGCTTTTCTATTTCAGCGTAGTCTACAACAATTACGAGTGTTCAGTTAATAAGTTACCGATTGAGTCTTTTTGAGTATAGCTGGCTGGAGTTGAATCTTTCTCGAAAAATAAAGGCGATGTACGCATTTTTGAAAAACTTTCAAGAGTTTGAGGAGGAAGACGTTCAGACCTAAATTTCCCTAAAGCGTTGTCATTTCCTGGAGTCATCGTTGTATGTGAGTTTTCTGAGAACTCAATTTGAGGTGTTTCTTCTTCATGGGAGTCATACGGTGGAAATCTTTTAAGCTCCAATGCTAGAAGAACTAGATCAGTGATATTGATCTTGAATGAGCAACAAAATAAGTTTCGTTTGATCTTTCTTGAGTCTTTACTCTGAAGTTCATGGTCTTCTCTCAATTGTTTTATGCATACCTCAGCATACAGGATATCTATGGAGGAGTTGAGATAAGTAATGAAGTTTTTGATAATGCTTTCAAGACTCTTCTCAAGATTCAGCCACTCGTCCTCATCTTCTTCGAGATAGTAATCAAGGTCAAAGTCTGTGTAATCGATGTGCATGCTCTTTTCTATATCAAAGTACTCTTTTGTCCACTCATGGGTGGTAGCGTAGTCTGGGTTGAGGTCTGACAGAATAGAAGTACTCTCGTTGTAACTGAGACCAATCATGACATTGTTAATTTGGTAGTAAGTGGCCTTGATGAACACATCTTTCCCCATCTTGATGTATTTTATTGATTCATCGTAGAAACCTTTGAAAGTATTAATCTTAATGACGAACAGCTGGTCTTTGTTGATCAACTTCACAAAAATATTATTTGTCCGTTTGGATTTATCATTTTTGTACATCGTGTGGTGATCACTGAAGTTCTCTCAAATAATAAGAATTCTCTGATAGTATTCCTTGTAATACTTTTCAGATGAGTTTTTGGGAACTTTATCTGGGATATCTGGTACATCGAAGCGATGTTCACCAAGGTTCTCTGAATTGTCAAGTAGCAATCCAATAGAAAGGTCAATGTTATCTCCAGAGATCTTTTCTGGATTTCAGGTGCATCCAGGGATGTTCTTGATGTACTCAGTTTGCTCGTCATCATTCCCAATTTCCTCCTCAGAAGCGATGTCGTCTTTCTCTTGGAGTTCGCTAATTGGTTTTCTCTCGTTTTCTTTATTGTAGGGCATACTCAGTTGTGGGTAGCTGTTCTTCACGTACTTGCGCATGTCTTCATTGATAATTATAATTTTCAGCTTCATCTGTTGTTCGTCTTGGTGAGTTCTAATAATGTCATTATAGTTGTTGTCAAGCATCCCTTTGAAGTAGCATATTTCAGAGGTGATTGTCTTCTTGGATATCAGCTTCTCACGAGTTGCTTTGATCCTTCTATCCAAGGCATTCATTAGAAGGTTGTGATAAGTGCAAATATTAGTAAATAAGAAGGTGTCTTTGCCAGTGAAATAATTTCATAATTGCCTAAAGAAATCTCTTTCATTGTAAAAAATATCTTTTGTCTTTTTGTTCTTCCGATTTGAAAACTTAGTTTTGAGCTTATACGATTCACCTCCGAAATCGGTAGTACACTTTTGTCATCAAATCTCAATTTCTTCATGTTTGTCTTCTTCATGCTCTTCATCATTATTGCTCTTGTTATGGCACTCGCACTCTTCACACTTCGCATTGTTAGTATCGAAATTTTGGACTTTCTTGTTTTTGACGCTGTATCGGCCATTCTCTTTCTCCATGTAGACTTCAGTTTTGACAAAGGTTGAGTCATTCTCATTGTATTTAATGAGGTACTGGATGAGAACGGGGAAGAACACTATCTTTTCGTCTGTGCCCAACTTTTCAAGTTTGATGGTCTTGATGAACAGCATGTCGTCATTGCAAGTGTGCACCAGCTCAAACCCTTCACAAATTCTATGCCTAGCTATGATTTTTATGAAATCAGCAATAATTTTGTTATTGTCCTTCACCCATATCCACTTCTTTCTGAAGTTGTTTGCAATTCGAACACTTTTGTATGGAATGAAGTTGAATACGTTCATTTGGTCAGACTGGAAGATGTATTTTGGGATTAATTTATCTTCCTCTGGATCAGTCTTTGGGGCACTTTGTTTAAAAGATGCTTTCATGAGCTCTAACCGTGATTTTATATCTTTTTCATTATGTTTCTTTTTCATGTTTACAATATCAAGAGGAAGACTTATCAAAAGACTTGACACTCTATTTTGGTAAACTACATAAGATAAGTTCTTGTTTTTTAAGCTCAGATTAATCACCAAATCTGAGTTGCTTGAGTTTTCAAATCCAGTCGGCTTTACTTGTTCCATGAAGTAATTTTGAATTTTGGTCACTAAAATATTCCTCTCAAGAGCTTCTATATTAAAGAAACCAAGGTATACAACACACACGTTTGGAGTTACCCACACAGGTCTCATAAAGAGTAGTTTTCCTTCATCGTCATCATCTGAAGAGATCCTCTTAACCAGCAAGTTTCTGTTGAACGCAAATGATGCATATTTGTACAAACTCTTGAACACATTCCTTCTGAGTATGACTTCCTTGTTTGGTTCAGGGTCCTTGATGATAGGATTGATGCATCTTCCCAGCATATCGAACCTCCCAACTTTCAGTCAGCTGTGCCAGTTTCACACATCCAATCTTTTAGAGATTTTCCTGAGTAACTTCCGATGTCTTGTTTTGAAGTTTGTAACATCATAAAGGTATTTCTCCTGAACTTGGGCGTTGGCTTTGCGAGATTCTGGAATCTCCTCGATCTTCTTTATGTAGGAGTAGTCTTCATTTTCCCACTTGAATTTGTTCATGCGGGTAAGGTGGTCATTGTTCTATACATTAACTAATAATTCATTACCTTGATGCACTTCATAAATGTCAAGTCACTATCGTAAAAGTATTTCTGCAGAAATTCTTCTCTGAGTAAAGCACTCAGAAGCAATTTAAACTTTTCAATCATTCTGTCAGAAGCAAAGACCTCCTTAACAAACCTGGATATTCTTTCGTATGTGCTGTGGTAGTATGAGATCGGAGCATGCTTCTTTTTCTTTTTGAGCTCAGCCACGTACTTGATACTAATGACTCTATCCTCATTGAACTTTTTGAGGATGTCCTCTGTACTGGTCACTGAGACGGAGATGTTCAGACACTTTTCTTTGCTGCCATTATGTACATTGTCCAAATAAATCTCTGTGATGTTGTAGTTCAGAACAATATTTTGGGACCAGTAGTAGACAAACTCAGCATTTATCAACTTATCAAGGTCATCTTTGGTCCTCAATGATCTCATGCTGAAAGACTCATAAGTTCTGAGCTCACATATATTTTTGAAATTTGCCTTGAGAGTATACTCAGTATACTGCACCTTCCTGAACACAGGAGCGAAAACCATCCCCATCAATTTGACAGGATTCACTGATTCAAAGTGTTTGGTGATGTTTTTGTTTTTGTCAGGGTTCTTTTGTTGTGCCAAGAATGGACGATAGTCAGTTATATTACTGTTTCCACTAAATATTGTGTCATAGTAAATTGGTCGACAGAACATCATCTTCTGAAGTGGAGTCAAACGTTTTTGATAATTTTTCCTCTCTATTTTAGCTTCAGAGTTATTTTCATATTTTGAGTATCTGGTGAAGTCTTTAAAGCGAATGTAATACCCTCTTGACATCATGCACAGGACCTTAACGTTTTCATTGTTATTGATGAATCCAAACCTATTTCTGTAGTTACTCTCATCTTCAAGAGAAATAACAATGAGCTTAGCATCTAGCCTTCATAACTGCATCGAAATGCTGTTGTAGGCCACATTGTAGTCACTGTATGAACCTCAGTCAGTAATGTAATAAACCACAGGCATTGCAGATGACTCTTTCTTAGTCAATATAAAAATGACGTTTTGAATTATTTTATCCAAGTTATCACTTCAGTACAAATACTTAATCTTTGGGAACAATTTCAAGGTCAGATTTTCAATTCTGGATATCTGAGATTTCACCTTCTTGACAAGTTCCCAAATGTGGTTGGAATTGACCAAGTAGTTAAGAACCAAAATAGGCAAAGAACATTCGATCATATCTTCTTTGCAAATATGTTCATCCAATTTTCCAATGTTAATTAAGTCAGGTAAGCCACAACCAATAATTGTGATGAAGATCTCTGGCTTGAACTTGAATGTATCTTTGTTGACTTTATCATTCTTCTGAACTGAACAGTTGAGGTTGAAGAGAGTGCCTGTGACAACATCTCTCATCTTCTGGAAGTACATGGCACCTGAATCGTTGTCGATCATCGACATGCTGCCACTGAAATCAATGCACATGACGATATGGTACGAGTCCAAATATCAATTTACCTTTGTATCAGCAGTAATTGTCTCTCCCACAATGTTCTTACCCTTATTACTCCCCTTCCAAGTAACAGTAGATATTTTGACAGACTCAAAGAATGGGTAGTGTTGTTCTGAATAATATTAGAGAAAAAAACCTACTTTGTGTGATATCATCAAATGTGGAACTTTGCAGATTTTGGCTATCTCTATCGACCTCTTCATCTTCTTCGATCTCATCAGTATGGTCTTCTGATTTTTCAACTTCTTCAATTTCATTTTCATTTTCATCTTTGATCATCGAGAAGTTTGCTCTACTATCCTTTACGTCAGGATGTGGGCTGATCACTGTATTAAGCTTCTCCAAGTACCAGTTCATGAAATCTGTGGAAGCTGGATGGTCGCAACTAAACAAGGTTATATTTAAGCTTACCTTTCAATAAATATCTCCATTGCTTTGATCTTTGCCTTTTCCTGCAACTCCCTTATTGACTCCTTTTGCTTACTGCCCTTTGGCTTCTTCTCAATTAACCTTGACTGTAATCTTTCTATGTGTAGATTTTAGATAGAGTTTAGGAGGAATACAGATTCTAATATTTAGATATTTTAACGCAAACATCTGAAGTTGGAGGGATGTGACATGTTACATAGCCTACCTCCAGCGCACCGACTGTAGTCAGAATGCATGAACTTGCGATCTTCATCTTTAGTGTCAATGCGGTAGAAGTCGTCGCTTTCTG
>Ga0307966_1004169_pt1 | contig 10777 bp, 9 predicted proteins | sample OrgLakmetagen646_FD_203141 | JGI IMG/M metagenome (GOLD analysis project Ga0307966, IMG submission 203141) | Saline water microbial communities from Organic Lake, Antarctica - #646 | ecosystem: Environmental > Aquatic > Non-marine Saline and Alkaline > Saline | place: Antarctica: Organic Lake... | reverse complement strand
AATACTAAAGACTGGATATTATTTCTACAGAAATTATATTCCAAACCATTTAATAAACAAGATACCATTCTACTCAATTAGACATTTCTTTTATAGATAAGCTTATTATTTTGGAAAATCGACAAGCTTCAATTACATTAAGAGTATTAATAGGAGTAGTCATTAATATAGTATTGAATTACTTATTGATACCTCAATATGGAGCAATTGGTGCAGCCTATGCAACCATTGTGTCCCAGTTTTTTACTTCAGTTATGCTATTATTACTATTCAAATCTAGTAGGAAGTATTTTTTCTGGCAGATTCAGAGCTTTTTTTATCCACTTTCAAAAGCATTATTTTTTTTAAAGAGAATTAGAATATGATAACTTATAAACCTATAGCTCTATATTTTTCTTTTAGATGGAAAAAATTGACTTTATTAAGAAAAATAACTTTAAATCTATTACCAATAAAGCTTTTTATACAAAAATGGGATCTCCCAAAAGAGATACAAACAAAATATTTATTTACCCAAAGTATGGATAGGAGAGATTATAATGAATTTGTAAATACAGTATTTAATTCCTTAGATACAAGTAATAAAAAGTACCTTATGGTTACTACAAAGGTGAAATTAAATTTTGATATTTTATCTGTGAAATTGAAAGAAGTTAAGAATATTTGGAGAGATGTAGATTCTCACAACCTTTTCGAGAAGCTTTTTATATTTTTAAGCATATTACAAGTTGTCACTTTAGGAGAATATCTAAAAAACTATAGAATACATCTACATACAACTCATGCAGATATGTTACCAGTAGAAAACTATGTAGTCCAATACTTCAGAGCTCAAAATATAAAGACTGTTACATTTCAACATGGGCTTTATATAGATTATACAAAATATCCAAATATTAATGAGGTAAATTACAGAAACATAGTGTCAGAATATTTTTTAGCTTGGGGGAACGAGACCAAAAATTTGATCCAAAAATATCATCCTAATTGTAAAGTTTTTGTATGTGGCAATCCTATGGTTAAAAATGAAAACTATAAATCGAAAGATTTTTTTACCGTTGTATTTGATCAGGAGGCTTTTAAAGAATTTAATCAAAATATGATTTTTATAGCTCAAGAATTTGCAAAGAGAATTAATTTGAAAATCTTATTTAAATTACATCCGAGAAATAAAATTGATGATTATAACTTTGATAAAAATTTGCTTGTAGAAAACGAAAATATTAATAACTCACTATTTGCTATTGGTCATACGAGTACATTGATGTTTGAGCTTATGATAAAAGGGATTCCAACCTTCAAGTATAATACAAAAATACCTTCAAATCATTTTAATAATAATTTGACTTTTTGTGATGTTGATGAACTATTTCAAAAGCTAAACAATAAAAAAGAAATAGATTTCTTTGAAGAGGCTAGATACTATATAAAAAGCACAAATAAAGAAGCTTTAGAAGAGTATAAATCTACTTTAATAGCACTTGCCGAATAATATATACAATAAAATGTTTAATTATCCAAACGTCATTTTTGATAAAAAACAGTTATTACCTTACTAGATCTAAAAACCGACTAAACCTATAAAATTCATCTTGAGATCAATTCATCATATATATCAATACACTCATCTAATTTTGTCTTATACTTATTTTGTTCCAATAATTTTAAATTGAGCTCTTTAGCTTTTCTACGGCTATCAGAGGGTCTAGAGACCATAGTTTCCACCAGCTTGTTTTTATTGAATGTCTTATTAATATTTTCAATTTCATTAAACACAAGTTCTTTATTAAATGGGTCCTTTTTAGTGTAGTTATCTAGGTTTAAATTGAACCTAGAATTTATACAAGATACAGCTGTCTGGAAGTCCTCTGTAAATTGATCAAAACCAATGACTAAAATATTTTCTTTGTCTTTAATAAGAGGTTCGTGAAATTGAATATAGGCTCTCAATGCTTGATCAATTGAAATGTGTGTTTCCCTTATGAGTAAAGAAACGATGGCATCTTTGGGGTTTCTAATAAGTACAACTACTGGTAATTTTCTTTTCACACCTTCTAGAGCTAATGCAGGAACGTGAAGGTGATGGGCAATGGAAATTGGTTGTTTTTGTATGTATTGCAAGGCTACTACAAAAAAGGTATTTCCGGTTCTCGGATACGCTGCAATAACTAATTCAGTGTCGTTTTTAATGAATAACTTCTTATTTTTTTTCTTTAGACCGTACAGATTGAAAAATAAGAAAGGATAATTGCCTAAATAGATTCTCAGTTCAAAAAGAAGACTTCTTAACAATTTCATTTTTATGTAAATTAAAATGCAATACTAAAGATTTTTATTTAATATACTCGCTTCATCTATTGAATTGAACGCCTTAAAATATACTGATGATTTTCAATACATATAAATTTCAAAAGGTTTATTATGATAATAATTCGTAAAATTGCAACACTTCTGATGTGAAGTTTTAAGATAGTAAAACTTGCCAAATTCTATAGAATGAACCTATTTATCAAATTCCTATTAGCTGCAGTATCCATTTGTGTTTATTCTCAAAAAAATTCACAATTGGATTCTTTAAATGAATTTGAAGGTGTAAGAATTTATAATTTATACAGTGATATAATATATGGAGGTGGCGTAATTTATAATGAAAGCTTGAATGAATACCCAACTCAGTTGCATACTGGTTTTTTAAAATTAGGCTTTGATGAAAATTTAAACCAGGTTTCAAAAAAAATAATAAAACATGCTAGGTTTAATAAAGGGATTAGCATTAATAGTGAGGCTGGTTTATTTTTGTCAACAAAATATTATGGAAAACTTACTAGTCCTAGTCAAATGATAATATCGATGCACTTTCCAACGGATTATTATAAGGAAAGCAATAATTACTCTTTAGGTTTTTGGGTCAATGTTAAAAAACTGAATGGAAATGGGTTAGCTTTTTCAAAGATAAATGGTGCTTTTTCCTTTTTTTCGCACCAAGATTTAAAAACATTAGGAGCAAGGGCTTACCAGCAAAATAATAAAGTCCAAAACTATATATTTGAAATTACAAGAGTTGATGGTGATTATAGCTATTTAAGGTATAATCCTGATAATACATACATTATAAGATTTTTTATCTCAAAAGAAAGTGGTGAAAAAGTTACTGAACTCGAGATTTTAAATCCAGTTTTTCTCGATGGTGATAACCATAAAATCAACCCTTATTTCGAATACAAGAGTAAATCAGAATCGCTTAATAGTGATAAAATTGGTAAAAGGGCTGTGGTCATTGGTGATAGCCAACATCAGGATAGAGAATTGCACAAAGTTATTGCAAGGCATACTGGTTTAAATATAATATCGATGGCTAGAGGTGGGCACTCAATTAAATATAAAAGCAGAAATAAAAACCAGGCCAATATGTTTTGGTTTTATGAAAAAGAGTTAAGGGAAAAAATCTTGAAAATTGAAGATGTTGATTATTATATATTACCATTATCTACAAACGACACTAAAGGCGGTGGCGAGCTTTCAAATGAGGCTATTAATGCTGTAATTGAAAACTATCCTTATTATACTGATAACCAGAAGTTGTCACAAGAAAAACTTAAGATTTTTGAAAATCTAAGCGAAAATGAAAAGGAAAAAATATTTGGATATAAGCAAACCTTTGCTGCATATATAATGCAGTTAAAACAAGTAAATCCAAATGCACAATTCTTACTGTCTTCAATACCAATTTCACCTTACCATATGACCGGGAAAAAAGACAATCAAGGTCACGGAATATGGACTGATGGCTGGAATGCAAAAAAAGCAAAAGAAGAAAGAATGCCAATTTATACTAGTATGAGGAGGGACAGCAGAGAGCTTGCTGATTGGTTTGGTGCTAATTGGGCTGATTTGCAAAATAAAGTGAATTTAAATTTTGAAAATGCTCCAGAATATACAACTGATGGCATACATTGGTTTCCTGAAATAAAAAAAAGAATTGGAAAAGTCTTTAGTGATGAGTTGCAGGATATGTAAAAGGAAAAGTTCTGCTTATAAAAAATATAAAATAAATACTAATAAACTTGAACGAAATCATAAGTATAATAACCGCTTCATATAATAGCGAAAAAACTATTTCAAAAACTTTGGAATCGCTTCTAAATCAATCTTCTAAAGAATTTGAATTTATTATAATTGATGGTAATTCGAAAGATAATACTGTAGAGATAATTAAGGAATATGTTCCTTTATTTCGTCAAAAAAACATAAATATTTTTTGGAAGAGTGAAAAAGATTCTGGTATCTACGACGCTTGGAACAAGGGATTAAATTTAGCAAATGGAGAATGGATATCTTTTTTGGGTTCTGACGATATTTTACTGCCAAACGCAATTGAAATATATAATAATATAGCAAAAAAGAAGTCTTCAAAACAATTAGATCTAATTCATTCTAAAGTTGAAGTAACCAATAATGGTAAAGTAATAAAAGTAATTAATGGTGTATGGTCCTGGAAAATTTTCAAAAACCATATGAACCTCGCTCATGTTGGAGCTTTGCATAATATAAATTATTTTAAAAAATATGGTGTTTTTGATGATTCATATAAAATCACTGGCGATTATGAGCTTTTGTTAAGAGCTAGGGATAACTTAAAATGTTTCTATATTGATAAAATAACAGCTCAGATGGGATACGGAGGAATTAGTACTACTAACGTGAAAAAAGTGTTTTTAGAAACATTAAAAGCAAAGAATGAAACCGGTAAAATTAATACAATGATTTGTTGGTTCGATTATTATGTAGCGAATTTTAAATATAAAATGAAAAATATCATTACTTCAATTTAATCAAACGAAAAAAAATTAGAATGCAATTATTCTCGGTAAATAACTCGACTAAGTTTTCTTTGATAAGATATATAGAATTTACTTCTGTTCTAATGATATTTTTACAAGGTTTTACGTTGCAAAACTTTTTTATAATTGATTTAAAATTGTTTTATTTTTTCCTAGTTCTAAACAGTGTCTTGTTGTACGGTATCTATGGAATCAGGTTACACAAATACTTATTTGGCTTTATAAGTTTTGTAATTTTACACGCAATAGTTGTTAATACACTTTACGGCATTCCTTGGTCATTTTTTATAAAGCAAACAGTGGGGATTTCATTTGTAGCCGTCTATTTTTATAATGTGTTTGTTTTATGCGATATAAAAAGAATGTTTAAATTATATCTCGATATGGCATTAGTATTTTGTTTAATCGCTGTATTATTTTATCCTACTGGGCTTTTAGATAAAGAATACAATAGGCTAGATGGTTTAATGACTGAACCTTCAAAGTTTATCATTGTTAACGTCCCAGCCTTGTACTATTTTTTAAAGAAAAAAGAATTTATTAAATCTTTTATTTTATTAACAGGTTTTATATTAGCTCAATCATCCATAGGCTTTATAGCTATCTTTATTATGTTATTGTTTTTATTTTTTAGGAAAAATACTTTAAAGTATTTCGGCTTAGCAATTTTACCTTTTTTATTTTTGATACCATATCTTCAAACTAATGAAAACTTTCAATTACGTTATGATCAAACTTTGGAGAATCTAGATGTTTTTGTGACTAAATCATTTGATAATAATACTAATTTGAGTTCATTTATTTTATTAAAAAGTGCATATATATCAATAAATAATTTTCTGGATCATCCTCTAGGTACTGGTATAGGATCATTTGCTTATCAGCATGATGTATATATAAAAGATCTTTCGGTGCCTGATTATGCAGAAATCTATGGTACTAAAAATCTTAATAAGGAGGATGCAAACTCTATGTTTTTAAGAATTTTATCCGATTTTGGATTTATAGGTTTGTTTGCAATAGGTGCTTTTATATTTATCGGAGGTTATGTTTTAATTAAAGATTATGATTCTGAGAAGAAGACTATTTGCATAGGTGTTTTTATTTATTTTTTATTAAAACTTTTAAGGATGGGACATTATTTTCCAGAAGAAATGTTTTTCTTTTTATTTATGTTCTTCTTCAGTTTGCCCAAAATAACACTTAAGTTAAGTGATAATAAAGTTTTAAAAATATTAAAATAATGAATATTTCTTTTAGTCATAAATTTTTGGCTTTTTCATTATATGTAATGGCAGTTTTTCCATTACTACCCAAGAAAATTTTAGGTCTACCTGTTATTTTACTTATTATTTCTAGTTTTATCAATTTTATTCTTACTAAAAAAAGTAGCTTCAATTATAAGAAGTTATTAATTGGAATTATTCCGTTTATTTTATTTTTGATTTCTGCTTTTTATTCAGATGATTTAAGCTCTGCGTTTAAAAAAGTTAGTGGTACAAGATTGTCGTTATTAGTAGTGCCTTTGGCTTTTTTTCTAATGAACAAGTCCACTCTTAAATATTTGAAATCAAAGTTTTATAAGTTTCAAATAGCCTTTAGCATCTCATCACTTTTGTTATGTATCTTCTACTTTTCTTATTTACCTTTTATTGAAGCTTCTCAAAATCCTCATTTCGCTTTTCCTTCAGGTTTCTTTTTTAAAGCTGCAACAGAAAAGATCCCATATTTTCACCTGGAACCTGTTTATTTTTCTTTTTTGATTGTCATAAGTTTAATCAATTCGGTGTCTTTATATGTTCAAAAGCACATTAATCTTTTTCATTTTATAATTTTTGGTATATTTTATCTAAGTGTTATACTGCTGATGACAAGTAAATTGGCGATTTTGTTTGCCATGCTCTTTAGTGTTTGGTCTGTATTCTTCATTCTCAAGAACAAAATATTCAAAGTAGCGCTCATCATAGTAATGCTATTCAGCTTATATCCTTTAACTCAAATTCCATCAATTAAATATGAGATTGAAGAAGTTCAATATTTTCTTGAAGGAAAAAAAAGAGCTAAAGATGATAGTACTCAAAAAAGATATAGAATCACCATAAGCTCTTTAGATTTAGCTAAAGAAATAAATCTGCTCATCGGTACGGGGATCGGTGACGTCCAGAAAGAATTAAATAATGTTTATAAACTAAATAAATACAAAGAGTTATTAGTCAAGAAATTTGATTCCCACAATCAATATTTAAGCATGTTTTTAGGTACTGGCCTCATTGGCCTCATTGGCTTAATAATTCATTTAGCAATTCTGATTAAGGTTGCGATTAAAAAGAAATTTATATTTGGATTTTGGGTAATTTCATTTATCATAATTCAAATGCTAACTGAAACAGTCCTGGAACGGCAGGTTCCTGTGATTATATATTCACTATCGATATCTCTAATTTTATTTTTTCCTAAAAAATGTTCTGATGAAATTAAATAAAATAGATGTTTTTTTTATTACATCTCGCAATTAATTATTTTATAAATTTTAAATTTATAGCCTCGCCAAATTTAATCATAATACAAAGCCTTAATTTTTAATAAATCATATGTCGTGAGCGGTATTAATATTTTGCATGTAACTGAAGACTATAGTCTAAGTAGTGGAGGACTGCGTACTGTTATCAATGATTTAAATAATCATCTTAATAGTGTAAAAAATATAAATTCATATATTATATCTTCAAAAGAAGAAAAAGGAGATAATATAGAGCTGGTAAAAAATGCAATTGACCAAACTTGGCTCTATTCTTCACAATGGAATGAAAAGTTTATAGAAATTACAAATTCTTATAGAATTGATGTTATTCATATTCATGGAGTCTGGATGTACCCTCAATACATTGCTGCAAAATTTGCTGTAAAGAACAAAATACCTTTTATCATATCCTCGCATGGAATGTATGAGCCATGGCTTTGGACAAAGGGACGGTTGAAGAAAAATTTATATTTTAAATTTTTAGTAAAATCTCTATTTTCAAAGGCTTCCAGGATTCATGCTATAACTAATCCGGAAAAGAATAATCTAAAAAAACTTTTTCCACAGAATGAAATTATTGAGATACCAAATTTGATAAATTTTAAAAAAATTCCTGAAAATAAATATTATTCGAAAGAAAAGTATTTATTATATCTGGGAAGATTACATGAGAAAAAAGGAATTGAATTATTAATTCGCTCTTTCTCTAAGTTAAATGATGATAGTTTGATTTTGAAAATTGCAGGTGGATTTAATGAATATAAAATTGAATTAGATAAATTAATAGAGAAATTGAGCCTTCAAAGCAGGGTTCAGTTTATCGGTTTAGTAACAGGGGAAAAAAAAGCGAAGCTTTTTAAGGATGCTTTTTTGTTTGTGGCTCCATCATATTCAGAAGTAATAGGAATGGTGAATCTAGAGGCAGCATTACAGAAAACACCTGTAATTACTACCTTCCAGACTGGAATCAAAAAGGAATGGGATGAAAACGGAGGGATTTTAATAAATCCAAATGAACTTGAGCTTATTGGCGCGCTCAAAAAAGCGCTCTCATGGACGAGGAAAGAGAGAGATGATTGTGGTGAAAAACTCTATAGCTTTGTAAAACATAATTACTCTTGGGAGTATAGGCTAAAAGATTGGATAGCGTGTTATTCAGATATAATTAAGGAAAAATGATTTTTCAATTAGATAAGTTTCAACTTCCCCCAAATTTCAGAGGAAGGTCAAAATGGGTTGTACAGTTTTGGTGGATTGTCTATGCGTTATTTTTTAAGCCATCACCACAAGTATTCTATGGATGGAGGCGATTTTTATTGCGAGTATTTGGTGCAAAAATCGGCAAAAAAGTTATTATAAGGCCTTCTGTTCAAATAACTTATCCTTGGAAAGTTAAAATAGGCAACTATAGTTGGGTGGGTGATGATGTGGTGCTCTATTCACTTGGGGAAATTGAAATAGGATCCAATACAGTAATTTCTCAAAGAAGTTATATTTGTACAGGTTCTCATGACTATAATAAATTAGATTTTCCTATTTATGCAAAAAAAATATTAATCGAGGATGGTTGCTGGTTAGCTACGGATGTTTTTGTGGCTCCTGATGTGACAATTAAAAAAGGAGTAATTGTTGGTGCAAGGAGTTCGGTTTTTAAAGACTTGGATTCTTTTTCAATTTATTCAGGTTCTCCAGCTAAATTAATAAGAAAACGAAAGATTGAATAATAAAATCGTAATTATAGGCATTAACTATTACCCAGAGGATAGTGCAATAGGATTATACACAACCGAGAAAGCAGAATATTTAGTTTCTAAAGGTTTCGATGTCTCCGTTATAACAGGCTTTCCATATTATCCACAATGGGAAATTAGGCAAGATTACAAAACAAAAAACTACTTAGTAGAAGAAATTATAAACGGTGTAAAAGTCTATAGGAGTAAGCAGTATGTTCCTAAAAATCCAACATTTCTTAAAAGAATTATTCATTTAACCAGTTTTACTTTTGGTAATTTTATTAACCTTTTTAGGGTTGATAAGCCAGATATAGTCATATCAATAATTCCGTTCACAACGTCGTCTTTATTAGGATGGTTCTTAAAAAAAAGATATAAGGCTAAACATTGGGTGCATATTCAAGATTTTGAATTTGATGCTGCCATTGATTCTGGTCTCCTTAGAGGAAACGCCAAACTTGTTATTAGATTTCTTCAACGTATTGAAAAATTTGTATTGGATAGGGCTGATATAGTTTCTACAATAAGTTTAGGTATGATTAATAAATTAAAAGCAAAGACAGACACTAATACTTATTATTTTACAAATTGGATTGATGTAGAAAAATTCAATAACAACAAATTACAAACTCACAAGTATTTAAATTCTAATACCTTTAAAATCTTATATTCAGGAAATATAGGAGCAAAACAGGACTGGAATTTTTTTTTAAATTTTGTTAATCAACTCGTAAACATTGAGAATATAGAAGTCATTGTGGTTGGTGAAGGCGCAGAAAAAGATAAACTTTTACAAGAAATAAAAGATTATAATTTTGTAAAACATTATAATTTGATCCCTTATTCGGAATTACCATCATTATTATCAAGTGCTGACTTGCATATATTATTTCAAAAAACTGATGTTATTGATACTGTAATGCCCTCAAAGATTCTAGGTATGATGGCTAGTGCAAAACCATCAATAGTTACAGGGAATTTAAAAAGTGAAGTAGCCAAAGTTTTCGAAGATTCAAATGGGGGATTTTATTTTGATGGCACATCAATAGAAGAACTTATAGATCAAATCCTACTACTAAAAAAAAGTAAGCAGATGAGATATGAGTTAGGACAGAATGCTAAAGCGTATGTTGAAGAAAAATATTCCAAAAATAAAGTACTTAGTCATTTTGAGCAAGCGATTCAGAATATGTCATAATTACCTTTTTTTTTAAAATTCAAATAAGTATAGTTTTTGAACTCAATAATATTTTAAAATCCATATTTTTAAAATCTGAAGTTTAATCCATTACATTGAGTATTATAAATAGTCACTCAATCAAAACTATTAAATAAAACCTTATGAAAATAGCAGTAATAGGCACAGGCTACGTCGGCCTGGTTACAGGAACATGTTTAGCAGAAAATGGAAATGAAGTCCTTTGTGTGGACATCGACAAAAATAAAGTCGACCAGATGAAAGCAGGTGTTGTGCCTATCTACGAACCTCACCTGGATGTTTTATTCGAAAGGAATATTGAAGCTGGCCGGTTGAACTTTACAACTGACTTAAAAGAAGGTTTAGATTTTGGCGAGGTGATCTTTTTAGCTTTACCCACTCCAGAAGATGAAGACGGCTCTGCAGACTTAAAGTACGTCTTAGGCGTGGCTAAAGAGATCGGTGAGTATATTACTTCCTACAA
>Ga0307966_1004164_pt1 | contig 10784 bp, 10 predicted proteins | sample OrgLakmetagen646_FD_203141 | JGI IMG/M metagenome (GOLD analysis project Ga0307966, IMG submission 203141) | Saline water microbial communities from Organic Lake, Antarctica - #646 | ecosystem: Environmental > Aquatic > Non-marine Saline and Alkaline > Saline | place: Antarctica: Organic Lake... | reverse complement strand
TTAGTGCGCACAGGAAGCTTATGTTGCTAGACATGATGACCAACAGTGGAAATGTGCTAGATTAGTAACGGTAAGAGGCGTTGTTGATGTGTGTAACGGACCGCCCTTCCTTTCCAGCTGATGGTCGACAGATTACCAGAGGCGCACGCGTACACACACGTGCACACACTTTTGCACAGCAGGCCTTGCTGTAGGCTCGAGCAGCCGCAACGAGCAGCAGCAGTTGCACGGTAATCATCAGGCCCTGCACAACTCAGCCACAGCCAGGAGCAGCAAAAGCAGCAGTGGCTGGGTAGGCAGCAGGCAGCAGCAGCAGCAGCAGCAGCTGCAACAACCGCAACTACAACAACAACGAGAACAAGATCTACAGCAGCAACAGGGTTTCCGTCCCCTCCATCCCACTCACAGTGCTCCTGCCCCCTTCTCCGACCCCTCCACCACCTCCACACCCTCAATGCCCCCCCACGCCCACACAACCCCCGCCTCCGCCTGCGCGCCCAACGGTAGCTTCACAGGGGGTGGCTTAGGAGGCACTTGGGAGGCACGTGGCTGTCCACCTCCTCCCCCTGTGCGAGCCCAACGCAGTGGCAGCAACGCAGCCGCCGCCGCAGCTGCAGCGGCAGCAGCAGCAGTAGGGGCTGATACCCCTAGTACCCATAGGTACGCGGGCTAGGCTTGTTGATGCTTGTGCCATGAAAAGGTTGTGGAGTGCTACAAAATGGTGGATCAAGTTAAATTGAGGTGCATTGAATGAGCAAAGGCAAGCATCAGTCAGGAAGTTGCTGATCCACATGATTGGTAGGAATAAAGGTCTGGACTGAGTCAAGGCTGCAAGTTTGTCTCGCACCAGCCAGCGCTCCTCCTCTGATCCTGCCTGTCCTGCTTGTAATTAATTGTTTGGCTTTGATGACAAGCGTGCATCATCTTCGGATTTTTTTGGCAAACAAGCTTACGAGCACCTTGACGTTCTGTAAACCTTACTTGCAGGCCGTCTACAACAGCAGCAGCAGCAGCAGCAGCAGGGCAGGGCTTGCAAGGGCAGCATGCACCCCCACACACAGCACAGCCCAGCCTGGCTGGCAGCATACATTCAGATGCTAGCCGCAGCACCACCAGCTTACACCACCAAAACCAGCAGCAGCAGCAGCAGCAGCAGCAGCAGCGTGAGGTGAGAGTTTGTGAGTGCTTGGGGGTAATGGGTCCAATAATGGACAGTTTAGAGAGCTGTCTAACATTAACTAGAGAGGAAACGCTACGCAGGCAGGGACACCACTCCCCACAGAAATCAATACTGAAGTGCTGCACGGTCCTCTGCTATTCAGTTCCCCCTAGTTCTGCAACTCAATTCCTTTAGTTCGGGGCAGGTATTAGCCGTGGTGCAGGCTGCACGTACGTTACCACTGGGATGTGTAAGATTTGGTGCACACAGTGTACAATACGGCAAAAACTGTGTGTAGGGTCGGCCAAAACCGTATCCAAACATTGCAATCGACCGTACGTGTGGTAAAATCTTTGCTCAAAAATAGGGTATTTACGCCATACATGTATTCGCATTTATGTGCGGTTCTACACTACTAATGTTTTGTTAGCAGTGTGTATCACAATACGTGCAGCAACCCGTGCAGTGCTTATTGACAAACGACATATAATGACTTGACCATACATTACTCATGTGCTAATGAACATCGTGTGTGCGCGTGCCCTGAACACACACATACACACATGCAGTTGGAGCAAGTGCAGGGAAGGCAGTTCCCTGCAGGCCCAGACTTAGGACTTGGAGAGCAGCAGCAGCAGCAGCAGCAGCATGCGGTCCAAGTCCCTGACCGAGGGCAGTTCAATCTGAGCCCAGCAGAGTACAGCAGAGTAGGCCCTCCCAAAGGTGGGATCATAGAACCATAAGCACTGCACGGGCAGTGCAGAGTAGGCCCTCCCACCGGCAAGGAAAAATGATCAACAGTATGAGCTAAACAGGCAACAAGCCAGACAATTGGGAGGCACACAGTGGCAACAGTTTTTTGGGTTTGCGCTTGTGATGTAAAGGCTAGATGTTTCTCTCTGTATTTTGACAAGCCTGGTGACCGTGCTATATTCCTATTTGCACATGAACACAGAACACTACTCACTTCCTGCTTCCTGATTCACCTGCCAGTCCACATCTGCGAGCTAAACGTCCTTGGCTGTACGCATTCACCACACAGCGCTGACCCTATTACCTATCACACCATGACTGCAAATGTCTGTTCCTGCCCCTTCAAGTCCTCGGTTCCGTTTCAATTTTCAACCTGGCGTTGCAGGGCAGCACAGCGTGGGAGCCAGCAACAGCATATTCACACACACAGGCGCCCCCCTGAACCACGGCCAAGGCCAGCAGCAGCTACTCGCACCTACGCCCTCTAGCTTTGCCACGCCCATGGTCAGCTCAGGCGGGGGCGGCGATGCAGCCCAGCACGCAACCCAGCACACCGCAGCGGTTGCCGCCACCTTGTTCGATACCCCAGGCATGGGAGAGACGCCACAGGGCAGTGCGCCCTTTGTGGTTCGCAGGTGGGTTATGGCCAAAAGTGGAGTAGCCCACATGGAACAAAGTGTGTTGCGCCGTTTTCTGCTGCTAATGGTAGAGGCAGATGGCCTGGAAGATGTGAGGGTTCAATATTGTGGCTGCAAACGTTTGACCGGCGCTACCTTGTTCTCATGCCAGTCGTTGCTGGCATTTCCTTGCACTTCAGCCAGCAGCCAACGTAGACGCCTGACAATGGCGGCACAGTCCTTAGATTGTAACAGTCGAAAAGAGTGCAAGGGAGGAGGTTGGTGTGCGCCCAGGCTGCTGATCAGCTTGAGCTTGTCAATCAGGCAGGCAAGCCATTCTTGTGCTTGTTTGAGGGGTTACTGGTTTGTCTGCTGCAACACACGCATTGCAATACTTTCTTTAGAATGCAAGCACGGGCCTCCAGCAAAGCCACAGCTTTCACCGCTTACAAAGGTCGGCGTGTCAATGTGTTTAAACAGAGCAAACACACACCTTGTAAGGTAAGGTTACATCGCTATATTTGCCAACGTATTTAAACAGAGCAAGCATACACCTTGAAAGGCTACAGAGCTGATTCTTCTCCTGCACACCAACCGTGCCTGCAGAGCTGGAGGTGCCGGGTTCCCGCACTCTGAAGCAGGGGGGGGACGGGTGAGAGGGGAGGAACAGGAAGAAGCGGAGGGAGCGGGCATGGAGGACGAGGATGACGAGGAGGAGGAGGAGGAGGAGGAGGGGGAGGGGATGGAAGAGGAAGAGCCTCAGTCTGCTTGTGGATGGGGCGAAGGGGGGGCATTTGTGACGCCGGGTGTGTGCAACAGCGGCCTGGTGCCGCCTGCGCCACCACAAAAAAATATGGAGGCCATGGGTGAGAGTGTGTACATGCGTGTGTGTTGAGAGCTATGAGTGAGGGGTGGGAGGGAAGATTTAGATTGCTTTTGTTCAGTCCGAATCAGATCATACATTAAGATCGGTAGGAGAAAATGTCCATTTTGTTTGTGCTAGTGTTTTTATAATCGAGACACAGTTTTGTGTACAACACACATGCAAACACACACAAACACGCGTGCATACACAACAGGTCAGCTTGGCTTTCCTGGCTTCGGTGGGCAAGCAGATTCTGCATTCAGAGAGACCACAGACAGAGGTCAACCCACAGACACAAGCCATCATGGCCAACACCAAACACGCCACCAGTCTCACCTCGTGGACGATGGGGGAAAGGTGTGGATGTGTTGTGCTTGCGTGTGAGCATGTGTTTGCATGAAAGCATGTGTTTGCCTTGTGTGTGTACGTGCACCAGCCTCTGTATTGGTGTACGAGCTTTCCACTGCTTTTCACTGAATTGCAAACACACAAGTGCATGCAATCACGTACTTTCTTCTTGCATGCAGGTACGCAAGATCAGTGGCAAGTCCTTGTTCCACGAGAGTGCAGCCAGGTGGGTCGTCTGGTAAAACGCTGGCGTGGTGTTTGGTGGAGGTGTTTTACGATACTCAGCACCCGAGAAGCTTTTTTGCTGAATATGATGTTGGGAGTACTCTCACTGCCTGCGTGCTTTTGTGTCAGTGTTTTTGTCAAGCCCCTTGTACACCTCTCAAATGTGCCCCAATGGGTGGTTTACATGCGCTGAGCAGGACGGTTTGAGGACGGTCGCCTCATGTTGCAGTCTGCTTCTCCTGCTGCAGCTCATGAGGTTTTCAATTTGATGTGTACTCATTGAGATGCTTTTCTATGGCACAATCTAGCCCCCTGTATCTTCATACACACAATCATCTTTGATGTATGGTTAATGTAAAACTAAAGCTGCATGAGGTCATACGTCATGGCTTCATCTGTTTTGCACGTCCGGTCGTGGAAAGCATGCTCACACACGCGCACGTCCCCTTTCCTCCTTCAACACATGCGCACGTCCCCCTCCCCTATTTCCTCTGCACGCAGCTCCCACGGCGGTGGCCTCAGCAGTAGCAGTAGCAGCAGCCGCCGCCGCAGCTCGCGCCTTGCCGCACAACATGCCAACAACAGCGGGCACGGCATGCCCATGGACACACAAGCCACGGCTACTACCACCACCTCGGCTGGCCAAGTGCCTCCAAACTCTGCCACCGGTAAGGGCCGGCCGAGGCTGTTACGTTTTTCAACTAAACTAAGCAGTTGAAGCAGAGATAGCCACCTCCCATAGCGTCTACAAGGTACCCCCTTCAAGAGATGTGTCGATGAAGGCGAGGCTTCCATTCGCAACTGGCTCTGGCCCTGCCACATGTGCTGCAAATTCGTGGTGCTCCCCAGCTCGCACACACGCGTGCAGACACGCACGCACACGCATGCGCACACACACACACACGCACACACACAAAGATGCACAACAATAAAAAGTGCTAGGATAGCCAACTCAAAAGCTCTCTCTCTCTCTCTTTTCTCTCTCTCTCTCTCTCTCTCTCTCTTTCTCTGTATATATATCATCTCTCTCTCACTCTCCTGTTCTCTGTATATGTACGTATATGTATCTTTATTTAGTCCCCTCGTCTCTTATTCTTCCTCCCCTCATTGTCCCCTCTGTCTTCACACAGGAGCAGCAGTCACGTTCCTCAACCCCTCTCACCCGCATCTGCACCACCAGCAGCATTATCCACAGCAGCAGCAGCAGCAGCAGCAGCAGCCACATGGAGCCATGCGGTCTTTGGACGGCTTTGGTGGCTTCAGCCAGAACGCCCAGAACCAGCCAGATCCTCTGTACCCCCCGCCTTTACCGTCTCACACACAGACCACTTTTGATGCGAAGCTAGCGTATCAGCCGGGCTGCATGCCAAGCACGTCGTTTGTGCAAGCTGTCCCAGGTGGGATGGAGTAGTATGGGTTTGTGCACGTTGTAGTCACGTGAGTGGGCCATTGTGATGGTCATGTGTGGGTGGGTTTGAGTATGTATACAGTTAAATTTGATTGTGTATCACTTAATCTCAACTCATTTGGAAAAGGGACAAGGGTAAGTGATTCCGGTTAGCAAGAGGGAGGGTGGAAAGAGGAGGGCTAAGCTGTGTTAAAGCATGCGCAAGTTTAATTGAAAGGTGCGTTTTCTTCTCCACGCCATCTCTGCAATCGACGTACCAGCAAGTTGTGGGTCAACACTTGTTTTGTTTGCCTGGAAAGAGATGATAAAGTATGTAACAACGTGTGCAATGCTTGAACTCACATTCACATTCACACGCACACACACCCCAATTCACAGCTGCTGTGGCTTTCTTATCTGCCAACCGCATCAGACGCCCACTCTGTACGACCTTTTTTGGTTTCTTAGCTTGTTAGGTGCTTCCTGCTGTGTGGCTGTGTGTTGTGTGTTTATGTTTGATGTTTCTGGTCCTAACAAGTGCGTGTCTGTGTGAACGGACCTGCAGGCCGTGGAGCAGCCATGGCAGAAAGAGGACATAGGGACGTTTTGGATACGCATGGCCAGGTAAGGGCACGTCAGCAAGGTTAACTTGAGCTACCTTTTCATGCCACCACGACATTACATAGAAGGTTAGCTTAAGCTACCTTTTCATGAGCTACCTTTTCATGAGATAGAAGGCTAACTTGAGCTACCTTTTCATGCCACCACGACTTCACATAATCGACATGTTGACTTGATTTCACCACCCTTAGTTTACAAGAGATTGATGTCTGTGCGCACAGAATAACAGCCAGGAAAGCCTCTTAAGTGCAAAGCGTGTGTGTATGTATAGGGTTGGCCGGAACCATGTATATACACCGTATATGACCGTATTTTTGGTGATTTCTCTGCCAAAAATACCGTATATATACTGTTTATATATATACGATCCTGGTCAACCCTATGTATGTATGCACGGCTCTAAACAACTAGACGTCTGGCATCTGGTTTGTGGTTACTGCAAGTGAATCCAAGTGGTAGCTGTGAAGGTAGGGCTGCGTGCCCCTGTACAGGACTGGCAGTGTAGGGGTAGGGAGTTGTGGAATCGAATGGTAGCATGGTAGTTAGTCAAGCAGCAAGGTTTGATATGGTATCGGCCAGAGATGCAGTATGTGATGCATCATGTGGTACCGTAGGAATGAGGAAGAGGAAGTTGTGTAGCTGGTAAGAGCTGCTTATTTTGAACGAGGCCTCCTCTTATCCAGGAGGGTGTACTTATCTATCCAGTGCCTTGTCTGACTCCAAAAGTGCGCTGGCACACATGCACTGCTTTGCCACAGGCTCAAAGTGTGTGCAGTCTCTGTACCTAGATCAAGCATTTGTATTTGTTCATAATGATTTTGCAATGAGTTCCTGGTACAGCTCACTGAGTTGCTAAGTACAAGATGGTTTGACTTGGTGCAGACCCATTATCGCAAGCAACAATGTATTATCTAAAGATTACTTGGAGTACTTTACCCTGTTGTGTGTGTGGTAAAAATTAAAGATAGTTGAGGGAGATCAGCAGCAGCATTTATAGTTGTAAACAATTGAGTGTGTATTGTGGGATGGTGGGGAATGAAGGAATAAAAGGAGGAAGGAGATCAAATGAGGTACCTGGCCTTTTCTATCTGGTTTGGCCCGTCTATGAAGTAGCGTGCCTATGTTGCATGATATAAAGTGCCTATGTCTATGTTGTACGATATAAAGTGCCTATGCCTTTGAATGATATTAAGTGCCTATGTTGTATGATATTAAAAAGTGCACGTATGTCCAAATGAAGCCTATCACTAGAACTCCTTTCCGACACACATGCTGAGCGTGTTGAACAGCTTCTCATGTGCACGTGCGTGCAGATGTGCTGCATGGCCTTACTGCAGCCTGCGTACCAAGGTCACCTACACTTAGCCATGTACCGATGCACAGAGGCGCTGCAGTCCTTTCAAAGGTGTGTGCGCACACATATGTTCAAAATAAACACTACATACGCACGTGCACATTAAAGTGCAAATGATGATGCCGGTAAACTTTCCATTAAGTTGCACCCTGTGTTTGGTCCTTGAATAGAGGACTGAGGATTTGGGCGAAATTGCTGCTTTTAGCAGCGCTCCAAAAGCTTCAAAATTGTTTAAAAGTGCACTTGTGCCAGCTGTGTTTTTCCTTGAGGATGATGCACACCGTGCAAACTAAATATAGGTTTACTGGTTTACTACACACATACAAGCACATCTGCGCATGCACACAGGTTCCCATGCATCATTGCGCACAAGCTGATGCAACTTCTACGCAACGCACACTAAGAGCACACTTATCTGCTCACACACGCACACACACGCACAAACATATACACATACACACACTCGCACCTGCCTGCCTGCCACCCCTACCACGCAGTCTTATGTCGCACCAAGCGCGTACACCATGGGTATGCTGTCAAATGGCACGGGCCTATTTTGAGCGCATGGACTACAGCCAGGCTGCCCACGCATTTGAGAGCGCACGGCAGGTGGGCGGCTTGGTCCCATGACATTTTACTTGTGCCATGCCCCTTTCTTGTACTCACTGATCTCAGATTGATCACTGTGCTGTACTTGCAGCCTCTGGAATGAAAGCTAGCTGCTTTGTGAATGCTCCTGAGCAGCGTGTACACCTTATGATAACCCTTTATTCATAGAGTGTTTGGTACGGTTTGGCGCCAACGGCACCAGAGCATGATGCCCTTTGGCGACGTCATTTGTGAATATGAATTGTGAGTTGTCGTCAGAGCTGTTCAAAAATAGGTGGATGCAACTGCATGCACGCTTCTGAGGAACCTTGGTACGAGCGCGCCTGCGCTGGGGGATGTTTTGCTCCCTTTGACTTGGTACAGGGGGCGTGCTTCTTACCTGAAACCTGGGTGTGTCTGCCCTGCTTGTTCCCTCGCTATGCCTCACCTCTTGGTCACGTTTTCACCTGGTCTGTTCACAGCTCGATAAGCAGCATGTGGAGGGCATGGAGGTGTATAGCACAGTGCTGTGGCACCTTAAAAGGGACACCGACCTGTCTTACCTAGCACAAGACCTCGTGGCCATCGACAGGATGGCTCCTCAGGTGGGTGGGGGTGGGGGTGGTGGAAGTGCGAGCCTAGGCAAAGGGTGGGCATATGCTCGTGCAGGTACGCGAGTGTAGGTATGGGAGTGTAGGTATGCTGATGCAGGTATGCAAGTCTAGGCGCAGGGTGGGCATATGCGCATACGAATGAATGTTGTCCGATATGTGCGTGGTTTACGTACGAATCATTGAAACATGCGTACCCATCCTGTTATAGAGTACTGTTTTGATAGTTAAGCACTCATAGGCCCAGCGGTATCAGTAGCGAGCCACAGCATGCACTTGCAGCAGTCCTTATCCTTCTTGCACTAGCACATGAAAGGTTAAACGTCGTTGCCCTTCTATTGCAGACCTGGTGTGTCCTGGGAAACTTCTTCAGCCTGCAAAAAGAGCACGAAGCGGCCCTCAAGCTGTTTGAGCGAGCACTGCAGCTGGACGCCTCGTTCACGTGCGTTTTGTGGACTGCACTGTATCTTGGACAAAAAGTGGCTGAGGTTGCGTGTCCACATAGCTGACGTTCTAATAACCCTGGTGCCTTGGGTTCTTACGGTAGGAAACTGTTGTTGACACTTGCCAATGGGTGGCAGTCTGACTCTAGGGTGCAATAGCCTTTGCAGCAATGCAGGCCCTAGGAACCAACGCTTTCCAAGCACGAGGACTTGATTCATACAATAAGGGTGTGACAAAAGCACCCTGATGTGCAAAGTGTCCATGCTCAGCTTCTTGCGTATGTATTGTTTGCCGCTCAACTGCAACGCTTGTGTGTATCTTTTTTCTTTGCAGCTACGCCTACACACTGAGCGGGCATGAGCATGCAGCCAATGACGACCTGGACACTGCTCTCACATGCTACCGGAACGCCCTGCGCTTTGATGGCCGGCACTACAACGCTATGTGAGGCACCTGGCTAGAAATGATGGGGGGGACAAATATTGAAGACAGAGGCTGCATTCGCAAGTTGAGCTTTGTGGGCCCTTCCTTTGTTGGGGCGAGCACACAAGGCGCACAGCACACCCTGACTTGCTACAGGGGCACTCTGTGATGTTGCTGCAATGCTGCGTGTTCAGGCAGCGCCCCCGTTCAGTGCTGCACAGAACCCACTCCAGGCTACGCTTTAATTGAATTGCAGAGACGCTGCGCAGATATGGCGTGGGGCCACTTCTCTGGTTCAGCAGCACAACTGCACTGCCATCGTTACATTTGTACCTGTCCGAACTCGCTGCAACACCAACCTGCTGCTATCATGATGCCAAGTTGACATGAACATGGCGTTCACCAGCGCTAACTGTTTCCTCTGTTACCATCGAATGATCAACTGTGTGCCAGGCTTGCATCGTTGAACTGTACCATCGTTAAACTGTATAATCGATCAACTGTGTGCCAGGCTTCTAAAGCTCAAAGCCGTGAGCCGTGCGGCTGTCAGGCTTCCAGGGCTCCACCCGACTGTGTTTCCAATCTCCTTTCTCTCAGGTATGGCATGGGCCAACTGTACTTCCGGCAAGAGAAGTACGATGTAGCGCTGGTGCACTTCAAGAGTGCAGCTCTAGTCAACCCCCAGTCCTCAGTGCTACGCTGCTACTGGGGCATGGCCCTGGCCAAGCAAAACATCCTCGGCAACGCACTGACCAAGCTGCAGGTGAGACGAGGGCGTCAGGTGGTGGTGGAGTGCGTGAAGGCGCAAGCATTGTATGATGATGGTGTTGTATCCGCAACTTTGGTGTGTTGCTGACCGTAACAAAGATGGTTATTGGCCAAAAAATCACATCTTTGGTGTTGATGCGTAGGGCTCTCTTTGAATGATGCTGTTGGTTGTAGTACCTCTAGGGTTGGCTTAGGTGTTGATGCGTAGGGCTCTCTTTGAATGATGCTGTTGGTTGTAGTACCGCTAGGGTTGGCGAGGACCGTATATATACACAGATATGACCGTATATTTTTGTGATATCCCTGCCAAGGATACGGTATATACACCGCATATATATGGTTCTGGCCAGCCCTGAGTATCTCTGTTTGTTACACTCGGGGCAACCCTAATGGCATCCATCCATTTTGAGTGTTTTGAATCAATCAAATCAGGGTTTAGAAATTTGATCAGGCGGTGCTTACATTACTGCTTGGAATATATACATGCTTGAAGCTCGTAAAAAGGCCTGTGCTCCACTTCAGTCGTTCAAACAAGTTCTTATCCTTGATGCTTCCAACTGGGCAATGGCATGCTGGGACTTGGCTAGGAAGTGCACTAGACTGAGAGTGTCATCTCCGCGC
>Ga0307966_1004160_pt1 | contig 10793 bp, 8 predicted proteins | sample OrgLakmetagen646_FD_203141 | JGI IMG/M metagenome (GOLD analysis project Ga0307966, IMG submission 203141) | Saline water microbial communities from Organic Lake, Antarctica - #646 | ecosystem: Environmental > Aquatic > Non-marine Saline and Alkaline > Saline | place: Antarctica: Organic Lake... | reverse complement strand
TACTCCCCTCAATGGGAGATATAAAAACTTAAAAACCTTCAAGCGTCCGCAGGTCCTTGAAGCGTTTGGATACAGGCCGATTAGTTGCTCTTAAGCGGCTTAATAATGTGACATCACCGAGAAAAGGACTGTCATACAGATCTTATTTCGTAAGTGCAGATAAAATTATACAACTTCAATCGTTTTCCCAGAGCCTGCAGGGCGAGGTGTGTGTTCCGTTTCCTTGATTAGAGTCAGATTCTATTTATCACCTGAATCCAAAAGCTCAAACTCACGGGTCAAATCTCCAACCTTCAGCGTAAATTTACCGGCTTCAAGGATTGACTTACCATTTCTATCGGGATAGGACAGATGATCAAACGGTGTGATCTCGAACTGAACGTCTATCGTATCACCCGGCTCCAGTGATATCTTTTCAAAATGAGCCAGTTCCTCCACCGGCCGTGTGATCGTTCCAACCTGATCCGTCATAAACCACAAAACGCTCTCCATGCCTGTGCGGTCGCCACTATTTGTAACTGTTACAGAAGCGGTGAGAGAGCCGTTTTTATCCAAAGATGGTGAGCTCAATTTCAGATCGGAATAGTTGAATGTGGTGTAAGAGAGACCGTGCCCAAACGGGTAGAGCGATGTTGGAAGACTGACCTGTGAAATTTGATTAGCCTCGTCTTCATTGAAGTCGTAGTTGGCGCTTGGTTTGTGGTTATACGGGGTGAAATGGCCGGAGCTTTCAGGATAGGAGATAGGTAGTTTTCCGCTCGGGTTAACCGTGCCGCTGATGACGTTTGCAATGGCTTCAGCACCCTGAAACCCGGGAAGTCCTGCATACAGAATGGCGTCCACTTTGTCATCGATAGATGTAATCATGCGCGGCCGCCCCTGTACAAGCACCAGGGCTACAGGCGTATCGGATGCTGTGAGTTTATTAATGTCATCAAGCTGATTTTGCGGAAGCATCAGGTCAGAGATGTTGCCCACAAACTCGGTATATGGCTCTTCGCCGCCTGCATATACAATTAGATCTGCATCATTCAGATGTTCATTGGAAGGAATATCGGCGACATGTTCTACGGTGACATCAGGATATTCGGATTTAAGAGCGTCGAGTATCGTCATAATATCATCCGGATGCCTCTCTTCTTTTGCTCCCTGCCAGGTCAGCGTCCAGCCACCGGACAGATTACGTTTGTTATCAGCTGTAGGTCCGGCGACAAGAATTCTGGACGGGTTTTCAGCTGGCAGAACGTTGTTTTTATTCTTAAGCAGCACAATTGATTCACGCGCGGCATCCAGTGCTTTCATTCTGTTTTCCGAAGTGCCGACCCGGTTGAGGCGGTCATCTGATGGATAGGGATGCTCAAACAGCCCGAGATCAAACTTCAGTCGTAGAATACGTCGAACGGACTCATCAAGCCGATCCTCAGTGATTCTGCCCTCTTCAACAAGCGCCTGCATCGCCTCGTTAAATTCGAGTGTGAGTGGTGTCATGCTCACATCCACGCCAGCTGTCACAGCGCGGTAGGTGGCCTCTTTGAAATCCTCAGCAACAAAGTGAAAGTCGACCAGCTTTTCAATGTCTCCCCAGTCTGTTACTACAACCCCTTCAAATCCCATCTGATCACGGAGCAGTTCTGTGATCAATTCATAAGATCCATGCACCGGAATGCCGTTAATCTCGCCGCTGTTCAGCATAACGGTTTTTATACCGGCATCAACTGCTGCCTGAAAGGAGGGGCGGTGAAACTCATGAATAACCTGTTTAGGAATATATGCGGGCGAACGGTCCCATCCCGATTTAGGATCGGAGTAACCAATAAAATGTTTGGCAGTGGCAGCTACACGGTACGGTGCAATCTCTTCATTTCTCTGGTAGCCTCTCACATATGCTTCTCCCATGCGGGCTGCGAGAAGCGGGTCCTCACCAAACGTTTCATAGATCCGCGGCCAGAGCGGGTTGACCCCAATATCGAGAATGGGAGCAAAATTCCAGTGGTGGCCAAGATCAGCCGTTTCATAGGCTGTGACCCAGCCGGTGTTGTAGCTGTGCTCAGGATTGAAGGTTGCCCCCAGGTTGATGTTCTGCGGGAAAATGGTGCTGTCATCAAGATAGTTCGCACCGTGCACATGGTCGATTCCGTAAATGATCGGGATATCGAGCCGGCTCTCTTCCATGGCAAGACGTGTCAGCCGATCCGTGAATTTAAACCATGTCTCAGGTGGAGCTGCCTCGCCGTTTAGAAATGACCCGATGTGGTGGTTACGGATCAGATCTCGAGCTTTCTCCTCCACCAGTTCAATATCGGCCTGTTTACCCGTGGTATTTATGGTTGTGATATTAAGCTGAGTCATCTGTCCGATCTTTTCGTAGATTGTCATTCGATCCAGCAGATCCTCAACGCGGTCTTCAACGGGTGCATCCTGGTCTTTGTAGAGTAAAGATTGGGCTTCAATTGGTTGAATCATAATGGTGGCTATCAATAAAAAAACCGAGAAACAGAGATTTTTCACTTTCTCGTAATTGAAAATTTATATTTTTGTGTGACGAACGGATTCAGCAAGGGCCAAATAAATAGATTAATTATATAGTGGATATGAACAAAAATTACAAAGTCTGCTATTTCTCAGCTTTGATTCTGTGCAGCCTCCTTTTTTCGGGATGCAACGAAAGCATAGAGACGGTTAAAGAACAAGAAGTAACCCCTTCCATTATCAGGATAGGTAACGAAGTGGATGTAAACGTAAGCCTTAAGGGACCGATGCTCTATTTAATGGGGAAAGGCAGTCCTGATGTAGACGTGTTTGATCAGTTTCTCACTGAACTTTCAGAAGAAGGGGTAGCCGATGTTGTTGTTATAGCGGCATCCTTTGCTTCAGGCCAAAGCAATACACCTGAATGTGATGTCCTGGTTGAACTTGCCAGTGTAAACTCATGCACTACCATAACAATCCAATCTATTGAAGAGGCAAATGACGCGGCTCCGGCCGAAGCTATTGGTAACGCGGGTGCAGTATATTTTGCCGGCGGTAACCAGTGCAACTATGTGGAATGGCGTGGCACAGAGCTTTTAGATGCAGTAAAACGACTCTACAGCCGAGGTGGAGGGGTTGGCGGCGGAAGTGCCGGATTGGCGATTCAGGGAGAGTGGGCATACGACGGGTGCACCGGAAGTATCCGGTCGGATGAAGCGCTTGAAAACCCTTTTGATTCCTATATGAGCCTGAGTGGCGGTGTCTTTGAGTGGCCGCTATTGAGCGGCTGGATCACTGATAGTCACTTTTCAGAAAGAGACAGGCTTGGCCGGCTGATTACTTTCCAGGCAAGAATAATTGAATCAGAACAGGCAGATGCATGGCTGGGAATCGGGGTTGATGACAACTCAGCTGTTGTGGTAAACAAAAGCGGTATTGCCACGGTGTATGGGGCCGACTCCTATGTTGTAAAAACTACGCAGCCCGCAGATACCCTGGCGCAAGGCACTCCTCTGACGATGTATGGGGTTGAAGTTTACAAATTTGTTCCGGGAAGTCAGTTTCAGATGGATGATTTTGATCCCGCAAACGACCCTGAGATCTATTCAGTTGAAGAGGGCGTTCTTCAGGTTGAGTAGATAAACAACCTGTGGAATTTAAGTCAGACGAACTTCCGTAGTACCCCACCAAACTGAGGTTTGTTTATTCAACCATACTGCCAATCATACGCGCTCTCAGGTAGCTATTGTCGTAAGCACCAGGAGAACAGAGAGTTATTTCAATTTCAATCAGATATAAAATCCGAATGAAACGAGTTATTGAGACAGAACGAATTCCCATTAATTTATGGCTTGATGATATTGAAGAAGGAGCCATGAAGCAGGCGAAAGATATCGCAAACCTGCCGGTGTCGTTTAGCCACATCGCTATCATGCCCGACAGCCATCAGGGATACGGAATGCCAATCGGTGGTGTGTTGGCCACTGAAAACGCCATCATCCCAAATGCAGTGGGCGTTGATATCGGGTGCGGCATGTGTTCACTGAGAACCAATCAGCAGGAGATCAGCAGAGACACACTCAAAAAAATTATGGGCAAAGTCCGCGATTCAGTGCCTGTTGGCTTTAGCCATCACGATAAAAAACAGGATGAAGAGTGGATGCCTGACCTGAACGGCGAACTGCCGATTGTGCGCCAGGAGTACGAAAGCGCGCTGAAACAAGTTGGGACGCTGGGCGGCGGAAACCACTTTATTGAGATCCAAAAAGGGTCTGATGGATACATTTGGATTATGATTCACTCCGGGTCCCGAAACATTGGGTTTACCGCTGCGAAACACTATCACAACCTGGCGAAAGAGAAGAACAGAGGGCGGGATGATGTGCCAAAAGATCTTGCGTTTTTCAGGGAAGACACCGATGAGTTTTTGCAATACTCTAACGAAATGACCTACTGTATCGACTTCGCCCTGGCGAACCGAAAGCTGATGATGGAGCGCGTAAAAGATGCAGTTGCCGAGGAAATTACCGGTGTTGATTTTTCTGATTTTATTAATAAACCGCATAATTTTGCATCGCGTGAGACTCATTTTGGCAAAGAACTTATTGTTCACCGAAAAGGAGCGACTCGGGCCCGGGAAGGCGAGCTCGGGATGATCCCGGGATCTCAGGGAGCGCCTTCGTTTATCGTGAAGGGGAAAGGGAACCCAGAAGCATTTGAGTCGTGCTCGCACGGTGCGGGGCGTATCATGAGCCGAACCAAAGCCAAGAAGACGCTGAGCCTGAAAGACCAGATTAAATCGCTCGAAGAGAAAGGAATTCTGCACGCCATTCGCCATAAAAGTGATTTGGATGAAGCACCGGGATCTTACAAAGACATCAGAACCGTGATGAACAACCAAAAAGACCTTGTGGATATTGTGATTGAGCTTCAGCCGCTGGCTGTGATTAAAGGATAGTAAAAGAGCTCCCGGTCAAACCCCCAGTGTCATGTCAATGCTCAAATATCGAAAGAGCTGTCAGCTTTATCGAATCTATTCGCATGATTAACTTTGTAAGCTCCTTAAACCTGTCAGCTCTTTTATGACAGGGTACGTTTGATATAACAAATGCTTACCGGTTGAAATAATCTGACAGTTCCGATGCCATCACATCTTTATTGTCTTTCAGATCTTTCAGAACACGGCCTTTTTCAAGCAGAACAATTCGGTTGCAGATATCGGTAACGTGCGTGAGGTCGTGACTTGAAATCAGAAACGTGGTCTCTTTCTCTTCCCGCTCTTCCGTGATAAGCTTTTTCAGACGATTTTGGGATGTAGGGTCAAGATTTTCGAACGGCTCATCCAGCAGCACGATGTCGGGATTTCCGAGAAACGCGGAGGCAATCCCCACTTTCTTGAGATTTCCTTTCGAAAGATCTCGAATGTATTTTTTCTTCCCCAGAATTTCATCATTGAAGAGTGGTTTGAATCGCGCGAGAGCTGAAGTAAGCTCCTCTTCAGTAAGCCCATAAATTTTGCGCAGTGTTTCAAAATATTCGTCAGGTGACAGGAACGGCAAAAGCATGTGCTCGTCAAGATAGGAGCCGACACGGTTTTTCCACTCTTCAGTCTCGCTGACGTTTTCCCCACTAATTTTCACGAAACCTGTAGTCGTTCGGATAAGGTCGAGGATCAGCTGAAAAAATGTTGTCTTTCCTGCCCCGTTATTTCCTACCAGTCCGAAGCATTCAGAGCGCTCAATCGTCAGCTTCTCGATATTCAGTACTTCTTCCGTACCGTAGCGTTTAACTAAATTCTCAACGTATATCATAGTTATGTTCCGCGCCTGAAAAATGATGATATTTTGTACCGGTTATTCTCTACAATACTAATGGAAATGTCCGTCAAACGGTTATAAAACAGAAGGCCAAGCAGGCCGGTAAAGCTTAATGCAGCAAGTGCAGCATAGCTGTTTGCTAATAGGGCAACCGGTGCATAAATGATGTAGGGTGCGATAAAAAAAGGAATCGCCATCAAAAATTGAGCTACACCAATGCCGTCATAATTGAACATTCCCCCTTTATTGATGTCCATCGGTTTGGGCTTCCAAAGTGAGCTAATCACAATAATGTGAATACCAATCCCAACATTGTAGAGCAGTGCGGTGATGTGTACCAAGAGAATTTGCCAGCCGAAGTAAACATATGGCAGTGCGAGCAGGAATGCGGCGACACAGGACATTGACAAAAGAAGAAGCTTACCTCTGATCAGGTCACGAATACCATTTTTTCTTTTCAGATAAAAATCAAGAAAAGATGAGTTCCAGCTCAGAAAAAACTGTCCAAACTGAACAAAAAAGAGTGCCGTAATAAAGACACCTACAAATATATGCAGGCCATTTAATTCAAAGCTTTCACCCGGCTCAGGTAGTTCATAGAAAAGCAGGCCGTAAAACAGGAAAAGCAGGGACATTATGAGATATGAACGGCTCTTTTTGTGCCGAAGAATGAGCTTCAGTTCTGTTTCGGCTATAATGCCGGGCATACCAAACCTGGAAAAAAGACCGGTACCACCGCCACTGAATGCAAAAGCAGACGGTTTTTTGACCTGATCAGTGTAGGCGTTATTTACATAGTTGCTGAAAGTGAGCCTGTAGCAAAGAAGGCAAACGACGAACGCGATGGTCAGCGGGATAGGGCCACTTTGCGACATCGAGAAAAAGGGTGCTGTGTAAGCGCCTATGTTGAACAAGTTGAAATAGAGAAGTATAAATGGCACAGCAGGTAATAGAAGAAGCGCCGTAAAAGCCAAATGTTTTCGTGATATGACATCCTTCATCCAGAGTACCAGCCAGTGAAGCGAGATGCTAAACGTAATAAGTGTGGCAAGCCATTGTATACCGTAAAGTGGTCCATGTGCCGCGCTGATCTCAGTGATAGTGATAGGCAAAAACAGGATGAGAGCCATAACCGAGAACGTTGATAGCATCGATTTGCCCAGTAGAAAATGAATGATTCCCGATCGTTTAATGGGAAGGTGCAGGTATCGGTTGAGGTCGAATAGTGGAGTTTTCTGTAGAAAAAAGCGGAGTATGAATTCGCCAAGTAAATAGTAAACGGCGGCTGAATTGAGAAACGCCGGTACATCCTCAACTCCGAGCTCATTTTTGAGAATCAGCCCCATAAAAATCGCAATGCCGACGAGGTAAAAAAGAATAAACACAATCAGCACCAGTACCATGATGCTTGAGATGAGATCCCGCCCAAAAGAGAAAGACCGAACCCGCTCAAGAAAAAGAAGGCGGATAAATTCGGGGGTCATTTGTCGTCCTGATAATAGCATGCCGAATAGTAAGAGGCGGAGACATTACATTCAAGTTGGAAAAAGTTGACTGAGACCTCCTGTTTTTCACAACTCAGGCCTTTTACTAAAGACACTTATTTGTAAACAGCAGATCTGCATCCAGTGAGTCCGAAACCAAATCGTTTGCCTTCAACCAGTCAACAAATGGATCGAAAACGTTACTCTCCATCACTCCCCAGTTTCCGTCTTTTACATAGAAATCGTTAATCATCGTCTGACTCTTGAGAAGGTCCAGATGCTGCCGATCGTGTTCTGTAAGTTCCGGTTTGAGTATCTCAGCGGCCTGCTCTGGTCTGGAGGTAGCAAATTCAAATCCACGTTTAGTGGCTTGAAGGAACGATGTCAGTATACCCGGGTCATTTGCAATCCGGTCTTCAGAAGCGCAAAGTACCGGTGAATATCCATATGGGATTCCGTAATCACCAAGCTTGAATGTGGATAGCTCAATACCTCGCTGTTCGGCTTCAACTCCTTCCCAGGCTGTGAAAATCCAGGTGGCGTCGTAGGTTCCATCAACCAGGGTATTCCAAATGCCCAGTTTGTTTGGGTAGTGAAGGTTAAGATTACCCTCTCCGCCATCATTTTTGATTATCTGTTTTACAATTTGATCTTCATACCGCGCGCCGTACGAAGCGTATGATTTTCCGTCTAAATCTTTAGGTCGTGTCACTTCTGAGTTTTTCAGCACAGCGATTGCGCTGGCATCTTCCTGCAAAATAGCTGCGATAGCACGCATTGAGAATGGATCTGATTTGGTACGGTAGCTGATGAGGCTCTCGGTAGGCGCTATGGCGAGGTCAGTCTCGCCAAGTTCCAGTTTTTTGGCCGGGGTTGTGGCATAGTCATCCTCCAGTGGAGACTGAATATCAATCTCAATTCCTGCGTTTTTATAAAACCCCTTTTCACGGGCCACAAAAAATCCGGTGTGGTTTGTATTTGGGGTCCAGTCGAGGGCGAGGCGTAATTTTTTCAAAATAAGTTATTTGGTTAATCAATTATCTGGATATGATAAAGTATCAATAACAGAATTTTAGGCTGAAGTGTTGGCGGTGAGAAAATTAATATGAGCTATGACCTTCAAATGAGATCTTGAGAACGTAGTGTGAAACGCGAGAAGGATGTTATTGATTTCTGATAGCGAGCTAAACGGCAGGTACCCAGCTCGTTTGATAGCAATGAAACATTTCACCCTCCGCAGGCTGAAAAACTCTACGGCGGGGTATTTATCAATAATTCGAAATTATCGGAATAGACGCTATCTTGTGGAGCAGTAAATAATAAAGATATCTATGGCTATTAGAGATACCGATAAAAAACCGACACCTGAGGAGCTCCAGGAGTCTGGTGAATACAAAAAAATTCAGGACCTTGATCATGATGATATGGTTCCGTTCCTGCTTAAGAATCTCAAAAATCGAAATCCCATCAACGGGCTGTTCAAGCACGGTACGATGATTCTCATCGGCCTTATTCTGTTTGTCTGGATCGGCCGGTGGAACACATCTCTCTTTTTTGTGGGACTGGGCGCAGGGTTGTTTTTCACCTTTACCGGAGGGCTCATCCTGCACGAATTGCTTCACCTGCTTGTTTACAAACTGCTGGGGGCAAAAAAGACACGTCTTAAACTGCTCTGGGAGCAGGGTGCTGTGGCCGCGGTGGCGGATCAGTTTGTAGTCTCAGAAAAGGAGTTTTACTGGCTCGCGTTTACCCCCTTTGCCGTGCTTACCACCGCGGGGTTGATTGCCTTGTTTACTACCACCGGGTGGATCTTTTATGGCGTATCGTTCTTTCTTGTGGTACACGCCACGGCCTGTATTGGCGACTTTTCACTGGCCGGGTATATGTATGAAAACCGCAGTCGTGAAATTTACACGTTCGACGATGTTGAGAACGATAAGAGTTACTTTTATGTGAAAGTGGATGAGATGGAATAATGAATATCGAATATCGAACAGGGAGAGTTGAATATTGAACAAGGAATGATGAATAGCGAACTGGGAATGACGAATATTGAACGGGGAATGTCGAATAACGAACAAGGAATTACGAATAGCGAACAGAGAATGTTGAATAGGGAGAGTTGAATATCGAATATTGAACAAGGAATGACGAATATCGAACGGGAAATAACGAATACCGAATTTCGATTATAACGAATAAACCAATTTTCCGCTACCCGCTACCCGCTACCCGCTACCCGCTACCCGCTACCCGATACCCCGCCTATCTCCGGTCTCTCATATACATTTCACCTTTTCTTCCAGAAAAATGACTGTTTGAGGAGTACATTTGTCCGATATTTCCAACGGCATTGATTCGTTCTTCAGCCAGCTGGTTCGACGCGTCAAGAGTTGTGATGCCGTGCGCATCGGCATACTCCAGAATGCCGGTCAATGTATCGTAAATTCGGGAGGTTTTACGCATAGCCAGCTCCTCATTATATCCCTCCAGTTCGCTGGAGATATTGATGATCCCTCCGGCGTTGATCACGTAATCAGGCGCGTAAATAATTCCAAGCTCATCGAGCCGGGCAGCGTGCACACTCTCATCATCCAGAATGTTATTGGCGGCTCCGGCAATTACATCACAGGTTAATACGGGCAGGGTGTCGTCGTTGATGACGCCCCCAAGCGCACACGGGCTGAAAATGTCAACGTCAAGTCCATAAATCTTATCCGGTTCCACGCAGGTTGCTGACACCTCTGCCGCAAGAGCCTCTGATTTTTTACTGTAGATGTCCGATACAAACAGAGTGGCGTTCTCTTTGGCGATGTAGCGCGCCAGGTGCGAAGCTACATGACCAGCGCCCTGAATAGCCACTCGTTTACCAGTCAGCGAATCACTGCCGTACGCTCGTTTTGCGGCCGCTTTCATCCCCATATACACGCCGTATGCGGTGACGGGTGACGGATCACCGCTGCCGCCCATCGACTTGGGAATTCCCGTCACATATTTGGTTTCCGAGTAGATCCACTCCATCTCCTTTTCCGTCATTCCCACATCTTCCGCGGTGATATAGCGTCCGCCAAGGCTGTCCACAAATCGGCCAAACGCCCTGAAGAGATGCTCATTTTTGTCGGTGTGAGGGTCGCCGATAATAACCGCCTTTCCACCGCCCAGATTGAGCCCGGAAATTGCCGCCTTGTAGGTCATGCCCCGGGAGAGGCGGAGCACGTCTCGCATCGCCTCCTGCTCATTCTTGTACATCCACATACGTGTGCCGCCAAGTGCAGGCCCGAGTGTGGTATTGTGAACCGCAATGATCGCCTTCAGGCCAACATCAGGGCGCGAACAGACGATCACCTGCTCATGTCCGCCTGTTTCAAGGTTTGAAAACAGAGGAAAATCAGAGCTTGTACGTTTTGTCTCTTGTGGTTTAAACTCTGTAATTGATGACATAAAACAGCTGATTCGATTGATCGGTTAGTTTGTTTGGAAACGCTTCCAAAGGTAGGGAATTGTGCATGTTCTTATCAAGATA
>Ga0307966_1004159_pt1 | contig 10794 bp, 8 predicted proteins | sample OrgLakmetagen646_FD_203141 | JGI IMG/M metagenome (GOLD analysis project Ga0307966, IMG submission 203141) | Saline water microbial communities from Organic Lake, Antarctica - #646 | ecosystem: Environmental > Aquatic > Non-marine Saline and Alkaline > Saline | place: Antarctica: Organic Lake... | reverse complement strand
GCTCTGCTACGTATGCATTAAAGTGCAATGCTAGACTTGTTTGCTCTCAGCACACGTGAGCTCACTGGTACGTACGTTTTTTCCTGCAGTGCTCCAGGCTGGCATATATCATTACACGCCATGAATCACACCATATATCATTACACCATATATCATTACACACCATGAGTCATACCATACATTGGCGCAATCACATTTACTGATGAAGAGGCATTGCATCCTCTGTAAAATTGGCGTCCACTTCCACTTCACCCCCCATCATTTCCTGGGACTGGGAGAGCATCCACGTGTCGAGAGATGAGCGAGTTTATAGCTGTACAGCTGCATGCCAGCTGATGTAGAGTCTGGATTCCAGACTTGACAAGTTGCCTACTGCTCCTACCCCCTCCCCCCTAAGCATGTTCATGTGCATGCATATATGTAGGGTAGACCAGAGTAATACATTGTACATACAAAGTAAGTATACAGTTCTGGCCAGTTCTACATACATGCGCACTCATTAGCTTAACCCCATTGCGCCCATTGACAAAATTAATGACATTGCACACACCGCACAGGAGCTGATTGTGGACCCCAAGCAGCCCATGTACACATGTGATGGCGTCCCAGGAGGGCCACTGCCTTCCACCCAACACACCTCACAGCAGCAGCAGCAGCAGCAGCAGCAGCAGCAAGGATTAGATGAAGAGCAGCCCCATGCACACCCTCCGCAACCGTCACTGGCCACTGTGAGTCTTTAGGCGCACCCAACAGACAGAACAAATGTAAAACAACTCATGTGATACTGCTATTCTGCACTGCGAAAAGTGTGGTGTGAGGGTTTGGAGCATGATGTGCACTCATGCCAGCTTTTGGCCACGACCTAAATCTCTGGTATATGAGAAGCAGATGTTGATTGGCTATCAGCACACTCTGTGTGCGCTTGCTATTTACCTTGATAGCCTCATCACTGTCACCTGGGGTCCTGCTATAATCCTGCATGACTCAAGACCAAGGACATGCTATTGCCATGCTATCAACAGGGTGCCAGTGTGCTCCTTTCATTCTTTGATGGCTGCTTTGAAGCTTTTGGCAGAGGCTTCATTACTTGCTGGGTGCTTCCTGCTCCCCCGCTTCATTGCACCTGCACTGAGCAGAAAGTGTTAAATTCTTTTGCATTGCTTATCTGCTCTTTTCAGTGTGCCTCAAAACGGCGCCCATTTTCTGATCCTTGCCGGCAATGATCACATTATCCTCATCACGTTTTTGGTATGGCGTGCGAGAGTGTATCTGCTCTGACCGCCTCTACACAACACGTGTCTCCCGTCCCCCACTTGGATCTGATTCTGATATAAAGAATTCGGGTATTATTGGTAAAATGCGAAACAAATTTTGTATAAGCAATAACAGTTCCACGCGGAGCAATAGGGTTATGCCGTATCGACCAAACTATACGCTTTGCTTTTTTCTTCTTCTGTGCTCAGAGTGAGGATGTGACAAGTGACGACCATCCACTGTGCCTAGACGCATCTAGCCGTTGGAACACCTACTTCCAGGTGTGAAGAAAACCACGCACTGTCTGTGCGTCATGCATGGTTGTGAACAACGTTGCCTGATTGGGCAGCGACGCACTGGGTTGTACTGTACACCCTGTTTGGCTGATATTGCCAGGAAGTTATTTTTGGTACTCAAGAACAGGCTGCTCGTGTGTCAGAAAATTTTGCGGAGGAACTGCGAGCTTGTCATCTCTACTTGAAGCTGTGCAGATCTGGGCTTGTTGATTGGATAGCGTTGCAGATGCAGTCTGATTATGTTAACGCAAGTACATGCTGTTTATGATGCATTTGGATCTCCAATACAGATATGTAATGTAGCTTTTCTTGGCCTGTGCACACCACAAAAATAGGACACCTTGTTCTTTCTATCAAACCTTAGATTTCATACAATGAAGTGCTGCGTTACCATACTCCTGCTGCACGTCAGGTGTCCCATCCTCCCGCTGCACGTCTTGTGTCCTACTCTATATCCCCTTACATCACCTTACATACATGCCCGTGTCTTTACTGTGTGTGTGCATTCTTAATCGTGCGCTACAGGATAATGAGACCTTAGAGCAGATAACGCGGGATGTGGTGCGCACGCATCCTGACATGCATTTTTTTACGGGAGAAACTGAAGCAGCTGAGCTGCACCGGCAGGTTTGGGCTGTGTTTGAGTTTTGTTTGTGAATATGTCTTGAACAAGTCCTTTCATAAGCTTAAGGAAGGTGTGAGACCAAGACAGGCCACAAGTGGGCACAAGTGTGAGCTATTAGAAATTAAATTGTGTAAAACAATTAAACAACAGATTTAAAAGTTGTTTTAGGTCATGTAGTACAAACCAAACAAGCGAGCTTGAACAAAAAATGTCCGGAGCTTAGTGGACCGAAGTGTAGAGGGTTGTTGACCGCTGCATCTTTGTGTGGTACAGCCTATTTTATGGTGAAAAGAAACCGCAAACATCTGTGAAACTTTCCTAAGCGCGCATCACCAGTCTTTCAAACGCTTGATAGTGCACGATTGCCTCCCTTCCTGCAGTGGACACTTTCCATTGTTGCAATTGGTGGTACTGTAAAAGTAGTCCTTCGGCCAGGTGATTGACTGAATGGTGTTACTGTAAAGTAGTTCTTTGGTCAGGTGTTTGACTGATTGACTGGTGTTACTGTTAAAGTAGTCCTTTGGTCAGGTATTTGACTGAGTGACTGCTGAGGACTTTTCGTACAACTGTGAGTCCTGGGCGTCAGCAAGTTGTGCCAGTGGGCGTCGGCAAGTTGTGCCTGTGAGTCCTGGGCGTGAAAAAGTGTGCATCATCCCTGCAGCACGCAACTGCACGACAGAATGCACACATAGCCAAAAGCAACTTTGATTTGCACAACGCAAAGGCCCAAAGTTGACAAACCAAACGACCACATACTGTATGTGTCGTTCATTGCGCAGGAGATGCGCAGGGCATTGTTTATGTATGCCAAGCTCAATCCAGGGCTGCGCTACATACAAGGGATGAACGAGCTGATCGCTCCTTTGTACTATCTTTTTAAGAATGACCCAGATCCACATGTACAAGCCTACGCAGAAGCAGACGCCTTTTGGTAGGGTGAACCGTGCAGCATTTTAAACTGTTTCTATTGCACGGGTGTTTGGGCGTAGGTATCTGTAAATGCGGGTCTTTGGGGGTGGGGGTGGGTAATTGTGTTAACTAATGCTCATGTGCTCCTCCCTGAAAAACCACTTGACAGCCAGTTTTTCAACTAGTTCGATGTGCTATCCACGGACATTCTTTCTCCTCCAGGTGCTTCATGGAGTTCATCTCCGAGTTTAGAGACCACTTCTGCCAGCAACTGGACAATGCTCCCACTGGGATCAAAGCGACGATTGGGCGTCTGATGTCTGTGCTGCAGCACTGTGACCACGAGCTCTGGAACCACATTGAGCATGTGTGCAAGGTTGGTGAGGCATTGGTTTGGGGGGGCAAGAATGCAAAGTCAATGAAGCAGTGGAAACCTGTTGAGCTGATAGACGCAGTTGAGCTACGGCACAAGGAAAAGTGCACGCAGGTGCGTTACGACTGGGGCAAGTCAACTGGTACGTTTATAAAACTGGTCCAAGTCAACAAAGGTCAGTAGTGAAACATATGGGAACCAGCTTTGGACTACAACTCAAATTTGTGCTTGTACGAATATAACAAAATCAGCAGTGAAACACATGGGAACTGGCATGTACCAAGGCTCGAATCCGTGCTCCTACTGGCGAGTGTTTACCAGAGCCATGTGGTAGCTATAAGCTGTATGGTTGAATCATGTGTGCTTTGCTGCACCTCTAATGTTGGGATTGGGATCGTTTTGGTCGTAGCTCAAGTAACAAAACATATACGTTTGGTCGTAGCTCAAGTAAAAAAACATATATGAGTTTGATAAAAATGGCTGTGTAGTTGGGTGCAAGTTACGTGTGGATTACAGAATGCAGCACAAAAAAAGTACGCAAGTAGTGAAACCCCCCACATCAATCAGGGAGTTTTGAGCCGCTGTGGAAGCAACGTAAGTTAGGAAGATTAAATTGATCTGGGTCAAAAGAAGCAAGTGCTAGAAGCAAGCTAGCCAGTGCAACAAAGTTTACCTCTACAATTGGAGGGCCTGGAAATTACCTTCAAACGTACGACAGCTCTCACAATTTTGAGCCCATCCTTCAAATAACTTCACTCGCAGGTGGACCCTCAGTTTTATGCGTTCAGGTGGATCACTCTATGCCTTGCCCAAGAGTTTGCTTTCCCTGACACCCTGCGCATCTGGGACACCATGCTGTCTGACCCGCATGGGCGCATGGACTGCCTGCTGCGCATATGCACCTCCATGATCATACTCGCAAGGGACCGGCTTATGAAGGTGCGTGACCAGAGTGGAAGCAATGAGTTTGTGCGCACGTGGTGCATGCTTGACCTCGCAAGGGACAGGCAACCTGAACAGCAACCTAGGTACTAGGTATGTCTAGTCTTTTTACCTTTCCAAGTAATTTGCGCATAGCACAACGTATGCCCCCAAAACAGATTGCGGGGTTTGCTGACGCTGTACATCACATCACCCCAATGACTCTCTGTTACTTGTTTCTACTTGTATATACATCTGTGGTTTTAAAGGGGAAATTGGGTACAGACTCTCAAGCACTTCGTTCCTTATTGCTAGGTTCGTAATCACTGCTAGTGGATATTCGACATTTGTCTTCTGCTGCAAGTGCAAGTGAAGGCCATCCCTTCTTTGCAATGTTCATGTAACAGACAACTTCGATATTTTAGAGGAGAGAGAGGAGACGGGAGAAATGGAAAAATGGGAAAATAAGGTAATAGGTAGTGGAGGGAGCATGTCCTCTGGTGTGACGGCCTTTTAACCATGAAATACTAATTGAAACCACAAAATAGGTACACTGTGTGTGAACAAGTCAGTACACAGAAGTGTACAAAAGTAAATACACAAATAAGGGCACTGTGTGTGAATAAGCTGGACTTGAAAAGCACATGACTAAGCATGGGTAATTAGGGGTGTATAATTTTGCCAGCGAGGCTCAACGAGCCTCGTCTAGGGCGAGGCATGTCGATATAGGCCCTAATTGGTGCATTACGGTTAGAAAACCACTTTCTGAAACATGCACGGATTGAGCCGAAGAATGTTCTGGAGTTATTTTATAAATGAAAAATAATTATTGGGAGGCGACCGGACTGAAAATAAATGGATGTATTTGGAAAATCTCTCACGGTGCATTGCCTGGAGAGGCATACGCACAGCAGTTTGGCCGGAATACGTTCCGTATATTCTGAGTAATATTTGATAATATCAAGAAAATAATGTAAATTACTGTCCATTTTGGGGCGTGGAGAAATGAAAGTCTGACACTTCCCTGAACAGGACTGTGACATCGTGATGTGCCACTTTTTGCGTTTACATTACACAAAAGTACGTAGTATTATTTTACGAAAGATGCGGTCGATTTTCCCGATTTTTAGGAATTTCCAGGGAAATTACCCTGATTTCCCCCAAAAATTGACACCCAAGTTGCCGTCTAGACTTTGACAGCAGTGATGTCGAGCCTGAACTAGAGGCTGATACACCTTTACACATGCCCCACCCTACATATGATTGGCACTAAGCAATAATGAGTATCGCTTTAACAATATCCATTGAGTATTTGTGGGTAAACAAAGCGCACGCTTACTCACACACATACATACACGCGCACACAAACACACACGCACACACACATACACACACATACACACACACGAGCATTCAGCCGTACAATATGGAGGCATATGAGGTTTCACCCTTAATTAAGTTATACTCAATACTGAGCTGCACACAAACAATCCTGCCGGCATTGTGAGTGTAGATGGCGCTTGATGTATGGCAAGAGGCAGGTTCAGAAAGTGACGTAGGGGGTGCAAATTGCCAGTCAGGTGCTGGAAGGTATTGTTGTTCCTGCACTGCAACTGTTAGCAGAACGCGCTCATGAAGTGAGCGGGTACTTTTAACCTCAAATTTGTTCCTGCATCCTTCCTTTCTTTCTGAGCAATTAAATGCTGCGCATCTGTCTCTCTGTTTGCTTAGGGTGACTTCACAGTCATTATGAAGACACTGCAGCGCTACCCTCCCTTGGACATCAGTATACTCCTCCAGCATGCAGCAAGCCTTCCTCCCTGCTCTGAGATCTTGGGCGTAGCTGTGTAGAGTTTGATGAAATTCAGTGTATATTATGCATGTTAAAACAAACGTTTATGTTTTTTTATGAACTCCCAACTTCTTTTTTATGAATGCAATGTGTGTTTATGTTTCAAATTTACAAGCTCCAACAATGCTATCTGATGTAAAATATATCTGAGGTTCAGTGCTTGGCCGCGGCTATCTAGGGATTTTAGCCTCCCTGATTCATTTCCATTTCAACCATTAGAAAAAGAAAAAGAAAAAACTACGCAGGCAGTGAGAACCACGCACTCCCCACATTAATTAAGGAAAAGGAGCCACTTTGGTTCCGAGTACTGTAAAGCTCCTTCACCGTGAAACGGAAAGGAAAAATCAATGGGGGTCAGGAGGGTTGCAGGCTTGGCCTGAAACCGGCTCCTGATGAGAGTTGATAACTGTACTGGAAAGGGCACGTGAAGTATGGACAAGTTTAGCAGCAAAGTTGACAGAGTGCACATGGAGCTTGGAGGCAAGCTTCTTAACTCTTTGAGAATCGAGACCTGGTTCTTTGAAAGGCTTCAGAGTGTGAGTGTTGTAGATGGTGCCGCACACAACCAAAGGATGATTTGGAGAGTAACGGAGGCTCCTTGGAGAATGTTGCAAAGGTCTTTGTGCTGTTCCTTTGCGGCGTTCAACTGTTTCTCAGGTCTGGTGTCCTCACAGTACTTGATCTCGACGAGGTGGATGGCGCGCCGAGTTTTGTTGAGGTCTTTAGGTCGGTGCTGTCTGGGGTTGGTGGCTGTACTAGTGGCTGGCGGTGCTGCTAAGGTGCTCCCACTGGCAGTCTCCCTCAATTGCCCCCTGCCACTCCGAAGAACCCACCCCCCTACATTAGTTTTTTTTTTTGCAGCGATAGGAGTAACCAGCACATAATCTGGGCGGCTAGAGGTAAATCTCTCTTTATCTGGAAAGCGGGGTGGGAAAAGCCATTCGGGAACAATTTTACTTTCAGATGTTTCAGGAATCTGGAGATTTTGCATGGTCATCCGTTCGTTGCTGCCTATATCCATGGAGACAATGCATGGTCCTAAGGAGCCTGTTTTTCTGATAGCTTTAAGGATCATGCGGCATGCTATGTTGTGTCTTTTGGTGATCATGTTCCTTGCTTATTTGCATGTGTCGGCACCCAGAAAGGATGTGCAGGGCACTGTCTACGTGTGGGCAGAGGGGGCAAGTTTGACTTGTTGAGAACTTGAACAATACCGCATGCTTTTATTAATATAGGGTGCCTGTTCTGTATTTCATAATGATACATTTGGTCTTGAAGGGGACATTGGATGATGTTAGGTAAGCATTGCTAATGGCTCCATTGGCAATGTCGTCCTTGATGAGGGTCTGGTAGTACGCATGGTAGTGCGCTTCAGTTTTGGCATTTCCTAGTTTATGGAAAAGATGCATATGTGCTGGAAGGGCGTCACGGTGGTTTGGTAGGTACCAGAGCTTTTGGGGAGGAGAATGGGCCATGTTTGTTGTATGGGTATGATTATGGGTTTGTGTTTGGTTTTCTATGTCTTCTTTTGCAAGCCAATGGATGTTGCATAAGGGATTCCCCTCAGGGCCTGCTGTTTTGATGGATGTGTCTGCAATGTCGGAGTAGGTGGTGGCTGACTTTCTAGCAAGGACATCGGCATGTTCATTACCGATAATACCGGCATGCTTGGGACTTTACTTTGAAGAAGTGGATGGGCGATGGTGATTGGCGGATTGCTTTAGCAATGGATTGAAGGACATCTCCTTGGATGTGGTGACGATGGAGATTCGGGTGTGAGAGCTGCTTATTGTTTTGGTGCAGTGATGTAAGGCTGTCTGTGGCTATATGTGAGTAGCCGTGTATGATTGCAGCTGCTCTAGCTGCTAGCTCTGCACGCACGTGAGATGGTGTTGGTTATACGCGTGCCTTTTGGGCTTCATAGTGGGAAACATTTAAGTGAGGGTGGTATACGCCTGATCCGGTGTCTTGCCCTGCTTCATTCTTTTGGAGGCTGCCATCAGTGTAGGTCCAATCCCGCCAACTTTTTACCTTACGGGTTAGGTTTCGGCTGGAGCTGTTTTGGGGTGATTCGTCGATATTACAATAATTATGAGGATGGTCAGCACTAATCAGCAGGGCGCTTGTTTTATCTGGGCCTTCTGAGGCTTGAGGGTGGTCATTGGGTAGCTTATTAAATTTGTTGAGTCCTGAGTGTGTCCGGAACCTAAGGCTGTTTGGTAGGGATGGTTATGTATGTTTTGAGTTTCCCACTTTGCCTCAGGGATTTCTTTGGCAAGTTCTTTTAGCCAGTCTTTGTTGTGAGCATTGAGGCAGACCCTGCCCTTGGTGCTCCATATGGCAATTATTTGCAATTCCCAAGAGTGTTTGGAAAGTGGTATTTGTATGTTGTCCCAGAAGGGCACTTTCGCATACTGGAGTTGGTCTAATGGGATGGTGCCCAGGAATTTACACATGTGTGGGTATTATTTGCGGCAGAGTGATGCATGGGGATTGTGGTCATGCATATCTTTATTCCATGAAGGGAGGAGCATGACTGTGGCTGTTTCCTCTGTGCTGACAGCAGCAGAGTAGATGGCGTGTCTTGTTGCTAAGAGCATGGTGTTGTCATGGTAAATGGGATGGCAGATGGAGAACCCAGAAAAACGGGAGGAGAAGGCATTTGTGTTTGCCCAAACACTTTTTCCCTTGGGTGCTCACTCCAGTAATGGAGATATTTGGGGTCATAGTCAAGGGGGGATGCCATTTTTTCTTTAGTGACCAGGGCCCACTTATAAAAGGTGGTGGTGATGTGGGAGGGGAGTATCAGCGCGAAAGAGTCTTTGATTTTCTTGTTCGTATGTTTAGAAACAAAGATGTCTTTACGTGCGATAAGGCCTACAAGTTCTGATGCAAAGCTAATGGGAGGAGGTTGGACGTGATCGTGTAGGCCGCTGCGTTTTGCCCTGTCAAAGGCCTTTCGTAGTATGTTAAGGCGCTCGGGATTGAGCATACCTTTACACTTTCCGTTGACATTGTAAATACAGGCTACCGTGTCAGTGTACACTTCAGAAAGCATAGTGTCATCTGGGGAGGATAGGGTAATCTTTTCTTGATACTTCAAGAGATCAATGGTTGTGATCCAGTACTCACAATGCCCTGTGGCCGTGATGTCAGCCTGTGGGTTGGTGGGTTGGATGTCAAAGCTAACTTTGTTCCAAAAATCGACACTGTAGGGTTGGTACGTATTGCCCTCTTGGATGGCAGAGAACCCTTGTTTTTGAAGATCATTTAGGTGTTCATCTGGTACAGGCTGAGATACGTTTGGTGCAGTGATTTGCTCTTCAGACTTTTTGAGGCTCTGCTTGAAGCTTTCACACGTGTTTTGTAGTTCTTCTGACTCCCAGGTTGGGTCCCATGAGACTTCCACAATCTCTCTTTTCTGAAAGTGGATAGGCTTTCCTTTTCATTTTGGTTCAGATTGATACAGGCAGGGCAGGCCCATGAATCACTGGCATTAATAGCTTCCCTTTCAGTGGCATTGCAGCAGCTTGTTTTAAGTAAGCATTGCCAGTGGTAGGTGCGGTTGCAGACGTCACAGATGTACGTGTCTTTAAAAGGTGGGGAGAGGTCTGGAGATTCAAGTCCTAGATGGTAGGAGCAAATTTCGCAGCTTGCGCACTTAATTTGGCTCCGGGCAATAGTCTTACTCGAATTGGGCACTAGTCCAACTGATTCAAAGAGGGGTAGGGCCCACCTTTCAATATTCATGGGGCATAGTATGTGTGGTATTGTTTCTGTCTTTGGGGTGTATCATCTCTGTCTCATTTCTTGGGGGTGAAGAACCTCCGATTATCTATGTGCAGGATATCGTCATAATAGAGTGTGTTGATGGCCTCTGTGGGTGTCATTGAAAAAGCCTTATCCTTCTTGTAGTCCAGAGTTCTTGTTGAATATGCGTGGTGCGCAGGGGGGTCAGGTTTAGGCTAGGAAGGTTATGGGGTATATTGAGGATCTCACATCTTCTTTTCCTTTGGGGTCTGCGCTGTGATAATGGTGCTGGGTGGTCTGCAATCTTAAGGGTTGTGTTGTTGTGTATCTGGCAAGTTATCGGGTTGATGATATTGATATGCTGAGTGGGAGGAGTGATTATTTGTGTGAACGCTTGTGTTGCATGGTGGTTGTGGCTAGTGATTTGTGAGCGTGTGGTGCGTTTGTTAGGCTGACTGTTTGCAGGTTGTTCAGTAGGCTGAATTAGTATTTGTGAGTTTAATGCAACAGTGTCTAGGATTTGAGACAGGGGCGTATGTTGCTGACTTTCTGTTTGGCTGCGTGTCCTCTTTCTGGTACCGGGGAGGGTATCTTGTGTATGCCGTGCACGCTTTGCTTGTCGGTCTTGGGAGAGAGTGGCCAGTTGGTTAGTGGGTGCAGGGTCAGAGAGGCAAGTAATAGCTGCAGTTTGTGGCAGTGGTGTTGGCGATGTGCTTATAGAGTCGTGGTTCCTTTTTGTTTGGTTGAATACCCTTTGTGAGTAGCGTTGTGAGCGCGGGGTTTCCGTTCGTGATGAAGGCCCTTCCACCATTGT
>Ga0307966_1004158_pt1 | contig 10798 bp, 3 predicted proteins | sample OrgLakmetagen646_FD_203141 | JGI IMG/M metagenome (GOLD analysis project Ga0307966, IMG submission 203141) | Saline water microbial communities from Organic Lake, Antarctica - #646 | ecosystem: Environmental > Aquatic > Non-marine Saline and Alkaline > Saline | place: Antarctica: Organic Lake... | reverse complement strand
CCCTTGAACCTGTGCCTCTCACCCTGTCAAACCCACCTCTAGAAATCCTGTGTGTGTTTGTGTGTGTGTGTGTGTGTGTGTGTGTGTGTGTGTGTGTGTGTGTGTGTGTGTGTGTGTATGTGTGTGTGTGTGTGTGTGCATAACTGTGTGTGTATGACTGAGTGTGTTTGCGTGTGTGTGTTTGAGCATGGTGTGTGTGTGTTTATGTGTGTGTGTGTGTGTGTAATGTGTATGCGTGCAATGTGTATGTGTGTGTGTGTGTGTGCGCGTGTGCGTGCGTGCGTGCGTGCGTGCGTAAAATTGGCACCTGTCCACGTCGTCCTTGCTTGGACGCCATTGCTTACGCTCTGAAATGGGTTGGGTTGTGTCTGAGCTAGCTGAGCTGGTTGTGTTCCCCCTGAACCGAGGTGGTTTACACTTTAACCTCACGTTAGTGGGGAGGCCTGCAAGCGGAAGATTGGCTTTCGACCCTTGCATTTTTTGGCCGAACGCTAAATGATTTGGTGCTTTGTTTTTGTTGTGTAGATTGTTAAATTGAGTTCCGAATTGGCAGTTTGGTTAGGCCCCATTTTTTGTTACCAAGTCAAAATTTTAAGAAACGACATGATTTTTGTCGCGGCTGCACATCGTTCTATAAGGATCGGGCACAAATTGGCGAAGTGAAAAAGTTAACCAAATTTGTGAACGGGACCCCCTAATTAGGATTTTGGTCCGGCATAACTTTTCAAGTGTCAGAAGGGGGGTGTAAGGAGATTCTAAAAACGAATAAATAGCCGTGACCAAGGACTTAAACCAAACCATCGTGTGACCGGGGCCTTATCGCGTTGTGTGAGTCGGATTCAGTTTGAGTTTGAGTTTCTGACGGATATTAAATTCCTTTGTGGTTTTCAATACCTACCGGGGAAGGTTTGCCTGATATATAGGTGGAAGCAATGTTTGTTTATAATAAGTCATCCCCGTGTTTAAAGATGAAGAAAATGCATTACATCAAGTATCGGTGTTCTGTCACTGGTGTCTTTATTAGTGCTGATGTCACTTTCTTGTGATATATTTTGGCATAACTGGCACACAACCTGCATGGATGCCTGATCCCGCCCCTTCCCCGTCATTTTGCGTGCAAAATTGGAAGAGTTTTGAAGTGGGCTGTAATTAATTGAATTCATTTGGTGATGCACGCTGAAGAGAAGGTACGCTTCATGTATTGTTCGTTTGCTTTGTGGGATGTGGGACACGCTGAGCCTGTCGAAGCAAGGCTCAGGCAGGTGGACAACTTTTGAGGCAATAGAGATCACTGGAGAAGCATCGCATTTGAGTAACTTTGGAGGAATTAGAGCAGATCCGGATTGGAGCGGCTGGATTGCACCATGAGTAGTATCATGAAGTAAGATTTGCTTACCTTCTACTTTTTATTTTCCCTATACCTTCTTTGTTGGTGATTGCTTCTCGAAGGTGGAGGTGGATAAAGAGATGAGATCTGAGCAAGGTAGAAAATGTGAGCCGTGCGAGTGGGGCTTATTTATTTACACCATTTCCCATTTCCCAAGGACTCCCAAGGACTCTCCAGTGACACAAACCTTCTTCAGTCAGTGATCAAAATAGCTTTTTTTTGGCTGAACACTAAACAGGGGTAAGAGATCTTACATGTTGTTGCTATTTTGTAATTCAAGGGGTAATCACTCAATATCATCTACTTGACACCCAATTAGCTTCAAAAGAAGATCACAATGTAAGCAGTACCTACCAGCAGAGCACGTTTTGAGGCCAGAATGATTTCCCCTGCTTACAGACTGGCAAGAGCAATAAAACACACACATCAGGCACATTCCTCTATTATGACGCTTTTCATGAAATAATGGCTCGTGAATTTGAAGGCCTCACCAAATACATGGTCATTTCACCCCATTTAAGTTTCTGCTTTGTTGCTGCAGTAAAAACCATAGTACCAAAAATAGCTCAAGTCCGACTTAAATTCCAAGAGACAAGTAAGTCAGGTCCTGCCAGTCCTTACCCTTTGGCTATGAAACCAAGACACAACCAAATAGTAATGCAATTCTGACCAATAATAAGTACTGCAGACACTTCTCCTATCCAGCTGTCAGATAACATCACCGTCACTGCAAGAATAAGACTCGGAACATCAGCTAATAGCTGGATGTGCCAGTTTTATTGAACAAGATAAACAGAAGCTCTCATCTTTCAACCAACATACTGATTGTCGATTTGTTGCTGCCATTGGCTGATTGGGCGTGACACAGCAAGCAGAAAATTGGGCGTGACACAGCAAGCATAAATGTGTGTGTGTTTATGTGTGTGTGTGTTTAGCAGTTTAGCACAAGAAAAATATGCTGCCATTAAGCTGCCATATGCTGCCATTGCGTCGCTCTCACTCAGACGCCGCAAAACCCTCCACACTATTCTGCTAGGAGCAACAGGCACCATCTAAAGCAGCCACGCAAGGAACCCACTCCACAGCCTCGAATTAACTGGTCTACATGCCAAAGCACTCATGACAAAAGTAAGTTTACATACAATCAGATCCGCAACCAAAACCATACAGATGAGACGAGACATTAAACACAACCCCCACAGAAATCTGAGCCATACTCCTGGTGGTGTGCAGGCTTCTGCCTCCCAACCACCTGATCACAATTGAAAAGCCCTCCCTCTGTTTATTCTGTAGGTGAAATGTTGTGTGTCTCTGCATCCATTGGGTGGTGCAAAACACATAGCAACGTCCTTTCCTAGTCCATGCCGATAGCGTTTACGCTCTATTTATTATCATTTATTATTCAGGTGAAGCCATAATGTAAAGTGTAAATATCAATGAATTATAAAAGAACATTATAAATGGGACGTTGCAAGTTGGACAAAATAAGAAGCAGCAAAAAGCGTCTCAGCAAAAAGCAAAAACTTTGGAAGACTGCTACCCAGATTTGCCGAATTTCAGCGTGGATTCCTTCTTTATCTCTCCTCCCGTCTTTGTCTTACTCGGTGGAATGTTGCATGGTTCATCCCATAACAGTGTTCTATCCCAATTCATGCCGCAAGTGTTTACAAAATGACGTTACTTGTCATTATTTACCTTCCTTTTTAAGGCCTTCGGCCTGGGATCGCTGCTCAGCCGGTACAATCGGGGTAGAAACCTCAAATGTTGATGCGGTTCAGGCTACTCAAGAGGTATGAGGCTGAAAGACAGGTAGAGTCAGCAAAAATTTACACAGTTATGTAGAAAGAAGCTGTTTGCTTCCATCCCTGCAAAAAAGATAATACTACAGGTTAGTAATTGAGGAGGGAGGTTCTTCAGAGTGGCAAGGTAAAACATCCCAAGATTATAACAAGTACCCTGAACCAACCTCAAAGCTTTGAAAAGGCGACCCAACACAGATCCATTCTAAAGTGATCTATAAAGCACAATATCCTACATACAAAAAATCCAAAAAAAGGGCAAGACACCGGATCAGGTATGTGGTATGTACCACCTTCACCTTAACGTATCCCACTACGTGAACCCAAGAGGCATGGGTATAACCATCTCACTTGAGGAGCTAGTAGCTATAGCAGCCGTGATCACTCATGGCTACTCCCATATAGCCACAGACAGCCTAACCTCAATGCACAAATTATAAAGCAGCTCTCACACCCAAACCTCCACCGCCATCACATCCAAGGAGATGACCTCCAATCCATTGCCAAAGCAATCCACCAGTCACCATCGCCCATTCATTTCCAAAAGTCAAATCCCACGCAGGTATTATAGGCAATGAACATGCTGATGCTCTTGCTAGAAAGTCAATCACAACCTACTCTGACGTTGCTGGTACCTCCATCAAAACAGCTGGCCCTGAGGAAAATCCCTTCTGCAGCATTTACTGGCTTGCAAAAAAATATGAAGAACAAATTTTGTAAAATCAAATAAACACAGCCCAGTCATCTACCTTAATGCTTTGGTACCTATCCAAATACCATGACGTCTTGCAAGCTCACACGGCCCCCCCACCCCCTCCACAAACTAGGAAATGCCAATACCATAGCAAACTACCATGAATACTATCAGACCCGTATCAAGAATGGCACTGCCAATGGAGCCACTAGAAACGCTTACCTAACAGCATTTTATGTCCCTGTTAAGCCAAGTGCATCATTCTGAAGCACAGAACCCTGTACCACCAAAAGCATGCGGTACGGTCAAGCACTCAATAAGCCTAACTTGCCCCCTCTGCCCTTAACTAGACAGTGCCCTGCATATCCTTTCTGGATGCCAACACACGCAAATAAAAAATATGATCACTAAGAGAAACAACTTAGCATGCGGGATCACACACACACAACACACACACACACGCGCGCGCACGCGCAATTACAGAAGCACACACGCAGGCACACACACACATTCACACACACTTACACACATACACAAACGGACTCACACACACGCACACACACGCACACACACATACACACACTAATACAATGACAATGGCATCCAAATCAACCCGGCAGGACCATGCAGCTCACACACCGATGTTGTGATAAGTGCTGCAGAGACAGAGGTAGTTAGGTATGCCAACCTCCCAAGATGCAACCAGGTATGCTGCTTGTTCCCAAAGTACACACACACACACCACCTGACATGCAGGCATGATGACTTGGTCATCCAAAGAACGAGCATGATATGTAGATGCAAGCCACAACGCTTGCTTCTACACGGTCACCAACTGCCCGTGGTACTTGCTTGTTGCGTGCAAGCCAAGGGAGACATTATCAAAGCGTACTTTGGGCCTTACTCAGACATACTGCTTCATACATTTGGAGGCCAATTTTGTGTGCTGAGTGCTGAGACGCATCTTGATACAAGTCTGTCTTTGTTACTTAGTACTAGGTATTTCTGTGCTGGCAGTTTGTGGCACATCAAGCAGCTAAGTGCACATCAAGCAGCTTAGTGCCTCCAAGATGGTGCCGAATGGCTAATTTTCCCTACATATACGCAGATTCCAATGAACATTAAGATCTCGAGAATCGGTTGATTTGGAATGATTGCAAAGACGCTATGGCTTTTTTCATGTTTTGCAGTTGATCTGTGTGAATCAACCATGTGCTTGAATACAGCAGTTGAATTCTGCTTGAATCAACGGTCAACCTAAAATCAATCTCAGAACAACCACTCCTGCTTGGTTGCTGGTTGAATCAACAGTGTGGTTGAATCAAACAAACCAGCAGCTGATTTCTGCTTAAATCAACTACCAACCAGGAATCAATTAGAAATCAACCGTTTCTCATTGATTACTGTTTGAATTAACTGTGTGGTTAAATCAAAGAAACAAGCAGTTGATTTCTGCTTGAATCAATGATCAACCAGGAATTAATTAGAAATCGAACGTTTCTCATTGATTACTGCTTGAATCAACTGTCTAGTTGAATTAACCAGAACAGCAGTTGATTCCCGCTTGAATCAATGATCAACTCGAAATCAACGCTATTGGTTGATTCCTGACCCCATTGAATCAACAGCCCTGACTTTTCCGACGTAGGTTGGTGTCAACAGGCGAGTGGTGGGGCAGTGGGGATAGGTTGTGGTCCTTAATGAAGTCTTGGTACATTTTGTCTGCAATACATTTGTCTGTACTTGTTCGGTCGTTTGCAGGGTGACTTATCTATATCTCAGCTCATGGTGCTCTGGTAGCTTTTTTATTCAACATCAGTTCGAAGCTATATTGGATCCAATTTGATGAAGTGACGTGTGACTAGTTGCCCCTAAAAGCAAACAAGCGCATGATTGGACTTTCATTCAATGCTCCTCCTTTCACGTAATAAAACCTCTTAAGGACTTGGATCTTGATTGTCAAACAGTTAAAAGCTTGCTTTCAAGCTCTAAATGCATCCAGTTAATTATGCTGCTTAACTTGTCCATACCAAGCGCGTGCTTTTCAGTTCTGTTATCAACTCTCATCAGGAGCCAGTTTCAGGTCAAGCCTGCAACCCTCCTGACCCCCATGGTATTGACCTCTTTCTTTTCCTTTGCGGTGGTGGAGGAACCCTTTCTTTGATGAATGTAGGGAGTGTTGTTTACTGCCCGCATCATGATAGCCTTTCTTAATATTCAAAACTATTGAAGAAGTTCCTGTCTCCTGGCTGGTATTCAGACTCTCTTCCTGACCATGTAGTACGTTGCTTCTTTAACTTAAAAAGTGAGAGATTTGAGGTGAATATTGATTACGCGTACAAGCACCTGCTTTGTACAATTTTTACCAAAGTGGTAAACCTACTACACCACTGGTGGCACTAGCGGCCTCTTACAACTTAAATTATGTTGCGTAAATGATAAAAGTTTGCGTTTAAAGGGAGAAGTGTAGTAAGGGTAACTCCTCTACTAAACCTGGGCAACCCTTTACATAGGTATGATTTCCTTTCTCAGCAGAACAATAGACTTTTTCTTTTTCTTTCTGAGCTTATGGATTTATTTGTGGCTGGCCGAGACCAGTCAGCAGCCGATCAGCCAAACAACCTGGCTGAAGGTCACCCCCCATTGTAACCATTTACACAAGTACACCAACTAGCCACTGCAACACTTCCCGCTTAAACAAGATCACATAAACAAGACACAATTCAACAACGACAACAGTGATAGTAGGGGATCTGATGGTGGATTACTGGTAGAGCAGTTGGTTTCAGCAGGGCTAGGCGCAGGCCGGATCGCATGGCTGACAATCCGCCACTGGCAGATCCTCATTAGTCTCTGTTTTCTCTTTTTTCCGTTTGTCAGTGGGGCTCTGGCTAGTGTGAGCACTAGTTTAGAACCTTTCCTTAATGCACGCTGGTGTTTTCCGGCGTAGACTTTTTTGTAAGGAAAACGAAAAATAAAAAGTAAAGAAGTGATGCCATGGTGTAAACACTTCCGGCACAAAATAGGAAAGAACATTTAATGAATTGAACCATACAACATTCCATGAAGTCAGACAAAGAAGATATCAACATAAGTGAACATGATCATAAGTGCTGATAAGGACACATTTACATCCCCATAAGTCATGCTAATTATTTTGACATAATCAAATCACCCTGCTTGGTATCATACATCATTTCAATGATAATGGCAAGAATTGAAACGGAAATACACATAAAAAGACCATCAAAATAGACACAGTGGGTGTATGGCTGTTCATTTCGGGCACTCTTTTAGTATGGTAGGCCAGGTAAACAGCTTGCGGGAAAATTCAAAACAAGACGGTGTGCCTTCCCCCAGTCACTGGCTGAACCGAAAACTTTCCTCTAAAGCGAGGACTAATCCATCAAAAGTCTTGAAATTCTGGCTGATGCAACGGACTGGCAATCCGCCCAAGACCTGGGAAGGTGAGGTGCTATTAATTGAGGTCGGCAGGTTTAGAACTGGATCAATTATAATGAAAGAGGGAATAAGGTGGAAGAGGAACGGGACCTTGAAACAAAGAAGGACAAATGAGGGAGCGACGCTGAAAAATTGGTTAAGCCGATCACACGCTGTCTGTGCAACGCGTGCATGCATGAGCAGGGGGAGGGGGCCGGGTGTGTGTCTGTTTGTGTGTGTGTATGTGCACGTTTGCGTGTGTGTATGTGTGTGTGTGTGTGCGTGTGCGTGTATATGTGTGCACATATGCCTTGCTGCCCCATGAGCACACACACAGTGTCCTATTCGCAAGCGCTTGCTGTTCACACGTACCAAAACAACACGATCAGCATCCCTCAACGGTCCATCCAAGCAAACTTCTGTGTGGCGTCACATCCAATTCCAAACTAAACATTTAAACTAAACATCCAAACATCCAAACTAGGTATGATTAAAAAGCCCACCAACGTTAGCAAAAATTGAATCTGGGCTCAGGAACTCGCGTGCACTTTGCAGCCGGAATTCAACCAAGGATTCCTGACACAGCAAACGCAACCAAGGAAGTATGTTGATGGATACTGCACCAGCAGGAAGTGGTCTGGGGGCCTGGCTGAGGATCCTGGGCAGCATCCTGCAGCGGCCATACATAAGACTTACCTCTAAAACTTTGTACACTGCACCCCAGGTCCAGTCCCAAACTTTTCTGCACCTGTACGAGTCATTGCTAGGAGCTTATGTCGAGTTGCAGCCTGGGAGGAACCCTGGATGGGCCTGGGGAGGCTTAGATAGCTGCCAAACATAAAGCTTACCTCTAAAACTTACACATGGCACCCCAGGGCCCCAAACTTTTCTGCACCGGTAAAGGTTTTCGTTATAAGCCTACGTCAAGTTTCGGCTTGTGAGGTGCCCTGGGTGGGCCTGGGGAGGCTTGTGTGAAGTTTGGTGAAATTTAACAACGCTAGGGGCTGACGCTCCCACGAGGGGGGCTTCGCCAAAAACAAACTACGCAGACAGTGATAGACCAATCCCCACATTAACTAGGAAAAGGAGCCACTTTGGTACCGGGCACCGTAAAACTCCCTCACCAGTGGGAAGAGGAACGCACCCTAAAACGCCCTGAATTTGAACCATTGCAGCATTTCACACAAACCCTACCTGTCCGTCCCCCTTTTTCAGGCTGTGTGGCAGTTGAACAAGGTGAAAAGGGCAGTTTTGGGCTGAAAACAAACGAAAGCCCCTGAAGTAAATTGGGAAGCTCCCCCCAGATGTCCAACCTAACTTTTCCAGCAGCGTGTTGTTACCTCAGTGACACCTTCTGCTGTGTAAGGGCCATGGGCAGCAAGGAGCACATTGTGCTGGAGCAGGGCCTCTTTTACCTCTTCTCCAAAAATACCAAGCAAGCCTTGAGCCTGCATGTGCACAACAAGTGCGGACACTCACTCTCTGTTTCACTGCTTGTGATTGATCTGACGATATCATGTCGCTCACTTCTTTTCTCCAGCCTTGTCCTCCTTTTGAAATGGGGCTCAATACTTTTAGCGCTGCATTGAATCGCTGATGTAACGGAAACACAATGAGCAATTGCGTCCTAAAACATATCTGACACACACATGCACAAAAAATTGTATACACAAACCTCAGCAGTTGAGGAGAAAGCGATTGCGTCAATGTGGCCATCCCAAAGCGCAGCTCTGTATGTGATATTGTATTCGAAAGGTAAAAGGCATTGTGAAGTCAGCAGACGGAGCTGCAGCAGCAGCTGCACAACCTTATGTGCTAAAAACAGCATAGTTCTGCAGTAGCACCAACAAACATCTCATGCATGTAGTACCTCTCAAGAAGACATTGACTTGGCTCACAGCCGATTGATGTCTCGTAGGCCTCCACCCTCACAGTCTCAGCACCTGCGCTATTAAGCATCGCTAGGAAACGGGGCACGACTTTTGGCTCGACCAGAGGACCTGGAGGAACGAATGCGGATTTGCAGGGGTTTAAGATCGACTCTACAAAGGTGTCAAGCAAATGTGGAAAACACACCTTGGTGTGAAAGATAACGCACTTTAACGACAGGTAAAAACAATCATCAGCGGCTGGTCAGACTCTCAGACAGTTCTCAGACGAGTGGGTCGTGGCAAATGCATCTAATTGTAATGAAAGGACCATGTGCTGCAAACTTACTCGTAACTAAAGGGACTGGACAAAGGATTTTAGCTCCTTGGGCTGCGCCTGAGGCCTCGAGCTCTTTTACTAGGCCCTGTGTGGAAGCCTGTGCACGACAAGCATGAACAAGAAGGGGTATGATTCCCTAAACAACCAAAAAATTGCCAGGGGAAAGTAACATTGCAGCCCCCACGACTTAGCATCTATGCCGTAGCAGGGCTCGTCTGAACACACGCTGCACACCCACAAAGCACACACTTCGGCCCTCAAAACAAGCTGCGGTCTACAGCGTGCTCACCTCAGGAGGACTAACGTGAACAGGCAAGCCAGCCTTCAGGAGCACATCTCCATCTGCACCCCTGCAAAAGGCGGCACGAGCGCTGGTAAGGGATTCTCTACGAGCTTAATGCTCATATTCCATGAGGTAAGGACTACCGGGAAACTAAGTAGGTAGCATGAAGTGTGGATAACTTTGTTCTGTTTCATCTGTTGACCTGCGCACCAAAACCACAGGTGCATGATCAAAGGTAAGCGGTACTTACAAAGCACAAAACTTCACGTCAGACCGCACCAATGCATCCACAGCAGCCTTGAGCCTAGATGCACTGCTCTTGCCGCTGAGATCACCTACAAATCAAACATCAGAGCTGTCACGACGAATCATGGTACCAGCTTAAGCATGGATTGCAAGTATGAGCCACAAGTTTCTGACCGCTGTAACTTTTTGGAAAAGCATAGAATCAGTGGCGAAACAAATAAGAAACCTGAGGGAGGGGGGTGCGTAGGGGTGTGGGGGAATGAGGGGAATAAGGGCGGCAAAGCTGCGCTGCAACGAAGCCTGTTTGAAGAACAAGGCAGCTTGGAGGCAAAGTCCCTGGACAAACAAGCTCTTCATGCTCAACAGTTAGTCAAGCTTTTTCAAAACACGCAGCAGTTGCTCACACTCAGCCATCAGCAAGCGCCTATGCTCGCAATGCACACACCTACCCCCTGTCAGCTCTGCTGCGCGCTGAATTGTGGCAAAGATACCATTCTTGGAGGTAAAGGCTATATGGGTGAATTTGTGGCGGCGTCCTGGTTGTGTGATGAGCAATCGAAGAGCAGAGTCAAAAGGCTCACGGGCAGGCCCAGCAGGGACTGCACAGTGGGTGCATGCATGTGTGTGTGTGCCCATGTGTATGTGTGTGCGTATTTGAGTGATACAGTGATACATATAAAATGAGGAAAGACAGCCACAGGTGGGGGGCAACAATGGGGGGGGGGCAAAGGGCAAAGGGG
>Ga0307966_1004154_pt1 | contig 10799 bp, 1 predicted proteins | sample OrgLakmetagen646_FD_203141 | JGI IMG/M metagenome (GOLD analysis project Ga0307966, IMG submission 203141) | Saline water microbial communities from Organic Lake, Antarctica - #646 | ecosystem: Environmental > Aquatic > Non-marine Saline and Alkaline > Saline | place: Antarctica: Organic Lake... | reverse complement strand
ACGCTGGGGCGATATACTAGATGCCCAAATGTATGAAGCCACACCAGGAAATAGTAGTTTTTCAGATCAGATGGATCTGGCCCGTGCTCAAATCCAGAAGCTGATCAAAAAGAACACTGTTCCGCCGGTCCACGAGCCTCCAGGCCCTGCTGATGATTTCCAACCGACAGAAGTTCCGCAAGCACGGATCGGATGGTTAAGATGGATCGATCTCAAAGGGGGTGTCGGCCGAATTCCGACCCAACCCAGACCTTGGCCCATCACACTCGGTGCGGCCGTGGGAATTGATCGTGGCAGGCAAGTAGCGCTCTGTCACGGCCTCGACACGGCGGCTGTTCTAAACGAACTCAACGCGCTTGAAACCGTAGTCGGGTCGCTTGGGGGGCAACATCCCATTTCACCTCGGACTTGGACGAGGCTCGATAATCCCGAACAACCCACGCGCAGTGCGAACATTGTCTGGCAGGTCAGCCGAATGGCCGACCGTGATATGATCGAGGGCGTGTTGGTGCAGCATTTCCGAACATGGGGAGGATCCCACGGTGTTTCTGCTGTCTTGGTTCTGCCAAGTGAGAATGCAGCAGAGCTCACGCGCGTAGGCGAATTCTTGGCGCAGTGTCTTACGGTGCGGGACCATTTGATTTCGGTTGCATGTTTTCTGCCGTGGGACACTGATCGTGTAGTGAGTCTGTTGACCGATCTGCAGAAGGCCAACTTATACGAAATTGGCTTGGCAGACCGACTCTTTTTGCCTACCGCTTCACCGTCGGTCGACGCTCCCCCTGGTAATACGCTGTCGAAGTTACTTCGGCGATGGGTTGATGGAACCGTTAAAGACGCAGATTTCTTTGCCAACGCTACTTTAGACGATGTGCGTCTCGCAATCATCGCCGGACAGCTTGGAAACCCCGAGAAACACTCCTTCAAACCGCAGGAGGATCGAGCAAGAGCACTCGTTTATGCCGCAAGGGAAACCCCCTCTCTCCGTGTTGCTCTTTCGTCGCTTCCATTGTCACCGACACTCATACATTCTCTCGCTGATGAGCCGATCACGCTCCGTGCAGTCCTAGGCTTCATTTCAGGGCGTGAGGCCTCTGAGTGCCCCCTACCATGGGCCTTCGAGCCTGTTGACGAAACCAGACACGGCCGATCACTAATTGTCTGATAGATACGCCTCAGCAGAACAAGAAGCCAACTCGGAGTAATAGCATGTTTACAAGCATTTCGGTTGCTCGGCACATTTGCCAAAGCTTGGGCAGCAGTCGCGACGAGATGGCTGCCTATTTCAGTATTCGTTTAGTCCTTTCTAGACCGTCGGCGACGCTCCGCGAGAAGCTCAACGCCCTTTCTGAACTCAGCCGGATGCCAAATTGGGCAAAGGTCGAGTGTCTACCGGGTGTAACTTTTCTTGTCCGGCAAGGCTCATCTCAGATCGCCGGAGCAGCAGATGATGCGGTTTTCGAACCACTTCTTCGAGGAATGCCAGCCCATAGACGCCATGGTTTTCGCAACGCGATCAAGGGACTAAGGTCATCAGATCTTGCCATGGCGTTGCAGAATCTGAACTTGGCGACAAAGTTCGCAGCGAGCGAAACAACGAGTAGCGTCGAGAACCTTGGCGTCTTTTCGATCGATCATAACCTCGACGCAACCATCGGGCTAACCTTGCTATCCGTGCTGGCCTCGGAAGACGCTACCCAGACTAGGGAATTCCTCGATCAGCGCGCACTTTCGAGAGGTGACCAGAATTACATAGCCGAGATCCTTGACCGCGCCCTGTCCCACGCGTTCGGCCGGCATCAATGCATGATCGCGGTGGACTGTATGTTTTCGTTGGGCGAGCTGCGCCGAGCAGACGAAGCGCTTGGAGCTATGTCCAAGCGAGATCACGACAAGTCCGATATCTTGTCTGAGCCAGATAGGCTATTTCGCTATTGCAGAATGGCGCACCTGAACTCGAACTCAAGCGCCACAATTTGGGCACGCGAAGAACTTTCGACTTATGCAGGACTGAGATCTCTGCCCAGCCAACCTTTAGCTGGCGCAACGCCGGGCAAACAACTGAGCGCACTAACTGCATGGCAAGATTCGGTCCTCCAGGTCGCCCTCAATAGTCAGGAACAGGGGGTCGATTTGGGCCTCGTGGAAACGCTCGGTCCGCTTTTCCAACCTAGAGTGTCAGCGATCTCAACAAAGCCCAAGATCAAGCTCGAGCAGTTTGTTACGGGCGCCGGAGCAGAATTGGGACCAATCTACACCCAACTTCTTAACGAGGCAGGTGAGGAGGTAGAAAAAGTACTGTTCGGCGACGGAATCCCGTCTGCCATGACCGTTGCGCCTTGGTACCATAGGGAAAAGTGGACATCCATACCTCGACAAAGCTTGCTTGACCGAATGGCCGTGTGGTCGGTTTTCGCGTGCAACGTGTTGCTACAGGAAAAAGATATTGATGCAGACGACATGCGCGCGCGTAACCTCGGCGCATTTCTTCTATCCACCAATCATTGGATGCACCGCTACGAACGGAAGACTCAGAACTCCGGAGATATTGATGACATTGACAACTGGTTCGTTCTTGCAGTCAAGCCGTTTGTCGATGGCGTCGTCGGTGGTCAACACGAATTTCCGCACCCGCAGATGCTCGCTGACGTTGCAATCCATATCTACAATAATGGATTTCAGTCTGAAGACTGGCCGGACACGATTCCATCCGAAGATCACCGGCGTTCTACGAAAGCGAAAGATTCGGTCCTCAGCGCTGTAATCGTACAACTTGCGAATGCGGTGGCATCCACTGAATACGAGTATCGACAAGGTAGATGGCTAGATCGGTGTGCTCCGATCACCGCTGGCGCTGTCGATTGGTTCCCCAGACAAGAGTGGGTGAATCACATTTCTCTATATTCCGCGCAGTGTCTTCGCGCCTTAGTCGTCCAAGCGGATCCGTGCCTAACAAAAAATCAGCGACGGATGCTCGACAACGTCAGAAAGAATGACGATTGGGCAGATGCGGTGAAGTTTAACCGCATTATTCTACTCCTGCCAACTACCGATCACCTGCCATGGTCATCCGGAGGGGTTCCTATCTGCGACGTCGATGATCGAGGATTGACATCAGCCCTTTCGATCGCAATCCAGCGCATCGCAGCTGCTCGTTCGGACCCATCGACACCGCTTGATACGAAACGTGCTTGGTACGAGGATTTCCAATCTGTCCTTTTGAAGTCAACTAATCCGGGAGACTTTGATCGTTTCGTCCAAATTCGAATTGTCCAGCTAATGATAGATGGGGCGTTCAGCGATTCTAGTGACGAATTTCTCATTGATCTTCACGCCTTGAACCTCCTCATCTTCCGCAAATTGCTAGAGTTCGGATCAAACCGAACATTCGAGTTGCTCCGCGACTGGCTGTTAGTCGGGAAGCCAATCGGTTCGCGGGACGCCAATTTGCGGATTGGCGTCTTCGAAGTGGTCTTTCGATATCTTTCGACTCTTAGACATCTGGCTGAGGCCGACGACCGGCCGGTCGCAATCCAAGAGAGAGCGCGTCGCAGAGCCCGGACCCTCGTGATCCAGCAAATCCTCAATTGTGCACTCGTCAACCCAACGCCTGCCGGACCGGGGTTCAGCTCTGTTTCCCTTGCCGAAGCTAAGAAGCTAAGGCGGGCAATGTTACAAGGGATTGCGCCACGACTTGGTCTTGATCTGCCGGTCGAGTATGACTCTTTCGAGCAACCCATGCCTTTCGCCAAGGATGAGGGCTTCTTCCCAGCAACGACAGAACTAGTGGTGCCCGACATGAGTACGGGCGTACTGCGCGTTGTTGGGATAGGCCCAACCAGCCATTTCGGGCACAGTCTGTTCGCGGATGCAGGACTTAACGAAGCACGCTATCTCGGTCTTATGGTTGGCAACGACGAGCCCTTCGTCGGGTTGGCGCTCAATCTGAAAGCGTCTATCCTAGGCCCGGTTCCCGGCTCTCTCAAGTCGGGAGACTTGGTTTCCGTCGAGAACAGCAATGCCCGTAAAGGGGCTGTGCATTCAGTCTCCGTGCTAAAGCGGGTGTCGGCTCTTGGCCGTCTCGACATCTATGAATGGCCAGTTCGTATGGAGTCGTCCCCGCCTCTCGGGGCCGGCAGATTGTGGGTAGATCGAACCGGTTTTGGGGTGCCGTTTTCTCAAGAGCAGCAAACCTCGAACTATCTCGCACTGTTTTTCCCAAAGCCAGAAAGATGGCCGGACTACACGGTTACTTTCTTAATCGACCCTGAGACAGGAAATGTTTCGCGCAGGGTGGGCCAACTGGCGGACTTGATCATCGACGAGGCAGAAAACGCATCGGCGCTGCGACCAATCATACTCTGCCTCAAGGATTATGAGCGCAATTCTAACGGATCCCTCCGGAACATTACAGTCGAGACGATGCCATTGAGAGAATACCTGCTTGATACACGGTCTGATATTGATAATTCAACCAGCGAGACACTTGAGAGGCTTATCTCAACTTACGATGGCATTGACGCTGTTCGTGGGTTACTTTTGGTCATCAATATAGTTGTGGAGACAGTCGCACCGAGCGAAGCCACCGCTATAAGGACAATTGGACCGAAAGTAGCGCTGGCACCCGACGGGGTCGTCGTGAAGCCGCAGTGGAGCGCGGTCCAGATACGAGCGCCGATTGATGATCGGAACCTGCGCTGGAGACAGATCTTTGAAGAATCTGATCAAGACGGTGAAGAAGCCTCCGTTCTGACCCTCGGCGCCAGTTTAATGGACGGAACGTACTACCTCGCGGACTTGCCGGAACATCGTCGCGTTGAAGGATTCCCTACGCAGGTTCAGTTGAATTTTGGGACTAAGATGCTAGCGCGCGAAACGCTGCTGGCGACGGTGGATTTCAATCGAACCGGTAGCGCCCGCGACGGATCACTCCCAGCCGACGAAGTCCAGACCCGAAAGATCGAGGCGGAAGGCGAAAGATTAGAAAGGCTTCTCAACTGGTTAATGCGAGGGGATTTCCCGGAGTCTGAAATGCAAATTGGCCTTCGGTTTGTCAGCAAAAATGGTGTTGACCGCCTTGGCTTCATTAACGCTTTCTCTAAAGAAAACCTCCCTGTTCAGATATGGGCCGAAAGTTTGACGCTCAACCCGATCACGGCTGATCCGAACCCCGATTTCCAACGAGATGCCATAAAGCGGAAGTATGCGGCTAAACCAAAATTTTCATCGTTACCCGGAGCGATCCCACCCGTCGTAGACCTTACCGAGGTCCCAAAACACGCATTCATCGACAATTTGGCAACCGGCATCATTGTCGAGGTGCCGTCAGATCGACATGGGCAAGATGCTGGCTGGCGCAACGTAAATTGGCACGGATCTTTTGACGATCCGCCAACCCTCCTACAAATCGAGAACGTGAATGACCTGAGGTCCTCGCCACAGCAAGGGTGGCGCATAACGCTTGATCGTACAAATCCGCGCTCGTCCAAACTTGAGCGCATGTCGTTAATGGCGGAAGCACTCTGGGAAGTTGATGATCGACCATTGCAGAACGGCCTGGTCAGATCAGCCTTCGGCGAAGGCAGCCAGTGGCACGATATCCAAGAAACAGCGTCAGGCCGCCTCGCAATGGGGGATGGCAGCCAACACCCCAACAACGAAACACAGGAAGGCGATCGGATACACGAGAAATACTCGGTCAGCGTGTCTACTTCCAGTATGTTGACGGTAGGAAAGTTCCGTGGCGATCTTGTTCGACGCGTTGCCCTAGTGCTGAAAAGCAAGGGTGCAGTGAGTTGGCTGTCAGGTCTAGTAAACAGGAGAATTGAACTTAAATTAGGGCCTGCGCAGTTGATTCATATCGAGAATCTGATCGAGCCAACCCAGTGGAAAAAATTGGTTAAAATTCGGCGGCGATTTCATATCCAGAGTTCTGTTGAGGATGCACTGCCAAAATTTATCACAAGGTCTGCAATAAAGTCCTCTAACGATAGGACTGATAAGGGAAATACTGAAATTGAAGTCCAGCGCCGAGAAGAGAGACTGGCATCTCTTCTTGCCGAACCATTCCTCGCGGGCGTTCACGACAATAAGACCGGACAGTTTGTCCCGAAGGATCCACTCGTCCGAAAGCTGCTTGGGGGCAGCGTCGCTATCGTTTCCGGAGAGTATTCGCTGCTTGCTCCGCATGATCCACCGACGGCGTATGCGAGGTATGGAGAGGCGCGAATTCACCTGCTTGATGTTGGCGCACCGTCAGGATCTTACGCGCGTGCGTCGTCTGCAACTCTCGAAGAGTTTAGACTGGAGTTGGGCAATCCGGCACTCGGCTCTAGGATTCGGCTAGACACAATTCAACTTAGCTACGTCGGTATGGACGACACCGAAATTGGCCGACATCTGCTCGAATGGGGCTTTGGTTGGTCCATCGCGCTTCCACCGAGCCAAATAAGATTGCACGGAGCTTCCCTCCATCCAAACCAGTTGGTGCTTGCTTTCGGCGACAGAATTACTGAGTTGATTTTAGAGTACGATCAGGATCAGGTTGTTATCAACATAACAGCGACCTCGCTATCTCAGGAACACATACTCTACCGCCAATCCTGCGAAAACATCAAGCATCTCTTGCACATATCCACGAAGCAGTTGCGGGGGCTTCAAGACGAACCCAAGATCGTAAAAGTCGAAGGACATGTCGGTCCGCAGCAAAGCGGCAGCCTACGCGCCTTTCAGCGGGTTAGGCCTCGTCTCGGAGTAACGTCGGCGAAAGAAATTCAGAAGCTCTTGTTGCAGCACCTCGGGGATGCTTCGGAAAAAGATGTAATCGTTATTTATGGAAGTCTTGATCTTGAGGCTTTCAGAAACAGCCAGGGGCGCGAACTTGTCTATCATGCGATCCGGATTGGTACCGAAGACCGGGGTGAGATCCGAGGCCTCAAGCAGGATGACCAGATTTTCGTGCGCGCCGAATCCGTCCGGGAAGCGGGGAACGAGCTACTTTTGGACGTGAAACCGCTCTCGTTGATCGTTGAAAATTTAGTCGATCCGCAAATTGGAAAACCGAAACGTGCAAGCGATGGTCTCAGTATCATGCGCCGGAAGTTTTCGTACGACGAGAGTGCGCTAATGAGGATTACGCGCGACGATCCTGACGCACTTAAAGGGGCGGTCTTGCTTGTCCGCGTCGAGAACGTGCGGGGGAACAGCCTCACGCTGGACCACAAAAACGTCGGGCCCAAGCGTTCCCGAATTGTTCTTAATGGGCTGCTAGCACGTCACAATGGCGCTATGCTATGCGTTTGGACTAAAGGGACGGAAAATCAAGTGGTTCTCGAGGTTCGTCCCGGAGTCCTGGTCGCGCTACCTAAAGCCCTTATTGCTCTGCCCCATGGAGTGAAGGGCGGGCTACAAGAGAGCGATATCCTCGAGATCCGCAGAGCTGATTCAAGCACTTCCACCTCATTTCGGGCTCAGGTTGCCATTCTAGCAGATCGCCACTATGCGCGGCACAGCCGACCTGTAGTTGCGCTTCCAACAAACCGGTTGCGTATTGACAGAGGGGATCCGAGAAACAACCTTAAAGGTGCTCTTGAGAGTTTCACGGTTGGAGACTTCCGACAGCTCTTCGCTTCAATTCAAATAAACGACAAGTACTTGCATGCGGAGATGTCACGTCAGCTCACATCATTCATGACTCAGCCGCATCCAAAACTCGCTTGGCTAGAACCATCTAGCCGGGGGAATAACGACGACACCCTGACGCTTCGGCTCTCCGAAAAGGAAAGAATTCTAGCGGGACGCCTTTCCTGGGGGCACACGAAGGACGCAACCCTCCCTATCCTGCGGGTTGAACCTCATGAAGGATGTGACCCCAGCCTCGCGGACCTGCTGGTGGACTGGTTTGACGTATCTTGTGCAACCGGAACTGCACGTGGCCTCTCCACGCAATTTCGCCAGAGTCAATGGCACTACCACGACAAGAAAACAGTGACTTGGAAAGTCACTACGGACGGGCAGATCGATATCAATACTAGGCCCCTGACAATTGGCAGGCATACGCCAGAGTCCGGTCCGCTGTTCTTTGCCCGAGTTGGTAATGTCGCTACGTTACGCTCTGACGGCATTGGGCTACAAAGACGGGCGCTTGGCTTTTCCAACCTTCGCTCCGAGTTGCCTAAATCAGAACGAACCAAGGGCCGTTTGGCTATTGTTGCTGGAACTAGCGTATCCGGTCTTTTCATTGAGTCGACGCCTGGTCGAATCTTCGATCTACCTTGGAGTGTGCTGGCTGACGACGACGATTTTCCTATCCAATTTGAAGACCTCGATTGGCAAGCTTTTGGAGTCGGCGATCAAATCTGGCTAAAACGGGAAGCGCACCTGACTGATCCGAACGGGCAGGAAAAGATAATCCTTAGCTGGAAACACGGTGTGCAAAACGCGCTTGGTCCTACGGGTGCCGTCCTGCCATCGTGCGAAACGAATGAAACGGAAGGCAGCGTGACGTACGGCGCTGGCCAGATCAGGATTGAGTTTCCAAGCGGCAGTCCGATCTCGCTTCCAAAGACAGCGATTATCGGCGGTCGAAACTATCTGACTGATGCTGACCAGTTGCTGGAAGGCTCTGGCGACGACGTGGGCAGTGGAAAATCGTGGCACTGGCTGCGTGATCAGACCGTATTGGCAGTGACGAACGATTTGGGCCAAGTAGTGGTTGCGGGTTTGGAGAGCTGTTTCGCCGTTCCAGCTAGAGCCTATGCAGACGGGACGCAGATCGATTGGAACAAGGATACCCTCTTTTTTGACACGGTTCGATTTGATCAGGCGGGCAGTTGTGCCCCGGAAACTGAGGAGATCGCGGATTTGATTGTCGCTGCCGGCGGCAGCATCGCCGTTACAGTAGAGGACGTCGAGGTCTCTCCGTCCGGCGAACTAGGCACTGTCAGGTTCTCCTGCCGCCATCAGCTTCTGAAAACTGGCGGCATTGCCAAAGCAATTGCGACCGGGACCACGATGTCTTTGGGCTTTATTATTATGCGGGTCGGCGGCAGACACCACAAGATCGCTGCAACCCATTTCGTGAGCGGGGCCCCTAAGGAGTTGCTCGGCCTCATTGTAGAAGTGGTTCGCCAACGCGAACATGCGGTTTGGGTCCACGTGTTAGGATCGCGTCTTAGGATGGGCATTTCTACGGATAAGGCCCCTCGAGAGGGGATGAAACGGGTCCGTCCAGTAGCGTTCATCAACGAAGACCCTAAGGTAATCGCAGGCGACGCGCCGATCGCTGGACTCGTATGCGAGGACATCAGCACCAGACAGCTGCACTGGCTTCCGGTTGAGGCACTGAGTGCTACCCCATTGACTCGCACACAAGCCGAAGCGGTCTTCTCGGGCGATGTTTCCCCTCTTGACGTATGTGAGACTGTCAATGGTGCGGTTTCGGTCGTTGGGAATTGGCCAATCTCGGACGAACTGCGCCAGCTGCGACCCGGTGCGCATCTAGCCGTCTACCTAATCGCAAGGACCGATTCCGCCGCTAGAACCGTCGGGGAAGTTTCGCGTACCGAGTGGCTCGAAGCTGGAGATGGCTTGTGGATCGTGCGCTCGGCGGCCACAAATCTTCTCATGACGTTTCGAGCACTGGATGCAGAACGTTATAGCGAGGGACACCGGCCAATCGCGGTCGAAGTCGAGCGCCGCTGGAAACAAGACGGTATGATACGGATCGAGACAGTTCCACGAGGTACTTCAGCTGCGCGGGTAGATCTGCCTTCAGATTTTCTCTCAGCACTCCCGCCGATTCCGGACGCAAGCAATTCCTACCAAGTTCAGCCGGTCGATGCTAAAGATACGGGGGGTTATGGGGAAAGCCTCAACACCCTACCGGGCTTGGACTGCTATTACCTATCGTCAGTGCTAGACCTGTTGATCCCACTGCTCGGAACAAATCTGGATACTCGACCTGAACCAGTGTCCGAAGGAATTTGGCGACTGCTCGCAGACCTCTACAATAGGGGCCTTCGGAGTTTTCACGTCGAACCGTTGGCCCGGCGCCACGCACTAAAGCTCAAAGGCTTGCGTGCAGAGGATGAGAATCTCGGTGTCGCTAGATTAATAGACGAAATATTTGACCTTGCTAGAAGGCCGGGCACATACAATCTGGCTGAAAAAATTGATCGCCTTGTTATTTTCGCGAACATATACCCGCTCACTGCGAACAGCAGGGAACTAATCTATTCCGTTGCGGCAGCGTTTGGAACGCGGAACGATCTGCGGGAGATCTGGCGTGAGGATGGGCTAGTGTTTATGTTGGTCAGGGCCACTCGCCCCTTCTTGCTGGTGCGCGAAGTCTTTTCTCCTACGGAGGCCCAGAGCCTTGAGGATGCGGCGCGCGCTTGTTTTGAGGATCTACGACATCGCGTTCAGAGCAGCGGCATAGACGTCCCTCTGCTCCGGGGCTTCAGCGCCGACGAGTAGAATGGCTATAGTGTCAAGCCAGTCCGCGCCTTTGGACCTTACCAAATGCCCAGATGCGCGGTAGGCTGTGTGGGAGCGAGGTGCTTCCAACTTTGCGCTCCTGCCCGTTGCCCAAGTGAAATCTCAGCGTGAGACGGTGCCTACAGACACTCTCGCCTGGCCCCGCATCGCAGCGTAATCACCCATCATTCCCACGATAGCTGATCCATCGTAACCGTCCGGTCTGACTGCCCTGCCTGCGTGAGAGAGTGGGTGATAGTGTCCATTATGGATAGTGGACATCTTGAGGTTGGTCATGGGTGGGATGAAGGGTCAGAAGAAGC
>Ga0307966_1004152_pt1 | contig 10800 bp, 8 predicted proteins | sample OrgLakmetagen646_FD_203141 | JGI IMG/M metagenome (GOLD analysis project Ga0307966, IMG submission 203141) | Saline water microbial communities from Organic Lake, Antarctica - #646 | ecosystem: Environmental > Aquatic > Non-marine Saline and Alkaline > Saline | place: Antarctica: Organic Lake... | reverse complement strand
ATGGCGGCGCGCATGGCAGGAGGTCATTCCATTTTTCGCCTTCCCATCGGCCGTGCGCAAAATCATCTACACCACCAATGCTATTGAAAGCCTAAACCGGGTCATTCGCAAAACCACCAAAACGCGCAGCAGCTTCCCAACCGACGAGGCCGCGACAAAGCTCATCTACCTGGCAATACGCAACTTCGAGAAAGCAGGCCGCTGCGTCAGAGAGTGGGTTGCCGCACGAAACCAGTTCGCTATCCTATACCCAGAACGGTTCAATAAATGACCCGTCAAAACTGCATGGGCTAAGCCTCATACACAGAGTTTCGGATACTCCCCAGTGCTGTCGGTGTCCTCGTACTCAATTTCCTTGCCCCTCTGGTTGGAGTCCTTGGCATCCCTTAGGATGATGACTTCCGCGCCTTCGAAGCGGGTCACGTCATCACGCACGAACTTGGCCTCCCCGAACATGGCCTGCAGTCCCTTAGAGGCCCGAATTCGAGTGGTCCTGTTCCCCTTGGCAGCGGGACCAGAATAGCTTCCTTGGGCGAAGTCTAGCAGTCCAGCGGCCACTAGCTCCTTGATAATCGGAACCAGCTTCTTGGACAGGTGCAGGGCGTTATAGCGTGAGTTGGTATTCCACGCGTTCACCGACATGGACACCCCAATGTTCAGCTCAGGGTCTTCCAGCCAAGCCACATACAAGTCCAGTATCAGCACCCTTAACTGCTTCCTGAACGATGCCTTAGGCTTGGGTCCTGGCCTCTTCTTTTCCCCGGTCAGCCCCCCAGTAATCTCATCGGGTAAATACTCTTTATCCCAGATCCTCTCCACCAAGGCCTTCACCTCAGGGTGGTCTGACAAGCGATGCACGTCGATGGGTCTGGAGTGCCGGGGGTTGTCTATGACTGCCATTCAGGGGCCTTGTTGGGTGTGAGGACTGACGATCAACAGGAAAGCTTCTTACACACGCTACTACAAGGTCTTATTAAGGGAGGGTCTTCTAGCCTAGGGACCCCTCCTAAGGTCTCCTACTAGGACCTCTTACCTTTTCTTCCTTCTTCCTTACTATCCGTTACTTATACCTATTATGTAGGTCTATAATTATTAGGAGGGTTATCCCCTTGGGGGTCCTCTGGGTAGCCTATCCCCCAGTACCACAGCCATCACCTAGCCCCCGGAAAACAACCATAACAGGGCCGTGGCTAAGGGTACTCCTGACGGGGGCATAAACGGGGGCATTTCTAGCCCCGGAGAGGGCCCGAAGCCTATTACCTGTAATGCTAGAGAGAACTGGCTGGGGTGGTAGGATTCGAACCTACGATACACGGTACCAAAAACCGATGCCTTACCGCTTGGCTACACCCCAACGTGCGCTGGTTGTTACTGCGGTGCGCTATGGGGTGCAAGACCGAATGGCGAAAAATCTTTCTGAATTTTGAGGTTAGGTTTCGGGGTCATGTGCTTGGCTTGTCGGCGCGGGCTACGGAAGGCGCCGCTCAGCAGCGGTCGCGGGCCTGAATCAGTCCAGTAATTCGTCTGCGCCAACGCCCCAGATTGCTGATTTAGGTACCCAGCCCTCATAGCCGCTGACTGCCAGATCGCACCAGTCGCGGCTGCATTCCTCGATCCGCGCGACAACGCCGAGCTCAAGCTCGGCGATGACCATTGTTTTTGGATCGGGGGCGGTGTGCATTTGCAACATGTCCTGCTCGACGACGACGGTGCGCACGCCTGACAACAGAGAATAATGCATCCAGCCGCCCGCGCCGTCACGGTCGCGCACGCGGCGCCAGTGGCCATGCTCGGCCGTGATCTCAAGCGGGGTATCGCGTCGCTTGAAGATCCAGTCGATACGGTGGGTCCGACTCGGCCCGCGCCGCGCGTTGCCCTCTGCCGCCTTCATTGAGACGTAGCGTGGGAGCGGCAGGTTCGTGACCTGCCCGCGCTCTTGTGCGGGGGTCACTTGCTCCGTACTTTGTGCAACTGCAGTCTGCACGCAGCCAAAGGGGAGCGCCGCGACCAGCGCCAGCGCGTATGCAAGGGTGGATCGTCTGCCCATATCGCGAATTCTGCCTCATCCGGTCTGCGGGGTTCTTGTGCCTCGCCCGTTCATGAGTCACCATGACACCTTAGCGCAGCATATAAAAGATCAAGGAGGCGCCCCATGCCATCAGAACGCCTGAGTGTTGTCGTGACGCGCCGCTTGCCGGCGCCGGTCGAGGCACGGCTAAGCGAGTTGTTCGATACTACGCTGCGGCCCGACGACACCCCTATGACCCGCGACGAGCTGGTGCAGGCTGCGCGTGGCGCCGATGTGCTGGTGCCGACGCTGAGCGACAAGATTGACGCAGGCCTCATCGGGCAGTCCGGTGACCGGCTGAAACTGATCGCTAATTACGGCGCGGGCGTCGATCACATCGACGTGGCCACGGCGCGCCAGCGCGGCATACTGGTGTCGAACACGCCGGGCGTGTCGGCAGACGATACCGCTGATATGGCGATGGCGCTGATCCTCGCGACCCTGCGCCGCATCCCCGAGGGGCTGGCGCTGATGCAATCGGGCGCCTGGGACGGCTGGTCGCCCACGGCCTTAATGGGCGGGCGCGTGTCGGGGCGGCGCTTGGGCATCCTCGGTCTTGGCCGAATTGGGCAGGCGGTGGCGCGGCGCGCGGCAGCCTTTGGGATGCAGGTGCATTACCACAATCGCAAACGCCTGCGCAGCGAGACCGAAGAGGCGCTCGGGGCCACCTATTGGGAGAGCCTCGACCAGATGGTCGCGCGGATGGACGTGATTTCGGTCAATTGCCCGCATACGCCCTCAACCTTCCACCTGATGAATGCGCGTCGGCTGAAGCTGATGAAGCCGGATGCAGTCATCGTGAATACCTCGCGCGGCGAGGTGATTGACCAGAACGCGCTGACGCGGATGCTACGGGCGGGTGACATCGCGGGCGCGGGCCTCGACGTATACGAGGATGCGTCCAATCCGCGTTTGCGCGAGATGACGAACGTCGTGATGTTGCCGCACATGGGCTCGGCCACGCGTGAGGGCCGCATCGAGATGGGCGAAAAGGTTCTGCTGAACATCAAGACATGGGCCGATGGCCACCGGCCGCCTGATCAGGTCGTGCCGGCGATGCTGTAGCCATGCGCGGGCTGCTGATCGCGCTGGCCTTTGCGGCTGCGAATGTGACCTCTGGCGCTGCGGCGCAGCAGGCCGCCGATGCCGTTACGCCTGAGGTGGGCGCGTTTCGGGTGGGCGAGGCGGGGGCTCTCGTTACCGCAGATAAATGGATGGTCGTCGCCGCCCATCCGTTAGCCAGCAAGGCCGGCGCGCGCGTCCTGCGCCAAGGCGGCACTGCTGCCGACGCGATGATTGCGGTGCAGTTGGTGCTGGGGCTGGTCGAGCCGCAAAGCTCTGGCCTTGGGGGCGGCGCATTTTTGGTCTGGTGGGATGCTGCCAGCGGCACGCTGACCACCCTAGATGGGCGCGAGACGGCACCGCAGGCTGCGACGCCGCTGCTGTTTCAAAACGATGTTGGCCAGCCGATGGATTTCTTCGATGCGGTTGTCGGAGGTCGCTCGGTCGGGGTGCCGGGCACGCCCATGCTGCTGGGCGAGGCGCATGCACGCTGGGGGCGCATGAACTGGGCCGATCTGTTTACCGAGGGGCAGGTTTATGCCACGACGGGCTTTGCCGTCAGTCCGCGCATGGCGGCTTCCATTGCCGCTAATGCTGACACGCTGGACAGGTTTTCCGCTACGCGGGACTATTTCATGCCGGGGGGGCGGGCGCTCCAGGCAGGCGATACGCTGAAAAACCCCGCATACGCCAAAACGCTGGCAACCTTCGCCGCGGAGGGGCCAGAGCCGTTTTACGTGGGCTCGATAGGACTGCAAATCACCCGCGCAGTGCAATCGGCATTCGGCAATCCCGGCACGCTCAGCCTGCTGGATCTGGCGCTTTATAACGTCAAGGAGCGTCCTGCCGTATGCGCGCCGTATCGCGGATATGACGTTTGCGGTATGGGGCCGCCATCCTCGGGCGCCGTCGCTGTGGGCCAGATCCTGGGGGCGCTGGAGGGCTATGATCTGGCCACTCTTGGACCGGCATCGCCAGAGGCGCGGCGCCGGATTGGTGATGCCAGCCGCCTAGCCTTTGCCGACCGGGGGCGGTATGTGGCCGATCCTGATTTCGTGCCTGTTCCGGTCAAGGGTTTGCTTGATCCGGCCTATCTGGCGGCGCGCGGTGCGCTACTAGGCGGCGATGCGGCGCTGGTCGATGTGCAACCCGGCGTGCCCGAGTTTGACCACGCGCTGAACTGGGCGGATGATGTGGCGGTCGAGCTGCCCTCGACATCGCATATCTCGATCGTAGATCGCTTTGGCAATGCGCTCTCAATGACGACGACCATCGAAAATGCTTTTGGCTCGCGCGTGATGGCTGCCGGATTCCTGCTAAACAACGAGCTGACGGATTTCAGCTTTGCCAGCCATGCAGGCGGTGTGCCCATTGCCAATGCGGCAGCGCCGGGCAAGCGGCCGCGCTCCTCTATGGCGCCTACGATCGTTTTACAGGACGGTGTGCCGCGCCTCGTGCTAGGCAGCCCTGGCGGCAGCCGGATCATCCCCTATGTGACGAACGCGATCATCGGATTTATCGACTGGGGCATGGACGCGGCGGCCCTCACCGCGATGCCGCATCTGGTCAACCGCTTTGGCGCTTATGATCTGGAAGAGGGGACCGGCGCCGAAGCATTGGCAGCGCCCTTGCGCGATCTTGGCTTTGACGTGCAGCTGCGCAGCCTGAATTCGGGCCTGCACGCCATTGCCATCGGCCCAAGCCTGACAGGTGGCGCCGATCCGCGCCGCGAAGGTTTGGCCATCGGCGAGTGATGCCTGCCGCCAAAGCGCCGCCTGCGTATCCCGAAAATGTCCAGGTTGCTGCCTATCATCGCCCGCAAACGCAAAACTAGCGGGAGCACAGATATGAACTACTTCGCAATCGGATTCGGTGCGGTGGCCCTGACCGCTGTCGGCGCCATCGACTATGTTAATCAGGCCGGTGCGGCAGGCGAGACGCCGGGTCGCTTTGGACCGGGCGTGTATTTTGCGACATACAGCGCGCGTGTCGAGGCCGTGCGCGAGGCGCGCGCAGTCGCCGCAGATGCCAAGGGATTTGACCAGCGGCGCAAGGCAGGCGCGCGTGCCTCCCTGCCGGACGCGCCAGACGGGTGGGCCCGGCGTGCTTGGTTAGATGGCGACAACAGTGCCGTATCGGTGTCGCCGCCGAGTAATTCGTCCAACAATACGCCTGATCTGCTCAAGAACATGGCCGCCAAAAGCGCTAAAGCTGACGAAAAGCACCGTGATTCGGAGACATGGGTTTACCAGCAGGGGGAGCAGATCATCGCCCTGCGCGCGCGCTACCAGCCGCGCGACGACGTGCGCAGCCTAACTGGTGCGGTGGCCGACAAGTTGGCGGCGAATGCCTTTGTCCCGCGGGTCGGCTGGGCCGTGATTGGCGGCGTGGCCTACAGCCAGACGTCGGCAGAATTCGGTACGCCTGGTGTGCCTTTCGTGTCTGAGGCAGGCATGCCGTTTCTAGCGTATGAGGCGCCCATCGGATTTCATGATTCTGTGCAGATCAGCGTCCTTAGCAATGCCAGCGAGGCGGCGGTGCGCGCCGTTCTGGGCGCAATCGACTACGACGGGCTGAACGCGCTGCTGACGTATCCGCTGGTGTATGTCGGCACGAATGCGCCCGCCGTGCCTATAGCTGCGCAGCCCCACATGGCTGATCTGATGTTCAAAATGCAAAGTGATCTGCTGTCACGACGCGGCGCGGTAGCGCAGGCATGGATGCAGCGGGCCATGACGCCCGAGAACGCAATGAAGTTGGTGATGAACGAACTGGCCACAGGCTGGGGCACAGGGTGGAGCACAGGCGGCATCCCACATCCCGATCCGGAGGCGGAGCCTGCAGCGAGTTCGCAGCCCGGGACGGCGGCGCAAACTCTTGATAGGCCGTCAGGCCAAATACAGGCCTCTGATGCCAGCGCCCCTTTGGCAACCGACATAGCGGGCATCGCCGCGTCCCTTTTGGGGGGCGGGGCGGCCAAGATGGCGAAAGAGGCGGCATCCAAGCCAAAGCGCCTGACACTGTCTGGCGGGTCCAGCTGCCTTGCGGGCTCGGCCGGAAAGTTCTGCCGCGATTAATGCACGAGCCCTTGGCCTTAGCGCCCGAACGCGCGAGGATACGGGATGGTGTCGCAGGTGAGGCAGGAACTTATGGGGCTGGGGCTCACAGAGCTGACCCGCGGTGCGATACTGTTCGCGCTTGCGCTTTTTCTGGCCGCCTGCGCGCGTCCCCTCACGGAGAACGAGCGCCGCTTTGCCGCCGATATTATCGGGCCGGCGCTGGACACTTCATCCGTGCGCATCGCGCGCGGGTTTACTCCGCTGCCGCCCGCAGCAGCCGCGCCCGACCGGGACGACCTCTATCCGGTTGTAGATGAAAACACCGTCACCGGCCTTTGTGAGCGCAGCGCGCCGCAGCCGCGCAGCGGCCCGCCGCCGGGTTGGGTGCTATGGAACCGGGTGTACTTCAGCCGCGAATTCTATCGCGTGGACCTTGCGCCTGATTGGCCCCGCGCCGCGCGTTTCCCCCAAGCGCTGGTGTTGGCGCATGAGCTGGTCCATGTGTGGCAATGGCAGCAGCGCCGCATTACCGGCTATCGTCCGGCGCGTGGCGCGCTGGAGAGCGTGATGAATATGGATCCCTACTTCTACGTGCCCGGTCCCGATGCCACCTTCCTCAAGTTCGGGTACGAGCAGCAGGCAGCGCTGCTGGAGGATTACCTTTGCCATGCGCTCTATGATCCAGCTGCTCCGCGCCGTGCCGAGCTGCGGCCGCTGCTGGCGCCCTATTTTCCGTTGGACAGGCTGGACAGGGCACTGGGTCGCTGATGCGGCCCTTGTGCCTGTCGGTTTTGCGTGGCGTTTGGTCGGATGGGCAGCGCGCCGTACGCGGAAACTGATAGAACCGGGGGCAACAAATGCCCATCGGAGTCGCATCGCATGAAAACTACTGTCAAAGCTCTTGTCGTCGGCGGCGGTGCCGTCGGAACGTCGATCGCGTACCATCTAGCAAAGGCAGGCTGGGACGATGTCATGCTGCTGGAGCGGGATGAGCTGACATCGGGCAGCACATGGCACGCGGCCGGCCTTCTGCCCTATTACAACATGAGCTACGCGACGACCCACATCCACGACTATTCGATCAAATACTACAAGACGCTGGAGGAGGAGACGGGCCTGAACGCAGGCTTTGCCGTGGTCGGCAACTTACGCATGGCCCAAACCGACGCGCGGATGGACGAATACCGCCTCTACGCCTCGACCGCCGAGACCTGCGGCATTCCCTATGAGTGGATGACGCCCGACCAGATCAAGGCGAAATGGCCGTTGATCCGGACCGACGACCTGAAAGGCGCGATCTACCACCAAACGGACGGCTACATTAATCCCGCCGACGTCACGATGGCGATGGCCAAGGGTGCCCGTCAGCGCGGTGTGATGATTGAGCGTAAATGGCAGGCCGACGCGTTTCATTGGACTGGCGACGCGTGGGAGGTGACAGCGACCAAGATGGTCGAAAGGGGCGGCAATCTGGTGCCTTCTGACGAGCAGATCGTGATTACCGCCGAGCATGTCGTTACCGCCAGCGGCAACCATGCGCAGCGCACCGCGAAAATGCTGGGCATTAAGATGCCCGCCATCCCGGTCGAGCATCAGTTCATCGTGATGGATCAGGACCCTGAGCTGGTCAAATTCCGCGCGGAAGGCAACGTCGAGCATCCCGTCATACGCGACGCCGACGCGCAATCCTATGTGCGCGAAGAGCGCGGGGGCTGGATTTTGGGCGTCTATGAGCCTGGCGCACCAGCCCGGTTTGAGCATGGCGTGCCTGACAGCTTCCGCGCTGACCTTTTCCAGCTGGATCTCGAGCGGATCGAAGACCAGTACATGGCGATGAATCACCGCATCCCATCTTGCGAGGAATGCGGCCTCAAGGACGATTTCAACGGTCCAATCTGTTACACGCCCGACGGCAACCCGCTGGTTGGCCCCGCGCCGGGTTTGCGCAACATGTGGCTGGCTGAGGGCTTTAGCTTTGGCATCACGGCGGCTGGCGGCACGGGGTATTATCTGGCCCAGCTGATGGTGGACGGCGAGGCCGAGATCGACATGGCAAGCCTCGATCCCAAGCGCTACTCATCCAACTGGCTGACCACCGAATTCGCCGCTCGCAAGAACGAGGAGTGCTACGAGCACGTCTATATTCTGCACCACCCCGATGAGGAGCGCCCCGCCTGCCGGCCCCTGCGCACAGCGCCCGCCTACGAGCGTCAGAAGGTGCGGGGCGCACAGTTTGGCTTTGTCAACGGATGGGAACGCCCCAACTACTACGGCCCTCTGGATGCACCCGAAAACTTCGACCACGAGGCCCGCAGCTTCCGCCGGGGTGGCTGGTGGCAGCACGCGGTGGACGAGGCGACGGCGATCCGCGAGGGCGTGGGCCTGATCGATGCGACTGCGTTTTCTAAGCACGTCGTCAAAGGACCGGGCGCGACCCAGTTCCTTGACTGGTTCACTTGCAACAAACTGCCAAAAGTGGGCCGGATCAATCTGACATATGCGCTGACCGCCCATGGCACGACGCGCACGGAATATACCATCGTCCGCAATGGCGAGAATAATTACTATCTCGTCTCCGCAGGCGCGTGGACGGAGTACGATTCTGACTTCCTGCGCAAGGCAGCCGAGGACAAGATGGAGGAGTTCGGCTACATCGAAATCCAGGACGTGACCACGCAATGGGGTGTCTTTGCCATAGCTGGGCCGAAATCGCGTGATGTGCTAAAGTCAGTGATTATCGATGCCGATCCCCAAACGGCTCTCAGTAACAAGCGCTTTCCGTGGCTGACCGCCCGCCAGATTGAGCTGGGAATGTGCCCTGTGAACGCCATCCGCGTTGCCTATACTGGCGAGCTGGGATGGGAGTTGCATCACCCGATGGAGATGCAGAACTACCTCTTTGACCTGCTCGAAAAGGCAGGCGAGACGCATGGAATGAAACTGGTCGGTGCCCGCGCCCAAAACTGGCTACGGCAGGAAAAATCCTACCGTGCCTTCGGCAACGAGCTGGGCCGGGACGCGACCCCGCTGGAGGCGGATTTGCCACGTTTTGTCGATATGGAGAAGGATTTTCACGGCAAGGATAAGCTGATTGAAACCGGTGTGCGCGCCAAGTGTTGCACCTTCCTGATCGATGGGCCGGACGACGCCGACCCGTGGGGCCGCGAAGTGCTCTACACGCAAGGCGGCGAGCGCGTCGGACGCCTGACTTCGGGCGGCTATTCGGTCGCCTTTGGCAAGAGCATTGGCATGGGCTATATTCGATCCGAGTTGGTGGTGCCCGGTACTGTTCTCAAGGTCAAGATTATGGACAAGCTCTGGGATGCGACCGTGACAGTGGATAGCCCCTATGATCCGAAGAACGAGGGTATTCGCAAGGACGGGTGACGGCAGGGCCGCTGCTTCTGCGCAGAGTGCAGGTCGTGGGCAGCGGCGCGATTGCCAAATCGCCCGTCGCAACAAAGGCGCGCCGCTCCAGTCGGCACGTCTTTGGGGTGGCTTCTTTGTCCTTTTGGCGCAGAGTGCTGCCGGACATTGCGTCAGAGGGCTTGGCGGGCATACATGGGTGTTGCGGCGCGTTGGCATCGCCATACGCGAAATCTGGCGTTCACGGGGTTTGTGTTAAGAACTCACAGAATGTCGGGTTGAGCCCTCACTGCCAAACTTCTGTGCCATAATTGACTTCTTTAGCATGAGAGGGAAAAACCTTGAACGACTGCATTGATTTTGAACGGATTTTTGGCGGCGTCTCATGGTGTAGCTTGTACACTTTGGACCTGTCCCGGTTTCGTGCCGCCCCTAGTGCTCGCTTAAGCCACCTTGCGTTTGAAAGCGACGAGGCTTTTCCAACCCAATGTTGAGTGACGTCAGCGTGGGTTGTAGACGCCGGTGATGTATTCGAAGGTCGCCATCTCAGCCTGCCTGCGGGTTTCCCATGTGTCGCGCCAGATCAGTTCAGCCTTGATGGTTTTGAAGACCGTTTCCACGGCAGCGTTATCGTAACAATTCCCCTTACCACTCATGGAGACTTGAAAGTCGTGTTGGCGCAAGATCTTCTGATAATCGTGTGAACAATATTGGCTTCCACTATCCGTGTGATAGATGCACCCTTTATTTGGTGAACGGAACGCGTTGGCCATTTTCAACGCACGGATTGCCAAGTCTCGTTTCATCCGGTTCCTGACGGCCCAACTATTACCTGACAGTGGTTTGCCTTTGCAAACCATGAGAGGGCGATGACGCGCCGAGAATGTAGGTCGAGGATCACAGCCAGATAAAGCCAGCCTTCGCGTGTCCAGATATAGGTGATGTCGCCTGCCCATTTCTGGTTTGGCTTGTCAGCTGAGACAGTTTCGGTCCAGCAGGTTTGGCGCAATGTTGAACGTGTGATTGCTGTCGGTCGTCACCCGCTGACCGGCGAGGTATTCGTAGAATGCCCAAGAGGGATGTGTTTGTGTGTTCGGACAACAGATATACCGTTCCGGCGGGAGTATCCGAAACTCTGTGTATGAGGCTCAGCCCATGCAGGTTTGACGGGTCATCTGTTGAACCGTTCTGGGTATAGGATAGCGAACTGATTGCGGGCGGCAACCCATTCTCTGACGCATCTGC
>Ga0307966_1004150_pt1 | contig 10802 bp, 11 predicted proteins | sample OrgLakmetagen646_FD_203141 | JGI IMG/M metagenome (GOLD analysis project Ga0307966, IMG submission 203141) | Saline water microbial communities from Organic Lake, Antarctica - #646 | ecosystem: Environmental > Aquatic > Non-marine Saline and Alkaline > Saline | place: Antarctica: Organic Lake... | reverse complement strand
TCTCGGCGAGCGACCGGGCGACGTTCGCATAGTCGCCGATGTAGGCAACGGTCCGTCCGTGCAGGTCGCCGAGACGCTGGCGCATCGTGAGCGCGTCGGCGAACGCCTGGAGCGGGTGCGATCGTTCCGACAGCATGTTCACGACGGGGACCGGCGTGCCGTCGGCATCCATTGCCGCGGCAGCCCGTTCCACCGTGCTGTGCTCGAACACCCGCGCGGCGATGATCGAGTGGTAGCCGGCCATGATCCGCACGACGTCCTCCACCGGCTCACGCGTGTCGAAGCCCACTTCGTCACCGCGCGTGTAGATCGGGTGGCCGCCGAGTTGGACCACCGCCATCTCCATCGAGTGCCGGGTGCGGTTGGACGGCTTCTCGAAGATCAGCGAGGCGCCGTGACCGGCGAGCGGTCGACCGAGTGATTCGATCGACACTTCTGCCATGTCGAGTATCTCGATGATCTCGTCGACGTGGAAATCGGTGACGTCGAGCAGGTGGCGCGCCGTCACGAGGCCTCGCTCTGTGCGGCGAGCGCAGCCGCAATCATGTCGACGGCTTCGTCGAGCTCGGCCTCGGTGACCGTGATCGGTGGGAGCAGTCGGATCGTCGATGGGTTCACGGCGTTCACGATCAGGCCAGCTTCGAGCAGGTCGGCGTAGGCACGCCGCGCATCGAGACCTGCGGCGAGCTCCACTCCGAGCATCAACCCTCGTCCGCGAACGCCGACGACGCCCGACACGTTCTCGAGCGCTGCGACCAGGTGTGCGCCCCGCTCGTTGGCGAGTTGCGGAGCGTCCATTCGGACCATCTCGTCGATCGTGGCGTTCACCGCGGCGCAGGCGATCGCTGTTCCCGAATAGGTGCTGCCGTGGTCGCCCGGCTCGAACACTGCTGCCACGTCGGTGCGAGCCCAGCACGCCCCGACCGGCATGCCGTTGCCCATCGCCTTGGCGAGCGTCACGACGTCAGGCTTCACGCCCGCATGTTCGAAACCGAACCACTGGCCCGTTCGACACATGCCGGTCTGGATCTCGTCGAGGATCATCAAGGCACCGGTTTCATCACACAGCTCGCGTACCGCACGGAGGTATTCATCCGATGCCGGGTTGACGCCACCCTCGCCCTGGATCGACTCGATCAACACGGCCGCCACGCTGCCGTCGACGGCGGACCGCATCGCCTCGATGTCGCCCCATGCGACATGTCGGAATCCCTCGGGCATCGGTTGGAACGGTTCGTGCTTGGTCGGCTGGCCGGTGGCGGCGAGTGTGGCGAGCGTGCGACCGTGGAAGCTCCCGAGCGCCGACACCACCGTGTGTCGACCTCGCCCGCCGTGTTTGCGTGCGAGCTTGATCGCGCACTCGTTCGACTCGGCACCAGAATTGGTGAAGAACACCTGCCCCTCGTGGCCGGTCGCATCGCAAAGCAGCCCGTTCAGTTTCACCGCCGCTTCGGTCGCAACCGGGTTCGCGAAGAAGTTCGACACGTGCAGCAGGGTCTCGGCCTGATCGGCGATCGCCTCGGCGACCACCTCGTTGGCGTGACCGAGCGACACCACGGCGATCCCCGACAGGAAGTCGAGGTACCGCTTGTCGTCGGAGTCCCAGAGTTCCGTGCCGCGACCTCGGTCGAACATGATCGCCGGCGGGCCGAACACCGGCATGAACGGACAGGCGTTCATCGGTGCGTGTTGGAAGGCGTGCGTGTTCATGGGGTGACCATCGTTCCAATTCCGTCGTCGGTGAAGAGTTCGAGCAGCAGCACGTGTGCGATGCGGCCGTCGAGGATGTGTGCCGCCGCGACTCCGCTGCGCACCGCCTGTTGACAGCTGGCGACCTTCGGGATCATGCCGCCTGCGACCGTGCCGTCGGCGATCATCGAGTCGAGCACGTCGGCCGTGGTCTTGCGAACCAGGGTGGACGGGTCGTCGACGACGGTGCGCAACCCCTCGATGTCGGTGAGGTAGACGAGCTTCTCGGCATCGAGCGCCTCGGCGATGCGCCCGGCCACCGTGTCGGCGTTGATGTTGAACGCTTGGCCGGTCTCGTCGGATCCGATCGTGGCGATGACCGGGATGAACTCGTCGTCGAGGAGCCCTTCGACGACCGCCGGGTTGATCTCGGTGACGTCGCCCACGAACCCCAGTCGCTCGTCACGAGCCTTCGCCCGGATCAAACCGCCATCGACGCCCGACACGCCGACCGCATAGTTGCCGTGCACGTTGATCGCCGCCACCAACTGTGGATTGACCTGGCCTTTGAGCACCATCCGTGCGATGTCGACGGTCTCGGCATCGGTCACCCGCAATCCGTCGACGAACTCGGGCGTCTTGCCGAGCTTCGCCATGAGGGCCGAGATCTGCGGACCGCCGCCGTGGACGACCACCGGTCGCATACCGACGAGGCGCATCATCACGATGTCTTCCGCGAAGTGTGCGAGCGCATCGTGCTCGGACGTACCGGCGAGCGCATTCCCGCCGTACTTGACCACGATGGTCTTGCCCGAGAAGCGTCGGATGTAGGGAAGGGCTTCGACCAGGGTGTCGGCACGTTGTGCAGCACTGTGGATCACGGCGCGAGTCCGATCGACGACAGGCCGGCGGTCTCGTCGAGCCCCAACGCCACGTTGGCGGCCTGCAGCGCACCACCCGACGCGCCCTTGGTGAGATTGTCGATGGCACACATGGCGATGACCGTTCGGGTGCGCTCGTCGAAACTGACCGACACCTGTGCGACATTGGAGCCCAACACCGACTTCGTCGCGGGCGGCGCTTCGGTGACGGTGACGAACGGTTCGGCGTCGTACGCCTCGTGGAGCGCGCCGGTGAGGCGCTCCGCCGAGCAGTCGTCGCCGGGACGGGCGTAGCACGTGGCGAGAATGCCGCGGCTCATCGGCACCAGGTGCGGCACGAAGGTGACCTGGGCGCCGATCTCCTGTTCCATCTCCGGTGTGTGGCGGTGGTGGCCGACGCCGTATGCGACCACGTTGGAGTCGATGTTCGTGAAGACGTTGGTCTCGGTCGGGGCGCGACCCGCGCCGGTAATACCCGTGACGTTGTTCACCACGACGCCCGTGCCGGCCACCAGTCCGGCAGCGACCAGCGGCCGCAGCGCCAGCGTCGCAGCCGTGACATGGCAGCCCGGCGTCGCAATCAACGATGCGCCGACCAGGTCGGCACGGTGTACCTCGGGCAGTCCGAACACCGCCTGCTCCAACAGATCGAGTTGCGTGTGTTCGAACCCGTAGTAGGGCGGATACATCGATGCGTCCTTCAATCGGAATGCAGCCGACAGGTCCACCACGCAGTGGACGTTCCCGATGATCTGCGGTGCCAGTTGCATCGACGCCTGGTGAGGAAGCCCGAGGAACACGAGGTCGAGCCCGTCGAGCGACTGCGGGTCGAATTCGGTGAAGACGAGATCGGGGTACGCGGTCGCCAGCGACGGGTAGAGGTCGGCGGCGTGGCGACCTGCCATCGAGTCCCCGGTCGCCACGATCAATTCGAGGTCGGGATGGCCTGCGATCAACCGCAGGAGTTCGGCTCCGGTGTACCCGGAGGCGCCGATGATCCCGGCGCGAAGCGGTGTCTCTCGCATTACTGCATGACCATACAGAATGATGCATGATCATGCAACGATCGACCCGGCGAGGCTGGCGGCGTCCCCACCGGCACACTGGGGTGGTGTTCTTGACGTCGCCCCAGACCAAGGGTCGCCTGCTGTTGGCCACGCCACCCCTGAGCGATCCGCACTTCGAGCGGGCGGTCGTCTACGTCCTCGAGCATCACACCGACGGTGCGATCGGCGTCATCGTGAACCGACCGACCGAGGAGTCGCTCGACGCGCCACTGGACCGCTGGATCGACCTGCAGTTTCCCCCGTCGTCGGTGTTCGAAGGTGGACCGGTCGAAGTGAACGCGATGATCGGGCTCGCCGCCACCAAGCTGGAGCTCTCGGAATCGACCGAGTTGCTCACCCCGATCAGCGGCATCATCGCCTCGGCCGATCTGTCGGCCGACCCGGCGATCGTGGCCGCCCACGTGGAATCGGTCCGGGTCTTTCGCGGCTACGCCGGGTGGGGCGCGGGCCAGCTCGACGCCGAAATCGACGAAGGCGCCTGGCTCGTGCTCGACGCCGAGGTCGGCGACATCTTCAGCGCCCGGCCGGACGAGTTGTGGCGCAACGTGTTGCGACGCCAACCAGGACGCCTCAGCTGGCTCGCACTCGCTCCTGACGACCTGTCGCTGAACTAACGTCGCCTGGGTGACACTCCAGTGGCGCTCGTCTGCGCCGGGCCAGTACATCGACCTCGAATGGCAGCGCGGCAAGATCTACATCGAAGACGGGCCCGACGACTGGCCGCGACGAGGTCACGAAGGCTTCGGGGGAACACTCACACTCCACGAGATACGCACCCGAGGTCGGGAACTGTTCAGCGCCTACGACGGCCTGTACGACGAACTGCTCGACGATCTCACTCCACAGTACCGAGTCATCGATGCCCGAGGCGGCGTCGTGGTCCGAACGGACGACGACGCCGAGCCGCTGCCGACCCCGTGTCGCTTTGCCGTCGACGGCAATCGGGTGTACGTGTATCCGGCCTGCCCCGGGCCGGGCACGCAGCTCACGCCAGCGGCTCGCGCAATCCTGTTGGTCACGGAACCAGACGAGCGCCAGAACGGCACCGCCCCGCCGTGGTGGGGTCGCATCCACGGTCCGGCGAAGGTGGTCGACGATCCTGAGTGGGAGCTCCAACGGGCCGGCGATCTGTTCGCCGAGAAGTACGGCGATGCGGCGCCAGCGGGTCCTGATGACGTCGTGACGATCCGGATCGACATCGAGCAGTGGACATCGAGCAGCGGATACCCCACACTGCGGGCGATCCCGTGACCTAACCGCGTAGCGAACGCAACACGCCGATGGCGTGCTCTGCCTGACCTGCGGGCACGAGCAAATGGTCGTGGTGATACCCGGCGAGCACGTTGCAGGCCACCCCGGCGTCACCGAGCACCCGACTGAACGCAGCGGTGAGGCCGACCGCATCGAGACTCGAGTGGACGGTCAGCGTCAGCCACGCCATCTCGGTCACCACTTCGAGTCCGGCGCCGCGAGCATCGTCGACCGTGAGCACCAGTGTGGTCAGCGCAACTTCGCGCACCGTTGCATGGGCCGATGCGATGAGCGTCGGATCTGGGTCGCTGACGGCCACGAACGTGAACACCCCCGGCCGACGCTCCACGTCGAGCGTCGAGAGCATCACGTCGAGGTCGGTCTCGCCCGGCGCTGCCACGATCAGCTCCGGAGCTCTGCGCCGAGTTTGGTCGCCAACGCCTCGATCGCTCGACGGACCTCGGCCACGTCACCATCGGTGAGGCTGCGGTCGGCGGCCTGGAGTCGGATCCGATAGCCGAGCGCGCGGACCCCAGGCTGGTCGTCGCGGCGATAGTTGTCGAACAGGTCGAGCTCGACGAGGAACTTCGCCGAGCCTTGGCGAACGACCTTCTCGACCTTTTCGGCCGGGATGTCGTCGGGCACGACGAACGACAGATCGAGGTCGCTCGACGGGAACCGGCTGGTCGGCTTCCACTGTGTGGGTTTCGGTTCGCGTGCGAGGAACTGCGTGAGATCGACCTCGAGAATCGCCACACGTTCACTCACGCCGAACGCGGCGAGCACGTCAGGTGAGACCTCGCCGATGGCGCCGAGCGGATCCTTGCCCGCCTGCAACGTCGCCGAGCGGGTGGCGTGGAGTCCGGCGGGGACCTTGCTCTGATCGATCCGCGCCCCGCCCCCGAGCGCTGCGGTGATTTCGCGCCACACCGCCATCGCTGCAGGAGCATCGCTCCCGGCCAGTACCACGGTGAGCTGTTCGAACTCTGGGGGGAGGTCGCCTTCCCCGGGTGGGTAGACGTGACCGATCTCGAACAAGGCCGTTGCGTCACGGCGATGTGACTCGTTGAACGCAATCGCACGGAGAAGCCCAGGGCGCTGCGAGGTCCGCAGGACACTTTCGTCGGCGACGAGCGGATTCGTGATGGTGATCGCAGCCGCCGGCAAGCCCGCCTTGGCGAGCGTTCCGGGAGCGAGGAACGGGTTGGGCATCGCTTCACTCAGGCCGAGACCCAGCAACACTTGACGCAGTTCACGACGACGTTGCTGTCGGACGGTGAGACCACCATGACCGGTGGGCTTGGGGACACGACTCCCGAGCTGGTCGTAGCCGTGATGTCGGGCGATCTCCTCGATCACGTCGATCTCCGCCGTGGAGTCGGGACGCCAGGTGGGGAGCACGACCGAGCAGGTGTCGCCGTCACCGCTCACCGTGTACCCGATGGGGTCCAGCAGTCCGGGGAGGTCGGCGGTCGCCAGATCGGTGCCGAGGATCCGGTTGACGTTGGCGATCCGAACGTCGGCCGACCTGTTCTCGGCAGGCAGTTCGTCGGATCGAGCATCCACCGCCCCGGAGTGGACCACGAGGTCGGGGCAGGTCTCACCGAGCAGTTCGGCGAAACGAGCAATGGCGATCGGCATCCCGTACGGGTCCACGCCACGTTCGAATCGCTGCGACGCCTCCGACCGCAGTCCTGTGCGCGAAACCGTCTGTCCGATCCCGACGGGTTCGAACCAGGCCATCTCGAGCGCAACCGTGGTGGTGGCATCGGAGATCTCCGAATCCAGGCCGCCCATCACGCCACCCACACCGATCGGAGTGTCGTCAGCGTCACAGATCAAGAGGTCGTTCGCCGCGAACGCCCGGTCCTCACCGTCGAGGGTGACCAGTCGTTCGCCGTCGGCGGCGAGGCGGACGCGGAATCCTCCACCGCCGAGGGTCTCGAGGTCGTAGGCGTGATTCGGCTGGTTCAGCTCGAGCATGACGTAGTTGCTCACGTCGACGACGTTGCTGATCGGTCGCATGCCCGCAGCGGTGAGCCGCTGTTGCATCCACGCAGCCGAGTCGGTGACCCGCAGGCCCGAGATGACCGTCGACGTGAATCGGGCACAGCGATCACCGTCGACCAGTTCGACCGGGGCCGCACGTTCGTCGCCTCCGACGTCGAGCGTGGGCGTCGGAGGACGGAATTCGGTGCCCATCTTCGCTGCGAGATCGCGGGCGATTCCCACGTAGCCCCAGCAGTCGGGACGGTTGCGGGTGACATTTGCATCGATCAGCACGTCGGGTTCGATTCCCAGCGCCTCGCCGTAGGGCAGCCCGAGCGGCGTGTTGTCGGGAAGCACTCGGATGCCGGAATGATCCTCACCCAGACCGAGCTCCTGGGCCGAGCAGAGCATCCCCTCGGAGTCGATGCCGAGGATGCCGCGTCGTTCGATGGTCATCCCGTTCGGCATGGTCGTACCGAGGGTGGCGAGCGGCACGATCTGACCCTCGGCGATGTTGTCCGCGCCGCACCACACGTGACGCTCCTGGCCGTCACCTGCATCGACGTACACCCGCTGGACCTTGGCGGCCTCGGGGTGGGACTGGAGCCGAAGGATGCGCGCCGTGACGACGCCGTCGACGGTGTCGCCGACCGACTCGATCGACTCCACTTCGAGTCCGAGCGCAGTGAGCGCCGCCGACACCGCAGCGACCTCGTCGGCCTTCGTCGGGTCGCCGAAGTCGCCGTACTCGTTGAGCCAGGACAGCAGGATCTTCATGATCGATTCCTCAGAACTGTTCCGCGAAGCGGAGATCGTCGGCGTACATGGCGCGTAGGTCGTCGACGCCGTGGCGCATCAGGGCCATCCGGTCGATGCCGAATCCGAATGCAAAACCGCTGTACTCCTCGGGGTCGATCCCACCGGCGCGCAGCACGTTCGGATGGACCATCCCACATCCACCGAGCTCGATCCACGAACCGTCGGGTCGCTGGATGTCGAACTCGGCCGACGGCTCGGTGAACGGGAAGTAGTCGGGTCGCAGGCGCGAGTTCCAGTCCTGTCCGAAGAACGCCGTGGTGAACGCCTGGATGGTGCCGGCCAGGTCGGCCATCGAGATGTCGCGATCGACCACGAGCCCTTCGATCTGATGGAACACGGGCATGTGCGTGGCGTCAGGCGTGTCTCGGCGAAAGACCCGCCCTGGCGCGACGATGTAGATCGGTGGTTCCTGTTCGAGCATGGTGCGGATCTGGACCGGCGACGTGTGCGTTCTGAGCACCGTGGAGCCGGCGGATCCTCCGGGTGCGGTGTGGTCGACGAACAAGGTGTCCCATTCGCCCCGTGCCGGGTGACCGACCGGCATGTTGAGCGCCTCGAAGTTGTGCCAGTCGGTCTCGACCTCGGGGCCTTCGGCGACTCGGAATCCCATCCCCACGAAGACGTCTTCGAGTCGTTCCCACGCCTGGGTGACGAGATGCGCGTGCCCCCGAGCCGGTTTGCCGACGTACTCGGTCAGGTCGAGACGCTCTGTCTCGACACGGCGTGCCATCGCCTCGGACGCCACGATCGAGCGTCGCTCGTCGAGTGCGGTGTCGACCGCAGCGATCGCTTCGTTGATCGCAGTCCCCGCTTCCTTCTTCGCGTCGATCGAGTCGAGCGAACCGAGTTGCTTCTTCAGACCCGCGAGCTCGCCTTTCTTGCCGGCATAGCGAGTGGTCATCGCCGTGACCTCGTCGAGGCTCGAAGCGACGGCGATGTCTGCGAGCGCCGCGTCACGGGCGGCGGTGATGTCGGAGATCATGGGAGATCAGCGTGGTCCTTTCGAAGGAACGGGTGCGAGCAGGAGCGGAGTGGGGACCCCGGCGTCAGCCGGGGAACGTAAATCGCTGCAACTGCGTCGCCACGGCTGCGAGCGTAGCGTCGCTCCGTCGTCAAGGAGGAGACCGTTTCGATCAGGGCCGGCGTGCTTCGCCGGCGTCAGTCCTCGCGCACGACGGCCTCAGCGAGACGGATCCGATTGCCATCGGGGTCGGTCACCTCGATGTCGCGTGCCCACGGCATCTCGTCGGGCACCATCGAGAACAGATCGGCGAGTGGTTCGATCGCGTCGACCCACACGTAGAGCAGTGCGGGACCGGGTGAGTCTCCGGCGTGCTCGGACAGGTGGATCAGTGCGTCGTCGCGCTGGATCCCGACGTACGCCGGCATGCCCTCGGCGAACCGGTGCTCGAAGACCTGCTCGAACCCGATCCTGCGATACCACGCAACCGACGCCCTCGCATCGGCGACTCGCAGGATCGGAGCAATCGAGGTACTCATGCGGAGATCTCCTTGGCGAGGTCGATCACGACCTCGGCGCCGATCGCGGTGAGGATCGCGGGTGATGCCAGCACTTTGCGGTCTCGACTGCCGCCGCCGAGGATGATCCGGTCGCGATCCATCACCCGCGAATCGACCCAGATCGGGATGTCTCCGGGGAGCCCGAACGGTGTCACGCCGCCGATTTGCTGGCCGGTCAGCGCAACGGTGTCGTCGCCCGATGCGAACGACGCCTTCTTGACACCCAGGCGCTTGCGGACCACCTTGTTCACGTCGAGGCGGGTGGTTGCCAGCACGAGACATGCAGCGAACACCGGCGGATCAGACTTCCCGATCACCAGCAATGTGTTCGCCGAGTCGCCGGGCGAATAGCCGTACGCCTCGCAGAACTCGGCAGTGTCGGCGAGGGCCGGATCGCATTCGACGATCTCGTAGGCCGCCCCGGACGAGTCGAGTAGTCGGATCAACGAATCATCCACCTACCTCACGGTACTCAGCGGTTGTCGGGCCGTGCGTTGATGGGCGCGTGCCGGACCAGCCCGCACGCCGTCGAGTCAGGAACGTTGACGTGCGGCCTCGAACACCAACACCGTGGTCGCCATCGCCACGTTGAGCGACTCGCTGCGTCCCCGGTGCGGGATCGTGACCCATCGGTGGACCGGTCCGTTCGAGTCGTTCCACTCGTCGGGAAGACCGGCAGCTTCGTTCCCCATGACGATCGCGATCCGGCCGGTCAGGTCGGCATCGGTGTACGACGCGACGGTGCGGCCGGCAAACGTGTGACTGCTCGTACCGACCACCGACAGACCGGCTGCCGCGATGTCGCCGAGCGACGCCTCGACGACGGGCACGTGGAAGATCGCACTCGCCGAGGACCGGACGACCTTCGGATTGAACGGATCGACCGAACCGGGAGTGACCACGACCAGGTCGGCTCCTGCGGCTTCGGCCGACCGCACGATCGTGCCCAGATTTCCGGGATCGCTCACACGATCCAGCACGACCACGAACGACGCCGACGCCAGGAGTTGGTGTGCATCGTGTCGTGGGATCTCGGCAACGGTCAGTGGCGCCTGCGGACGTGCGGTCGTGCCGACCCGCTCGAGGACCCCGGCGCCCAGTTCGACGCGGGCTCCTGCGCCATCGATCCATGCGTCCGACGCGAACGGAGCGAACTGGGTGAGACATCGCAGACCCGCCCGCACCGCCTCTGCGGTCGACACCGGACCCTCGATCACGAACTGCCGGGTCTCGTGGCGCTCTGATCGATCGGCGAGCAACCGCCGAAGCGTCTGCACCTTCGGGTTCTTGAACTCGACGCCACTCACCGCCATCACGCTAACCGGCAGGCTCGTCTGCCTCATGGGATTTCCTGAGTCGTCTCTTGCCAGGTCTTCCGTTCATTCCAAGACGGCTGGCAGCTGGACGAATCGGACAAATCACCTCGAAAACGACGAACGGCCCGTGCGGTGCGCACGGGCCGTTCGTATGTCTCAGCGCCTCGGCGCCGATGTCAGAGTGCGGCTTTCGCCTTCTCGACGAGCGTTGCGAACGCCGGGGCATCGGTGACGGCAAGATCAGCGAGGATCTTGCGGTCGACCTCGAT
>Ga0307966_1004149_pt1 | contig 10803 bp, 8 predicted proteins | sample OrgLakmetagen646_FD_203141 | JGI IMG/M metagenome (GOLD analysis project Ga0307966, IMG submission 203141) | Saline water microbial communities from Organic Lake, Antarctica - #646 | ecosystem: Environmental > Aquatic > Non-marine Saline and Alkaline > Saline | place: Antarctica: Organic Lake... | reverse complement strand
CAGTTGGTTCTGTGGGTGCCAGGTTGGAATTGTGTGGGCGTGTGCGTGTTTGCGTGTGTGTGTGTTTGTGTGTGTGTGTGTGTTTGCATGTGTGTGTGTGTGTGTGTGTGTGCGTGTGTGTGTGTGTGTGTGTGTAGGTGCATGCATGTAAGAATGTGTGAATTGATTAAAATGTGAGGCACACTGCGCCTGAGCGCGAGCATACATCAGAGGCGTCGTCCATTCTTGAGCCTACTTGCAGAGGTATTGCAGCCCATCCTCTACAACACTGAGCAGGACCAAATTCCGTACGAGATGCCTTTCAATAGCTAACCAAAGGGTAACGAACTCTTGCCACGCACACACGCATGCACTCACATGATAAGTTTGCCCAATCCACTGGCCGCACGCGCTGCACAGCCGCCATGATTTTGGCAGCGTCTTGAGGGTCTATCTCCCCCTCAGGGCCTTCGAGGATCCCCGTCACGTGCATTACATTCACACGCAGCAGGCGGTTATCAGCCCCCAGTGCGTAGTAGTAGGGTGTGTCCAGGTCTCTCAGACTGCGCATGTAAGGGGCGAGGCATGAGCAGAGTCGTTCAAGTATCAGGGAGAAGTCGGGTGCGTTAAATTATGTCAGGCTGTGCTTAAGGGAGAGGCGGGGCATGAGCAGAGTTGCTCACGTTCTGTAGGGTGGTTGGGTGTGGTAAATATTTCGGGCTGTGTGTGTGAGTGCGGTGTAGATTACAATGATAACATGAGCTGGATCATCGACGTGTGCGGAGTAGGAGGACGTGTATAGAGGTCGTGCAAGGTCAAGGTTGAACACGGATGACTGAGTGGGTTGGTGGTGTAGAGCCATGTATAGAGCCATGTATAGAGATCCTGCAAGGTAAAGGTCAAGGTCAAGGTTGAGCACGGATGACTGAGAGGGTTGGTGGTGTAGAGCCATGTATAGAGCCATGTATAGAGATCCTGCAAGGATAAGGTCAAGGTCAAGGTTGAGCACGGTTGACTGAGAGGGTGGTGTAGCACCATGTTTAGAGGTCCTGCAAGGTCAAGGTCAAGGTCAAGGTCAAGCACGGGTGGCTGAGAGGGTTGGTGGTGTAGCGCTGGGTGTAAGTCATTGGAGCATTTTGCACATGAGGTACGAGCGAAGGCATGCAAACTTTTCGGTTTGGGTGGCTTGGCAGAAGAGTGCATGTGTAGGCTTGGCCAGAACTGTACATATGCACCGTATACGACCGTTCATTTGGTGATTCCCTGCCATAAATACTGTATAGACAGTGTATATACATGGCCCTGGCCAACCCTATACATGTGCGTTCAAGATTGCTCTGGGTTCCAGTGATAGGGTGAGGCTGGTCATGTTCTTGGCAGTAGGTTGAAGGTGAGAAGAGGTTTGCTGGTCATGCAATCCTTTATTCGTCATTGGTATATTGTTAAGGACAACCCTCATCGCAGCTTGCAGCATTTCCAAACCAGAATGCCAGTCCAAGGGGGCAGGTCTTGGGTCCAAAGCAACACACAGATGAGCACAGTGCAAACCACACACCACCAACCGAATAAGCAGGGCGAGAAACGAAGAAAGAAAGACAGAGTACGCAATGTGAAACAGTCACACATTTGCAAGTTAAGCAAATGATAGTGGCTGTAACAAAAAGGCCAGCATCATTTTGTAACAAATGATAGTGGCTGTAACAAAAAAAGGGCATCCTAAGTTTCGAGTAGGAACTCCAAGGTTGCACCCTTCAATTTAATACTCACAGAGACAATATGGGCGTCACGTGGCAGGATGGCAGCCTGGGCTGCTTGTTATCAGGACTCAAGTTTAAACCCTGACACGGCAGGATGGTAGCCTGGGCTGTTTGTAATCAGGACTTGAGTTCCAACCCTGACACCATTACTTCTGTGATCAAAAGGACTACACACCCACTCGTCATCACATGTAGGGCACTGCACTGACCCCTGCATTGCACCCACAAGCTGGCTTCGATACCATGCAGGGCAGGTACAGCCCCCCAAACCCACGCACCTGTCACTGGCTTCTCCAAATCGTGCCATTGCACATGCCCAGCATAACTTGCACTACTTCAAGCTGCCGCACCTGATGCTGCTCTCTTTAACCGTGCAGGGCACGCCCTGCACAGCCCCCCCACGCACCGTACCTGATACTGGCTTCTAGGCTGTTCATCTCCTCTGCGCTCACGCGTGACACAATGATGCTAGGCAAGCGCAAGGAGGGCTTGCCGCTGTGAACTCGTATGTCTAGCATGACCTGTGTGTTGTGTGCGGGTGTGCGGGTGTGCATGGGAGTGGGGTTGTGAGCGTGTTGCGTGTATGCATGACCTGTTTGTTATGTATGTACGTGTGTGTGGGTGTGCATGCGTGTGTGGATGTGAACGTGTTGCGGTTATGCATGACCTGTATGTTATGTACGTACGTGTGCGCGGGTGTGCATGCATGTGATAGCTTTGTTTGCGCACAATGGAAATAAACAACAACAAGAAGATTAGCAGCCAATTCTTACATGCCGTATAGTCTATAGACATCAAGCAGTCCCTGACGATTGTTGTCACACTGCACATTTCCACATTATTTGTTGTCACAATGCATTTGTTGTCACAATGCATTTGTTGTCACACTGCACTTGTTGTCACACTGCACATTTACTCACTTTTGTTGTCACACTGCACATTTACTCACTTTTGTTGTCACACTGCACATTTACTCGTTTGTTGTCACACTGCACATTTACTCACTTTTGTTGTCACACATACTCGTTTGTTGTCACACTGCACATTTACTCACTTTTGTTGTCACACTGCACATTTACTCACTTTTCCACTTTTCCAGTTATATAAGTTCCCATCTGTAAGACTCTAAGCAAGCCACAGCCATGTGGACATGTACATGACAGACCACATGCAAGGCTTGTTACATACCTTGACCTGCAACCTAAACTGCACAACAAGCACAGGATTCTAAGCACCTGTATCATTCATTATGGTGTAATCACGGAGCACAACACATTTAAAACGCAAGAAGAGCGCCGATTTCAGCGTGCATCGGTAGTTTTCACGCAGCACACATTACCTTGCGAGGATAGCCTGCGCCTTGCAGCATAGCTTGTGCATCCTCAGCGTGCTTAACAGATACCTTGTGCCTGATTATCTGCAACCGTTCCCTGCTGGCCTTGACTTGCTCCTGCAATATGATGTTTACGTAACTCCCGTGCATTGATGGTGTGTGCTTGCATGGGGCTATCTCCTTGCGCTCACTGCGTGCCTCACTTCAACGGCTTGCAGAGAGTAAGAAAGGATGTGGAATTTGTAAAGTTGGCCAGAACCGTATATATACACCGTATATGACCGTATATTTGGTGATTTTCCGGCTAAAAACAAAGTACATATGCCGCATATATATGGTTCTGGCCAAATTTAGAGGTTTGAGCACCAAGGTTGAGTGTGTTTATAGTGTGTCGAGTGCCTGCAATTGGTCCCAGATGGCCTTGCTTGTTGTAAAAAGTGTAGATGTAAGTGCGTGCTTTTGGGTGGGTGCGCTTCCTTGAAACAAGAGCATATAAAATGTTTTTATGCTATGCACTGAGGCCAAACATGTTTGCTCCCTGATGAAAGTGCCCACATGCTAACAATGCCTATTTCAGATTTAGCCACAAGTGAGGAATAGCACTGCAGCCAAAGCGACATACAAAAAACACTGGCTTGTTACGTCTGTGCTGTGCTGCAAGTTTCCAGCCAGAGCCAAAGTCATACACGCACGCTGGCTAGCTGGGACTGTGCGGTGGGTGTGGCCTGGTATTGCGTCAGGAGGCTAGTTATTCGGGTCTCTAGGTCAGCCATTTCTGCCGCCCTGCGCGTGTTGCCTTCTCTCTGCACGTAAATGCGTGTGTTTGTGTGTGTGTGTGTGTGTGTGTGTGTGTGTGTGTGTGTGGATGTGTTTGTTGCATGCGTGGATGTGTGTGTGGATGTGTGTGTGTGTGTGTGTGGATGCGTGTGTGTGCATGTGTGTGCGTGTGTTCTTGTGTGTTCTTGTATGTTTGGTTCAGGTATATATATGAGTGCGTATATGAGTGCGTGACTGCAGAGGTACATATGAGAGCGTGACTGCAGACAATTGTCTCTTGACAGAACTCAGTGATTTGAATGCAAAGAGTGACACTTGTTACATCCCTTTCACTTTTGCACTCCAGGTCGGAGGTGTACCGCACCCCAAGCTTTTTGGAAATGCATCTGCTTGGCTAAAACAAAGGTATACAAAACGAGCATGAAACAGGCATTCATTGGAACAGCGGGAGCAAACGTTGCACAAAGCGTGCTCCGCATTGCGTGAGCCACACGCAGCACCCACCCTCAGATATGCTCCGAAACTCTTGTTACAGAAGTTGCGTGCTTGGTCCAGGGTGTAGATGCTGAGCAGGTTGAGGACGAGGCCGTAACTGACGTTGAATTGGCTGACCAAGGGCTCTGGCCCGCTGCTGATGATGCGCCAAGCATCTTCTGCACCCTCAAACCTGGGAGTGGTATATAATGATTTGAAAAGCAGCTTCACAGCCATGGAAGAGTGACCAGCTCCTTTGTTTGGGCACTTGCATATGTTTGCGAGTGAGCCCATACTCGCTTACATCTGGCTTGCGTGAAAGCAAGCAGGGCTTCACAGGCAATAAGCAATCCGTGTCGTTATTGATTTATATTGGTCCAACAGCAGTTTGCAAGAGCAATATCGTCTAAGGTTGCCGACATGTAAGCTGCTGGTATGGTGGTGCCCACTCGTGGTTTTCCTTTTCACTAGGCAGCTTGTTGACGCATTCAACACAGTGCACACGCATTTAACACAGTGCACACGCATTCAACGCAGTGCACACGCATTCAACGCAGTGCACACGCATTCAACACAGTGCACACGCATTCAACACACAGTGCACACGCATTCAACACAGTGCACACGCATTTAACACAGAGTGCACACGCATTCAACGCAGTGCACACGCATTCAACGCAGTGCACACGCATTCAACACAGTGCACACGCATTCAACACAGTGCACACGCATTCAACACAGTGCACACGCATTTAACGCAGTGCACACGCATTCAACACAGTACACACGCATTCAACACAGTGCACACGCATTCAACACAGTGCACACGCATTCAACACAGTGCACGCACACTTTTGGCCCAAAAAGTAGTCAGGCAATGTTGTGTCTTTGAAACCCTTCATCAGTCCCACTTCATGAAATTGCAGCACTACATAGACCTGGTAGCACACAAACATCTGTCTTCAGATCTCTCCCATTCCTCTCGCTCATACACCTCTGTACATTTTGCTCATTTTATTTTCCTCAGACAGACTCCTCTGATTCATTGCATTTGCAGCACCACAACCAAGACCACACCTCTTGGACTGTGTCTCACGTTTTGCTCATTCATGCCTCCTTGTAGTATGCTTCCCTACCCAACTCGTCAGCAGCAACACACACACATGAGCCTGCTGCATCATCGTCCTGTGTATTTGGTTGTAGACCTCGTTGTGTCCTGGCTGTCAAACCTACCCTAACCCCACCACCCCCACTCACCGTGTTTGCAGCACCACACAGAAACCTGCGGTATCGTAGCCTCTCCTCCCGGCACGCCCCGCCATCTGCCAAAGCAACCGTGTGTGTGAATGTCTAGTTCAGGCAACCTTTGTTTGTTTGTACAGTGCTTATGTATTTACAGCGTGAGGCAGCACGGTTTCTGAGAAGAAGTGAAGCCCTCACCTTGGTGAGAGTTTTCTTGAACGCCCGTTCTCAGATCAGAGAACTTCTGTGTACGTTTTTGCCTTTGTCTTAGGAAGCTGAGCGCATCCTCCTGGCATGACTCATTTCTCATTTCCCCCCTGAAATGCCCACACCAAAATCGTCGCTAGAAACCCAAGCCTCGGACATTGCACAATCACTGCTAACGCTGGCACTAGCTATCCAAAGCGAATCTCATTTCATTGCGCCTCAATGTTCCAATCCAAATAAAACAGGTGATTGTCATGACCATTCAAAACCTCACTCCAGTGGCTTTTTGTGGGGATTCAGCTGTCAGTCGCCCCAAGGTGCTTGCCAATAAGAAAGAAACCTCCCAACACATCAGAAAATTAAGGATTTCAATCATTTTAACCTTTAGCAACTTTTTTCTTGTGGGGCATCAGCTAAGAAGTCTAAGGCACACCATCTGTCACTCGCCCCAATGCGCTGATCACCAAGTATGATGAGGCCTCTCCAAATTGCTCTTTGCCATACATCATGATCACCTGCAGTAGCTCGTTATGAGGCATCAGCTGAGGCCCGTCATCTGTCATTCGCCCCAACGCACTGATCACTGTCGTACGTGCCGGCATGTTGATGCCCGCAGCCAGTGTCCCTGTGGCAAACACGACCTTGAGCAGGTTCCTGCAAAGTGAGAGTATGTGCAAAAGTATGTGTGTACGTGTACGTGTGAATGCTTGCATGCTCGTGTGTGTGTGTGTGTGTGTGTGTGTGTGTGTGAATGTGTGTGTGTGAATGTGTGTGAGTACGTGTGGATGCTTGCAAGCTCGTGCGTGTGTGTGTGCATATTTTGAGATGCCTGCTGTGTGTAGCATCCAATAGGTGAGCTCTCAGAGATCACCAGCTCGAGCAGTAGATGCCTTTGAAGAATCAGTGCTGGGGGTGATTGGGTGTAAAGAGAAACACATACTTTTGGAACAGGCGCTCCACCAGACTCTTCCATCCTGGCAAGTGCCCAGCATGGTGGGAGGCCACACCCTTGATGAGGGCAGGAAGGAGCTTTGCACGGACGGCCTCTGGCTGGTCGTCTGTCAGAGCATCGACCTGGACATACGTACAAGGGCGATTGTATTCTACCATAATTGAAGACGGCAGCGGATAGCGGATGAAGAAAGGCAGGAGTGTTGTGCGCACGGCCTCTGGCTGGTCGTCTGTTGGAGCATCAACCTTGTAAACGTACGTTCAAGGGAGATTGATGCATACATGGCATGTATGCATAAGATGTTGGGCAAGCCTCATTGTGAATTTCTCTAAACTTGATACATAGGGTCAAAACCATTTATACACACCGTATATTTGGTGATTTCCCTGCCAAGAATACCGTATATACACCGTATATGTATAGTTCTGGCCAACTCTAGCAATACACCATGTAGGGTAATGCGGATGCACAACGTTAAGGGCTTACACAACGACGAGAGCGCTGAGTCTTCTTTGTTGAAACCTCCAACAGAGAAGATTTAGTGTGTTCTTCCTTAAAGACTTCCTTCTTCCTTTAGCGCTGTTATCAGTCAATCAATCTGTCCTTCCTTGTCTAGATGCAAGTCCTGACATCTAACCTCCCCCTAATTCCAGGTTTTTGTCCCTTTTCTTACATCTTGTCTGGTGTCTCTTATATCTTGCCTGGTAGATGGATATTACAGTACTCACTGCCTAAGCAGCTCCTTTCCCTTAATTTTCATGGGAGTGATTTCACTGCCTTGCAGCTTTTCCCGTTAAGGCAGTAGTAAGCCCCTCCTACCTCAGACTTAATCGCTGCCTGCTCCTCTTCGCTGGTCAGAGAAAAGGCCCCAGACCCGGCCTTAACAGCCGCCAAGTCACAATCCTAGTCCAGCATGTGTGTGTGTTTGTGTGTGTATGTTTGTGTGTGACTTAATGTGTGTATGTGTGTATGTGTGTGTGTGTTTGTGTGTGTTTGTGTGTTTGTGTGTTTGTGTGTGTGTGTGTGTTTGTGCGCAAACACCTCATCATTTGAACACAATTTGTAGGTACAAGGTTGAACGTATTGCACTATATGCTAGGCACAATCCTAGTAGTGTGTGCGCGTGAGCGCAAATTCTTGCCATGTAGCTAGCATAATGCACAGGCAAGAGGTTATAGGCTGATGGTGGGTTTGACGCGACAAGCGAATGGCCTTCACACTTTGCAGGCTTTACTTCTCTGCAGCCAAGCGGCACCATGACGTAATCAACTAAAAACATTCCGTTCCTATTGCAAGAACAAGAACAGATGCAGTCACCATGATGCAATGGCGGCAATTGGTAACAAAGAACATTCCGTTTCCAAAGCAAGAACACAGCCACCATGATGCAAAGACAGATGCAATTACCGTCAGGACACATGCTAGCACGTGTGGCAGAGGCAGACACATGATGATCAAAGAAAAGTAGACAAGCTGCAACCGCCTTTGTTTTTTGTTCACACTCTTGAACAGCTCACGGAAATGATATAAGATCGAGCGGCAGGTGCACCTTTCTGCTGAGGATGAACCAAATCACAGGCAGCAGCTTCTTTTTGCCCAGTATGCGGGTAAGGTTCTCTATGTTGGGCACGCGCTTTGCCATCATCTGCACGCACACACAAAAAAGACAAGTTGCTGTGCGGTGCTTGCAAGTCCCTCTAAAATATTGGGGATGTTAAAAGCTGTATTTGCACAAAGGTATACACACATTGGAACGTTTCAAATAAACATGCTTAGGTATAGCACGCTGGGCATTCATGCTATGTAATTGCCTGTATGCACACCAGAATGTTTCTACTTAACATGTTAACGTTCAGCGCACTGGGCAGTCACACTTTGTTATTGCCTGTACGCATGCACATTGCAACACACATTGCCTGTGGGGTGCGTCCAAGTTTCTCCAGTTGTAAGCATGTAATAGAGCGCTTGGTGCACGGGAATGTTTCGACCAAACACTTGTATGTACGAACAGCATGCTGGGCACACGTGCTTTGCCATCATCAGGCCGACAAGCTCTCTCTACTTTCCAGTACTTTCCAGTCCTATACAATGATCATGCTTAGTGCCTCTTCACAGATGTGCGTGCAAAGCATTTGACTACACCATCCTACAAATCATCGACAAGGGCTCTGAGCAGGGTGAGGCATTGCAATTTACATAAAGCCTCTATAAACATGCCACCCTTCTTCATCTCACCGCTGCCGCATTTGCCAGGCTCTCTGTTTGTTGCAAAGCAGAAGGTAACAGTAGCGTCGCGCCTTACAGCCCAAGTCCATTGCATGGTGAATGACCCTCACCTTTTTTTGTAACATCTTGTCACCCGCAATGATAGGGCTGATGGTGACAGCCTCATCCCACGACGCTGTTTTCTTTGACCTGTACCCATTTGTGGTGCGCTGCAGCATCGCCCTGCGGTGCATAACACGTGTTCATGCATATGCTTGTGTGCGTATGTTTGCATGTATGTGAGTGTATGTTTGTGTGTGCATGTTTGTGTGTGTGCATTCAAGCACGCGTGTGTTCAGGTCTGTTTCCACGTACGTACGTGTGTTTGTGTGTGTATGTGAACGTTGAATATGCGTGTTTGGCAGACGCATGTGTGCTTATTATAAACATGGTTGCTGGCCCAAATACTCTACAGAGTATTGAGTGCCACTTCTGGATAGTCATTATACTGTCTCATTTTACCTTCTCATTTACCTTCTCATGCATGTAGCACTTCCCATTTTACCGTAGCGCTTCCCATTTTACCTTCTTATTTTACCTTCTCATGCAGGTAGCACTTCTCATTTTACCTTCTCAGGCGGGTAGCACCGACTGAATCAGAGGCTTGGCTGCGGTTCAGAGTGGCAGGTATACCCCACTTCAAACACTCACTTTGCCTCCTCCACTAGCACCGACTTGGTCGACAGCTTAGGGTTCAGAGCTGCGTTGTCTCTGGTCATGAGGTCGGTCAGCTGCACACCCTTTGGAGGGGGCGCGGTGTAGGAAAAATGCCAGTGCAGGGGCACTGGGCGGAAGAAGGTGGAGATGGTCTCACACTGCTGGTGCTCCTGGGCAGCAGCAAGTTCAGGAAGAGTGAGGTGTTAGAGAGCGTCTCACACTGCTGGTGCTCCTGGGCAGCAGCAGTTTCAGAAGAGTGAAGTGTTAGAGAGCATCTCACACTGCTGGTGCTCCTGGGCAGCAGCAAATTCAGGAAGAGTGAGGCGTTAAAGAGCGTCTCACACTACTGGTGCTCCTGGGTAGCAGCGGGGAATTTTAGCGAGAGTGAGGTGTTAGAGATGGAGCTACAGCTGCGTACACTTGAAAAGGCTGAACATATGGTGTGACAACAGGGTGGGTACAGCAAAAGCGGGTGGAGGTGGTCCTGCACTGCAAACACTCCTGTGCAAAAGTAGTTTCATGGAGGAGTGTGCTGTCGGAGTTGGGGTATCAGTTGCATTCACTTGTAAAAGCTATATACATTTGTAACAAGGCGCTGGGTGAAAGTGGGTGCAGGCGGTCTCACGCTGTTGGTGCTCTCATTTAGGCACTTCAAGACAGAGTATCCTGGTACGGATTGCAGGTTCAGCCGCTTAAGGGTTAAGAAGCATAGGCTTGAAGGGTGACGTAGCGGGTTGGAGACATAGGTCTGGAGGGGGTAGTGTAGTGGGTTAAGAGGCACAGAATTAGTGGAGGGGATGGTGATTAGGGGTCGAGAGGCTCAGGACGGAGGTGGGTGGAGGTGGTTTTGCTCTGCTGGTGTTCCTGAGTGGCCAGATGTAAGTAAAGATGGAATGCGGAGTCGCTAGTGGCCAGCCGCAAGCAGCAGAGTGTGCCTAGGTAAATTGTGTAGGTGTCCCGTGCCAGATGCTGACATAAAACACATCAGGGTTGGTCAGAAACATATGCATTAAGGTGAATGTATGATAGTTTTGGATCAAACTCATCAGTAGCCTCTCTCTCTCTCTCTCTCTCTCTCTCCCTCTCTCCCTCTCTCTCTCTCTCTCTCTCTCTCTCTCTCTCTCTCTCTCTCTCTCTCTCTCTCTCTCTCGCTATCTCTC
>Ga0307966_1004148_pt1 | contig 10805 bp, 11 predicted proteins | sample OrgLakmetagen646_FD_203141 | JGI IMG/M metagenome (GOLD analysis project Ga0307966, IMG submission 203141) | Saline water microbial communities from Organic Lake, Antarctica - #646 | ecosystem: Environmental > Aquatic > Non-marine Saline and Alkaline > Saline | place: Antarctica: Organic Lake... | reverse complement strand
CCTTCTGTTATCACGAAGAATAATTTCGAGCGTTGCCGCAGGTGGCTTCCGGGTGGATTCCCCGGTGAGGAATCCAGTCGCTAGCGAAATCGCGCGCTGCGCCCCCCCGTATACGGATAGGGCCGGGGAGGAACCATGCCAGGGGGGCTGGGGTCGCTACCGGCCCAAACCGGACTCTGAGGGCCGATATCAATTCTGCGGCGCAGCTACCTCAACGCGGGCATTCATACACCTCGCAGCATTTCAGCTACGGCAATGTCAGCTCAGCAGGACTTTCCGGACCTTGACCTATTCTGAACAAACGGCCGGTCTTGTAGGCCGCGGACATTGAGGGAGACCATGGTGCTCTGAAACAGCTGCTCTGGCCAAAACGTGGCATAGGTTTGTGATCGCGACTAAAGAGGTAGCTGTGAAACCGGAATGATGATTTGGCCCTCGTGCCATTGTTCTGCTCTGGTCAACTCTCCATCTGCAATCTCGCCAATCAGCTTCAGGATCGTATTTGCCGCATCGTCATAATCTGAGCCGCCAGTAACAATTTCTGACACATCCAGATCGATACCGTCAGGCCAATCCGATAAAGTCTTTGGATTGCCACATATTTTTATAGTTGGTGCCAGCGGCAGCCCGGACGGATTATAGACACCCATTGCAAATAGGGTGACCTGCGCCCCGCCAAGTACCATCCCGGTTAGCGATGTGGGGCTGAAAAACGGCGTATGCATGAAGTGCAGGCCCGCGACTTGCGGTCGTTGTCCGAACGAAAGAGCCCCGGCAAAGTGGCTGTTACCGATCTTGCAGACAGCACCCATCGTTTTTTCGGTCAGCGTACTCAACCCGGCCTCGATATTTTCGGCTGTTGGGTTGACGCCCCGGTAGTCCGTACCGTCGCTCTGCATCATCTGCTCTTCGATACGCAGATAGCCAAGGATGTCCTTTGCGATCTCTTCGCTCTGGCTTTGCGCGCGAATGACGTCTTCGCCTCCCAGAAACTCGGCAGTTTCGGAAACGACTGCGGTGCCGCCCGCCGCGATCAACTGATCTACGAACCTGCCGATTGACGGATTGGCAGCAAGGGCCGAAGTGGCGTCCGATCCACCACATTCCAGCGCAACAGTCAGGTCCGACAAATGCAGGGTGGTCTTTTGGCTGTCCGCGAGTTCCGCTTTAAGGTTTTGCAAGTGCATTGCCATCGCATCCTGAGCGGATTGCATTCCGGCTTGCGCGATCAGCGACAGAACAACGATGGGTTTTCCCAATTCCTTGCAGGCGGCCTGAAGGGTTTGAGCGGCGGCGCGGTCATGCGTGACAACAAGGGCCGCCCCTACATTGGGATGGGCGATCACAGCTTTAATCATATTCGTCTGGAGTCTGTCATCAGCACCGCGCAGGCCGCGTTGAAAGGCGGGGCAAATTGGCAAAACACCCTTTACGCGCGCAGCGGCCAAGGTTGTGATCCTGTCGGTCAGTGCCACCGTCGAGAACGCAATAACGTGGTTGCGCAGTCCGATGCGACCATCAGTGCGACGCCAGCCAGTTCCTATAGGGTCATGCGATGTTGTGGACATGCACATGTTCTCCCTGCCCGATGGCGGACGTCGCATGGCCGATGACCACACCGTATTTGATCACTTCGCCCCCGTCCGCGATCTGGCACAGAGCCACCTTGTGACCAAATGGGATACCTTGATCGATTGCCAGCCCACTAGCAATTGTTGTGCACTCCACCTGCTCGTCTAGCAGGGTTGCCACATTGTCCTTTGCATGTGCCTGCAATGACAATCGCGCGCCCGAAGCTCCGGAAGGCTTGGCTTTGGTCATGCCTGCCCTTTTCGAAAAACTGTGTGTTCCTGTGTGTAAAAATGCAGTGTTGACGGACCGTTGGAGCCTCCAACGCCGAGCGAGGAGTTCTTGACCCCTACAAAGGGCGCATGGTCTTCGGGAAAGCTGCCACAGTTGACGTGTAGCATCCCGCTTTCTGCCTCAGCGATAAAGCGTTCGACCAAGGGCGTTTGCTCAGAATAGAGACATGCCGAGAGCCCGAATTCGACGTCGTTGCAGATTCTTAGCGCTTCATCTGGGTTATCATAGGGGATCACAGCAAGCACCGGTCCAAAGACCTCGTCGCGTGCAACTTCCATATCGGGCGTTACTCCGGACAAGATGGTCGGGGCATAGAAATAGCCGCCGTTCTGTTCGATCATTTTCCCACCGGCGGCAATATTTGCACCGGCGTTAATGGCGCGGTCGACAAACCCTGCCACATCTGCGCGTGCCTTTTCACCCGACAGCGGACCGATATTGGTCGCTGGATCAAGACCGTCGCCAACCTGCGCCGCCTTGGCGCGTCCGGCCAGTCCGTCGACCACCTGCGCCTCAAGTTCGCGGCGCACGATCACCCGGCTGATTGCGGTGCAGCGCTGGCCGCAGACGGCAAAGGCCGCTGCGTAGATCTGGTCAAGAGCTGCATCCAGATTGCTTGCATCGTTCAGGATGACCGGGTTCTTGCCACCGAGTTCCAAGCTGATTTCCGTCAGATTGGCAGCTGCCGCTTGTGCAACGATCCGTCCAATCCCCACAGAGCCGGTGAAGCTGATACCATCGACCCCCGCAGCTGAAGTCAGTGCGGTGCCGAGATTGCCGGATCCGTTAGTGACCTGGAATATGCCCTTGGGCAGCGTCGCATCCGCGACTTCTTGCATAATAAACGCCGCCCCGGGTGTGCTGATCGACGGTTTCAGCACCATTGCGTTGCCATAAACCAGCGCGGGAATGGTCTTGCGGATGGGTGTACTGAACGGAAAGTTCCAAGGGTTAATCCCAACGATCACACCGCGCGGGCGGCGAGTGGAATATGTCACAGTGCCGGGTTTCTGGGAGGGCAGAACCTCCCCGATCGGGGAGGAAGCCCGCCGAGTCGTTGCGCGTCCCTCGCCAAGCGCCTTGTTCACTTCTCCTCGGGACTCTCCAATGATCTTGCCCATCTCGCGGGTGATTGAGCGCGCGATATCCTCGGTGCGCGCTTGCAGCCCGTCCAGGAATGCATCGACGATCTGGCCCCTTTCTGGCTGGGGAACCTTCGCCCAGTCCCGCTGCGCTTTGCGAGCGGCTTCGATCACGCCGGGGACTTCCTCTGGTTTCAGCGTCGGAAACGTGCCGACGACTTCGTTAGGATTGGCTGGATTGCGTATTTCAACTGTCATGGTGTTACCTCAGGCTTCGCAGAGTTTCGGGCAGCCACAGGCTGATTTGCGGAAAGAATATCACAAGCAGCATCGAGACTATAAGTGTAAAGACAAAAGGCAGGATTGCCACGGCAACCCGTTCAAACTTGATATTGGCGATCTGACTCGCAACGAACAGATTGACCCCAAGCGGAGGTGTCAGGAACGCAATTTCGATGGTGACAATCAGAATGATACCGAAGTGGATCGGGTCAATTCCGAACGATACGACCAGCGGAACGAGGATCGGTGCCAAGATGATAATGGCACTGATCGTTTCCATAAATGTGCCAATCACGATGAGAAAGGCACAGATAAGCAGCAGAATGATGATCGCGCTTTCTGTCACGCCGCCGAAGGTTTCCAATACGCTCTGCGGGATCCGTTCAAGTGTGATGACTGTGGCAAAGACGGTAGAACATGCGACGATAATCATAAGCGCGCCACCAAGCTTTATGGCACTGTCAAAGGCTTCCATAAGCGTGGCCCAGGTCAGTTCGCGGTAGACGACGACTGAGACAACCAACGCGTAGACAACGGCACAGACTGCCGCCTCGACTGGCGTGAAAACACCAGAGTAAATGCCGCCCAAGATAAGAACTGGCAGGGCGAGGGCGAATTTGGCTTTCCAGATCAGCCGCCAGATCGAGGTGCGCGGCGCATCTGTGTCGACGTCCAAAACCGCACCCATACGGCGCGCGAGAATATAGGCGACACCGGCCAGCATGAAAGCGGTCATCAAGCCGGGCAGCATCCCTGCTGCAAAGAGGTCGGCGATGGATACGTTCGCGATGATCCCGTATATGATCAAGGGATTACTGGGCGGTATCATGACGCCAAGCGTTCCGCCCGTTGCCGAAACTGAGGCGGCGTAGGCTGGAGGGTATCCATAGCGAATCATCGCAGGGATCATGATGGCGCCAATTGCGGCGACCGTGCCCGGACCTGAGCCGGAGATCGCTGCGAAAAACATGCACGAAAAGATCGTGACGAGCCCCAGGGAACCCGGAATATGTCCGAAAGAATGCCGGAAAATGCTAATGATATCGCGTGTGATACCGCCTTTTTCCATGATGTTCCCCGCCAGAATGAAGGCTGGGATCGCGAGGAGCGCAAATTTGTCTAGGCCGTTCAGGACGTTTTGACTGGCGAAGACAAGAGGTGCATCGGTGACGTAGCTGACCGCTAATCCGGTGATGCCAAGGGCAGCATAGATCGGAATGCCCCCGATCAGCATCAGCGGAAACAGAATTGCGAGGATGAGTTGTGCGTCAGTCATTGACCGGCCCTCCTTCTTTGAGCGTTTTGCCGCGGATAAGCGCCCATAGGTCGCTCAGGTGCAGAAGAAAGATCAGGGTGAAACCGCCGCACATCGCGACGAATAGAATGTTCTGATTGAAACGCAGAGCGGGCGAAATGTTGGGATACTGCAACCCCTCAACGAAATTGACGGCCGAAAAATAGACCATGATTGCTGCAAACCCCAACAGAACGAGGGTATGGACGGCCTGCACTGGGCGAAAGCCGATCTTGCGCGCGACAAGGTCCGAGAACACGCTGACACGCAAATGAGAGCGGGTCAGTGTGGAATAAGCGGCGGCCATGAACACCATTGAGATGAAGGCGAAGCGTCCGATTTCCTCTGTCCAGTCCACTCTCCAGTTGAACTCGCGTGCAACAACCTGAAGGAACAATGCAATCACCATCGTCGTCAGCCCGATGGCCGAAAGGGCAAAGAGGGCCATGCGCAAAACACGGGTCATGACCAGAGCTCCTCAGCAGCATGATTTGCCCAAAGTTCGGCTGACGTCACATTGGCCTTAGAAGACTCAGGCAGCCAAAATGTCCTCACATCGCGCGTGAGACTGGAAATCGCATTGTTTTGCATGAGCTCTGCTCCGGAAATTGGGGCGTTTCGTTTGGATCGAAGGATCGGACTTAATTTAACGTCCGGGCGGAGCAAAACCCCGCCCGGAAGAAATCACTTGTCGCCCGGGTACGCTTCGAGCAGTTCCATGACTTTCGCAACGACCACATCTCCATCTGGTCCAATGGCGTCGTAGTACTCCGGCCAAATCGCACGGGCTTTCTCAACCCATTCGGTTTCATCCTCGATTGCGGTGATTTCGACGCCAGCGTCACGCGCTTGTTGCCACCAGCGCTGTTCGTCCATGGGCTGCCACCAGCGGATATAGTCAGTCGCTTCACTTCCTGCGCGCAGGATCACCGCCTGATGTTCCTCGCTCAAACCTTGGAACCAACGCTCCGAGACAGCAATCGGATGTGTCAGGATCGTGTAGTGAAAGGTCGTCATCCGGTTGATGACCTCGTTGAACTTCATTCCAATGACATCCGTAACCGGGTTGTCGCCACCCTCCACAACGCCTTGCTGAAGTGCGCCGTAGAGCTCGGACCATGCGATCGGTGTCGGGTTGCCGCCCCATGCCTCATATGTGGCGATCATGATCGGGTTGGGTGGCACGCGCATCTTGAGACCAGCCAGATCTGATGGTTTTTCGATTGGCGTATCGGACTTGTAAAAGAAAGCACGCCAGCCGGCGTTTTCCCAACCTACAATCCGCACACCCGCCTCTTCAATCACGCGCGGATTGAGGAACTCGGTTAATTCATCCTGCAGGTAATTGACCTGCTGAGTGGATGTGGCGAGGTAAGGCAGGATAAAGACGTTGAGCGAGGGGGCAAGCGCTGCCGCGTTGTTCGTGGCCGGGAAGGTCACTTGAAGCGCACCCTGGCGGGCCTGCTGCATCATCTCGCGTTCGCCACCAAGCTGTGATCCTGGAAAAATCTCGGGGCGGATTTCGTTATTCGAATAGATCGCCACCAACTCAGCAAAGCGCTTGAGGGTGGCGGTGTGGCTTGACCATTCCATGTTGACCGAGTGACCGATCTTCATGGTGATCTGGTTTTCCATTTCGGGAACAGAACGCCAGTCGATGGGGTTTGCTTCTTGCGCTGATGCAAGCACGGGCCCGACGAATGTCAGGGCACAAGCGAGCCAGGTGGCCTTAGTCCAGGGTTTCATGTTGTTTTCCTCCTCAGGTGGTTGGTTGTCTTGTTTCAGGATCGGATGATCCCGGCTGCTTTCTCTGCGATCATGTAGGTCGCAGCGTTGGTGTTGGCCGAAGGGATCTTGGGCATGACCGAGGCATCGGCGACACGCAGGCCCTCGACCCCGTTCACATGCAATTCGGGGTCGACAACGGCATTGGCATCACTGCCCATGCGGCAGGTGCCGACCAGATGGTAAACTGTGGTCGCATGGGTGCGGATCGCGTTCATCAGCTGTTCATCTGTGATGTTGTCATCGCCGGGTATAACTTCGCGCTTCCACTGGTCACGGAATGCCGGTTGCCGATAGATTTCACGCACGGCTTTCAAACCCTCCAAAGTGACATCGCGGTCGCGCTGGGTTTCGAAATAATTCATGCGGATCGTCGGATCGCGCGACGGATCGGTAGAGTTGATCTGGATGCTGCCCCGGCTTTCGGGGTGGCATTGCCAGAAGGACGTCGTGAACCCCGAATAGGAGTGCAACGGCTTCCCGGGCTTATCCACCGACAGCGGCATGACAAAAAGCTGGATGTCGGGGCGGCCATCTTTCGCATATTTGGTACACATGGCCCCGCCGACCTGTCCCGCACCCACCGACAGCGGCCCCGCGCCTTTGACCAGCCATTCCAATCCCATTTTGGCCAAACTGATCGGATTTTTCATGTGATCATTGAGTGATAGCCCCCGTTGGGACAATTCGACGATGGTGCGCATCTGGATATGATCTTGAAGGTTCGCGCCGACCTCTGGCGCATCGTGGCGGACCTTGATCCCATGTTTTTCCAGCACCGCCTCGGGCCCGATCCCCGAGAGTTGCAAGAGCTGTGGTGTCTGAACCGCCCCGCCACACAGGATGACTTCGGCATCGGCAAGGGCCGTCTGGTCATGCCCATCGTAACGAAAGGCAATGCCACTTGCGCGCGGCCCGTCGAACGTTATGCCCGTTACCGCCGCGCGAAGCTTTACGGTCAAATTGGGTCTGCCCATCGCAGGTTTGAGAAACGCCGTGGCCGCACTGTCGCGCCAGCGGCCCCGCAACGTCAACTGATAGGAGCCAATTCCGTGGCTGGAGGACCCGTTAAAGTCGGGATTGTCTGGCAGGCCCGCTTCACGCGCAGCCCGAAGCCAGGCATCGCAGGATGGGTTGTGGTTGCGTAGATCGCTGATCTGTAGCGGTCCATGCGCGCCGCGATATTGCGAGGGCGGACCGGAATAAGTCTCCAACTTGCGAAAATGCGGCAGGACACCGTTATAGTCCCAACCGGTTGCCCCAAGCTTGGCCCAATCGTCAAAATCCTCATGCTGACCGCGGATATAGATCAATCCGTTGATCGAACTGGACCCGCCGATGACTCGCCCACGCGGACAATCCATCTGCCGACCGTTGATGCCATCATCTGGTTCGGAGCGGTAGAGATGCGAATACGTCGGATTATAAATTGACTTGAAGTAACCGACCGGAAGTTTGAGCCAGAAGTTTCGGTCAGACCCGCCTGCTTCTAGCACAAGAACGCGGCATGCGGGGTCTTCACTCAGCCGCGCCGCGAGCGTTGCACCCGCCGTTCCAGCACCTACGATGATGTAGTCATAGCCAGACATGCAGCGACCCTCTCCCAAAAAAACTAAAGTTCTTTTCACAGGCATAAAGTGAGTCGAAGCGATCAGTCAATAAAAATCCTATTGATAGGACTTCCGCACTTTATGGTGGCTGAGTCCGAGAACTTCTGATACCTTCGAGCTCATGAACGACCCACCATTTCGCCGAGACGGAACGCCACTTTATCTGAAGGTTGCAGAGGTCCTGCGGCAGCGGATTTTGCGCGGCGTTTGGAAACCGGGTGAACGGTTGCCGACGATTGAGGTCTTGATGCAAGAGTTCAAGGTTGCTCGTATTACGGTACGCGATGCCGTCAAGATCCTCGAAGCGGAAGGGCTGCTCGAACCCCGACGGGGTCGTGGAACTCTGATTTTGCCACATCGATCGCCCACCAGACCGTTGAGTGTGGTCACAAGTCTTGCCCAGCTTGTTAAACTTTATCGCGGCGATCATCCAGACTTGGTGAGTTTGGATGATTGCGAAACCGACCTGCCAGAAGGCGTAGCCTTTGGAACCGCTGCCTCAAAATACCACAAGCTCAGGCGCATGCATTCGCGTGACGACCAGAGGTACTGTGTAATCACGCTCTACATTGCGAAGAACATTTTTGACCGCCACGAAGCTGCTCTGCGGGCAAATCTGGCTTTGCCGGTGTTATTTGATGATCCAAATTTACACATAGACACAGCACGGCAAAGCCTCATCGGTACCAAGTGTGATATGGAAACGGCGGACTTACTTGATCTGCCAGTAGGCGAACCGATGGCTGAAGTGCGACGGATTTTGTGCGAACGCGACGGAACCATTTGCTATCTTGCCGATGTTATCTATCGCGGTGATTATATCCGGCTCGACATGGATCTTTTGGCATGACGGTTGGTGTTTCGATCATCCGCATTGAGGTATTTGCCTTTCGCAGTCCGATCAAAAAACCTGTTGAGACCTCCTTCGGAATTATGCGAAATCGTCCCGCGGTCTTTGTTAGGATCGAAGATCAGGATGGTGCTTTCGGCTGGGGTGAGATCTTTGCCAACTGGCCCGCCGCTGCGGCGGAACACAGGGTTAATCTTTTGGCACAGGATATTGCCCCGCTTGTTTTTGATCACCCGTTTTCCCGTCCAGACGAGCTGTTTGAAGTTCTAACCGCGCGCACGCGCATTGTGGCACTACAAAGCGGTGAATGGGGGCCTTTCAGACAGGTCATCGCAGGCTTGGATATTGCGCTTTGGGATCTGTTCGCGCGTAAAAAGAGTCAGACGCTACGCCATTTCATGAATAAAGACGCGGCTAACACAGTGCCAGCCTATGCCAGCGGTATCCACATCAAGGACGCACCGACGCTCATACAAAAAGCCCGCAACATCGGTCTAGTTGCTTTCAAGGTCAAGGTCGGCTTTGAAATGCAAGACGACCTGAAAAGACTGAACGAGGTGTTCGAGACCAAACTGACATCTGAAAGCATCGCAGCGGATGCAAACCAAGCCTGGAGTCGCGATGCCGCACTGAACTTTATGGCCCAAACGCGATCATTGCCGTTGCTCTGGCTGGAGGAACCTATTGTAGCGGATGCAGCGCAGGCCCATTGGACTGCAGTTGCGGCGGCCAGCCCTTACCCGTTAGCCGGAGGTGAGAACCTTGTGGGTTTCGATGAATTCGATGCGGCGATAAATGCAGCCCAACTGAGCGTCTTCCAACCGGACATAATCAAATGGGGCGGGCTTACAGGATGCCTGCGTGTGGGACGCAAAGCGATTGCGGCCGGTTTGCGATATTGCCCACATTTCCTTGGTGGAGGCATTGGTCTGCAGGCATCGGCGAACCTGTTGGCGGCTGTGGGAGGTGACGGGTTGCTTGAAGTAGATGTGAACCCAAACCCGCTTCGCGATGCCTTTACGTCGATTCAAACCTACGTTTCTAATGATGGATGGCGTTGCAATGAGGAACCGGGCATCGGTGTCGCGGTCTTGCCAGATGCTTTAGGCCCCTACCTAACGCACAGCGCGGAGATACTGCCTTCGAAACCTCTTTGACATTTAAGGCCTATCTATCACTTCTTTGCAAATATTTGGTTTAGGATTGCGAGCAACCAATATTCGTTCCGATTAACTGCACATTGAGCATGAAAAGTGCATTTTCGGACCAAATAGTTTAGTGACGCAAAGACCATTGGGTCTCCATTCAAGCGATTATGTGGGTAACCAAATCGTAGCTAAAGGCTATTCGCTGAGCCAAAACAGAGGGCCGATTTCTCGCGCAAGCTGAGACATAAGCGGGTTGAAGTTGAGTTTACTGCTTTGAATTACTGGTCTTGGGAAATCAGGGATGTCGTTTGCAGCCGCCACATCTGGCTCCCAAACATCCTGAACGGTGGGTTTGCGCGGTGGCCGGTCATCCATGCGCCGTGCAGCATCGGTCATAATGGGCTCGAAGTTGCCTTGCGGCTGTGCATCGGAAAGTGAGCCTTGAAGGCCGTCTGAATGTCAGCATCACCTAATCGCACCATGCGATCTCGTAATCGCGGCGAAAGTCTGCAAACCGCCCATTGCGAAGTTGTCACCTGGTTCCCCAAGGTTTCACCTTCGGCATCACCGCCGTCACTTCCACCTCCCGCAACATCCTACCGGCGACGAGCCCATCGCGCACCCAGTCCAGCGCCTGCCACCAATCCTCGTAGCCGCGCCGGGCGGATGCGATCTGTTCCGGATGCGGTCGCCACATGACCGGGCAAGCCAAGATCTCAACCGTGCGCCATTTGCCCCGGGTCAGCACCCGTTCGGTGCTGACCACCACCGTGGTCGCCCGTTCGCCGTGCTGATTGCGCTTGGTTTCCACCGGGACACAGCGCGGAATGGCGCCGGGCATCCAGTCGGGGGTCAGCCCAGCCCGCGCCATTTCGGCCACGCTGATTGCCA
>Ga0307966_1004142_pt1 | contig 10811 bp, 7 predicted proteins | sample OrgLakmetagen646_FD_203141 | JGI IMG/M metagenome (GOLD analysis project Ga0307966, IMG submission 203141) | Saline water microbial communities from Organic Lake, Antarctica - #646 | ecosystem: Environmental > Aquatic > Non-marine Saline and Alkaline > Saline | place: Antarctica: Organic Lake... | reverse complement strand
CTTGCGTGTCGTGGCAGAGATTTAACCAACAACCCCCAAGCCAGCGCTTTGCAGTGAGCATAGTGTCTTTGCAGCAACGCTCTTTTGAATGTACTAATAGATTGGTCTTAAATGCGAATGAGGCCATTGAAGATTTAGAACAAACTGACTTACTCCTGATACCCACTATCGGCGGTTCGGTTGAAAAAACCCTAGAAGACAATTTAGCCTTACTGCCCCATTTAGTGCGTTTAAGTCAAAAGGGTTGTGATATTGCCAGCAATTGCTCAGGGGCATTTTTACTGGCTAGTGCCGGTTTATTAGACAATCACATAGCCACTACACATTGGGGCTATGCGAAGTTATTTGCCAAGATGTTCCCAAATGTCGACTTACGCATTAATCAGTTAATCACACAATCAGATAAGGTCTATTGCGCAGGCGGCGGCATGGCATTTCATAATTTATGTTTAATGCTGATTGAAAGATATTGCGGTCGAGAAACTGCCAATCAAGTGGCAAAAGCGCATGTAATTGATGTACACCGCAATCACCAGAGTGATTACACTAACTTACGGCTATTAAAGCAGCATCAGCAACCGCAAATTATTAAAGTGCAAGAGTATATTGAGGACCATTTTAGTGATGCCTTGAATGTTACTGAGCTTGCAAAGCTGGTTAACGTCACCACACGTACTTTAAATCGTCAATTTCAACAATGGGTTGATATGAAACCCATTGAATACATTCAATCTGTGCGCGTTGAACAAGCAAAACGCTTACTTGAAAACCGTCAAATTACCATCCAACAACTAGCCAATCAGGTCGGCTATGAGGATACAGCATCGTTTGCAAAACTATTTAAGAAACACGCTGGTCTCACCCCTGCTCAGTATCGAATAAAATTTCACAGAGACTTTGATTTTTAGCGAATACTCATGTAGAAAACACCCTCTTTTCCATTACTTCGCTTTGTTAGTGAGTAGTAAGCCCATATTTAGGAAACCCATGTTACATTCAAACGTGTTTTTATTTGTTAGCTGCGTGATGATATGGGGCTCAACTTGGATTGCCTTGTCATTTCAAACTGGCGAAGCCTCACTTATGGTATCGGTGGGTATCCGATTTGGCATTGCAGCGATTTTATTAGGCTTATGGTGCGTCATTAGAAATATTTCACTTGCTTTACCCGCTCGCCAACATAAGTACTTGATCGCCGCTGGTATATTCTTATACACCCTCGATTATTCATTATTATATGCGGCACAACAACATATGATCAGTGCCCTATTAGCAGTACTCAGTAGTAGCGTTATTTATTTTAATGTAGTGCTAAGGCGCCTTGTTTTAGGCAAGGCCATTCGTTTTGAGGTAGTACTTGGAGCCACTCTAGGCTTAATTGGCATTGTGCTTATTTTTGCACCTGAATTTGAACAAATGTCGCTAAAGGCAGGTATCATGACTGGCTTGATGTTCGCCACGGCGTCCTTTTTGTGTGCTTCAATTGGGAATATTATTTCAGAGCGCATACTAGACCGAGAAACTGCAGTGGTGCCAATGAACTTCTGGACCATGACCTACGGCGTTACCTGCACACTTTCTATTGCATGGTTTAGTGGCGCTAGCTTTAGCTTGCCTGATACCCCCTCATATTATTATTCACTTATTTATCTATCGGTGTTTGGTTCAGTTTTAGCCTTTGGTGCTTATATGAAGCTACTCAAGCAAATAGGCTCAGACAAAGCCGCTTATGTCGTTTTGGTTTACCCCATTGTTGCCTTGATGATATCAACATTGTTTGAGGGCTATTTATGGTCTTTGTATTCATTAACGGGCGTAGTCTTTGTGCTAATAGGTAATGCTTTCGCAATGGGAAAAATGAATCGTTTTTTGACCAAGTGGGTGCACATTCAATAGCAGCGTTTAAAGCGATAAGTTCAATATCTAAACAATTACTGCTAAGCCATTTGCGCTAGATCAACATATAGCCAAGTGTGATATTGAGAATACGTAAAACAAATATAGAAACAAAGACATAAGCGCTATTATTCAAGTCAACGCTGTGTAGCTTCAACCTTTCGATACAAAGGTGCCAATTCGATTATGAACAAGCCAAAATATTTACTCCCGCTTATACTTCTGCTCAGCTTTTTTACCCCTGCCGCGTTTGCTAGCTCAGGCGCTATCGATTTAACGGCTACTATGGCAGGCTTTTTTGCACTTGGGATATTTGCACTTGCTTATACTCTAGTCATGCTTGAAGAAAAAATTCATTTACGCAAGTCAAAACCGGTACTAATTGCAGCGGGTATTATATGGGCCATTATTGGGTGGCAATATGTACAAGCAGGCTTATCAGACCTATCTGAAGCAGCGTTTAGGCATACTCTTTTAGAGTTTGCTGAACTTATGCTCTTCTTGTTAGTGGCAATGACTTATATCAACGCACTAGAAGAACGTCGTTTATTTGATGTACTGCGCAGTTGGATGGTACGAAAAGGCTTTAGTTACCGTCAATTATTTTGGATAACCGGTCTGTTGGCCTTCTTTATATCGCCTATTGCCGACAACTTAACCACCGCTTTATTGATGTGCGCCGTGGTGATGAAAGTAGCAGAGGATGATAAGAAGTTTATCAATCTATGTTGTATAAATATTGTCATTGCGGCTAACGCCGGCGGCGCCTTTAGCCCCTTTGGCGATATCACCACATTGATGGTTTGGCAGGCAGGTGTTGTCGACTTTTCTGAGTTCCTTGTTTTATTCTTCCCGTCAGCGGTGAACTACTTAGTTCCTGCGCTGATCATGAGTTACTTTATTGCCAATAGTAAACCGACGGGTGTAGCCGATGACATCGAATTAAAACGAGGGGCAATTAGAATTACCTTACTATTCTTACTTACCATTGCTACCGCTGTAAGCTTCCACACTGTTTTACATTTACCCCCGGTGTTGGGCATGATGACAGGTTTGGGTTATTTACAGTTTTTTGGTTTTTTCTTACGTGTCAGCCTACCGGGTTCATTAGCCCGCAAAAAAGCTACGGCTGAACGTGTTGGCGATGAACAGAGATTACGTTCCTTAGGCCAAGTAGTGCCTTTTGACGTGTTCAATCGAGTGGCGAGAGCTGAGTGGGACACCTTGTTGTTTTTCTACGGCGTGGTTATGTGTGTGGGCGGCTTAGGCTTTATGGGCTACTTAGCGATGATGTCTGATGTGCTATACACCCAATGGGGCGCAACTAGCGCGAATATTACCTTAGGCGTTATCTCTGCGGTTATCGATAACATTCCAGTAATGTTTGCCGTACTGACCATGAATCCCGAAATGTCACATGGTCAATGGTTGCTCATTACCTTAACAGCGGGTGTTGGCGGTAGTTTGCTTTCAATCGGCTCTGCTGCAGGCGTTGCACTTATGGGGCAAGCACGAGGCGCATATACTTTTATGGGTCATTTAAAATGGACGCCGGTGATTGCATTGGGGTATGTTGCCAGTATTGCTGCACACCTGTGGCTAAACGCTTCTTTGTTTTAAACACAAACAATGACTATAGACAGGAGACTTGGGGCTTTAGTCTATTAGCGGCATATATTGAGTACTGTACTTCACTTCCCTCGTCGCGATAGATGTACTAAAGCGCGCAATACCGGGTAACTTTGACAGCTCCTTTCTCAACAGCTTGTCTAAGCGCGGCATATTTTGAGCGGCCACTTCTAGCAAATAATCAAAATCGCCAGTTACCGCCTCGCAACGCAATATATGAGTATGATCGTTTACTGCATCTTCAAACGCTTCTGATTCGTCAAAGTTAACCACCACATGCACAAAAGCACGAATTTCGAGGCCTAATGCGGTGGCATCCAAACAGGCCGCGTAAGACTTAATGAAGCCCGCTTTTTCCAGTGCTTTTACGCGATTCCAGCAAGGTGTTTTACTTAAACCCACCTCAATTGCGAGTTCTGCAAAGGAGATTCGGCCATTATGCTCAAGCAATCTTAGTATTTGCTTGTCTTGTTTAGACAAAACATGGGAATTAGTAGTCATTTTAGAACGTTATCCTTAATATTAATTTAATTATAAAACGTTAATCCTAATTATGCGCATATTAATGACCGAAAGCTAACAATGTTTTTATTAATAAGACTACTATGTTGACTTTATTTCTCTGTGTGGAATATGTTGATGTCAAAGAAGCAAAGCTATTACAAGATGATTGAATCACCTGAAATGCTCGATTACGGTGTTTATTTGCAGTGTGACAAACTACTAAGCTGTCAAAAACCACTTAACGAACTTGCAACTAGCGACGAGCTTCAATTTCAAATTGTACATCAGACCGAAGAGCTATGGATGAAGTTGATGGCCTTCACCCTTGCTGAAATCATGGATTATATGGAGCAAAAGCAAAGCCACAGAGTTATCACCTTGTTTGGCCGCGTACACCGTCTTCAACAACTAATGATTGACCAATTAGCCGTACTTGAGACCATGTCACCGAAAGAATATCAACAAATACGCACGCAGTTGGGTAATGGCAGTGGACAAGAGTCCCCGGGCTTTCGCATTTTACTTAAAATGCCTAAGGACCTATGGGAAAGTTTTGAAACGAGCTATTTAGACGGTGGCAAAATCTCCATTTCATCTATTTACGACGAAAACTATAACCATGATGAAAAATATGCCATTGCTGAAGCACTCATAGAGTTTGACGAATTGTTTCAACTTTTTCGCTGGCGCCATTTATTTTTAATACATCGCTCTATTGGTTTAGGCTCCGATTCGTTAAAGGGTCGTCCTGTTGATTTATTGCAATCAGGCGCGAGCAAACGCTTCTTCCCGTCATTGTGGGAAATTAGATGTGAAATGACCAACCGTTGGGGCAGCGAATACGGTAAAATACGCCCTTCAATAAGCAAAAAGTCTTAGGGTAGCCATGCTGAATATAAACCAAACGCATACCACCGATAATGCATTTGCTGAGCATTATATTAAGCCTGAGGGAGTTTATGCCCTCGCCCACTCTGTGGGTCCTATGTGCAAAGCATCTGAACAGGCTTTGCATGAGCACTATTTGGGTCCATGGCAAAAAGCCGGCGGTGATGCATGGCCTCAATGGCTTTCTCAAATTGATGCATTCACACTAGCCTTAGGTAAGTTGCTTAACGCTGAGCAAGAAAGCTTTTGTCCGCAGCCTTCTGTTTCTTTGGGGTTTTCACAATGGCTTGCTGCCACAGCTAAAAATCGCGTTGATAAAACCCGTAATAAAGTGGTTTTACACGAGGAGGCATTTGCCTCTTTAGGTTTCGCGGTACAAGGCTTGTGTGATGTGTATCACTTGCAACTTGAACTTGTCAGCTTTGAGCCAAATGATATGCAAGCATGGGATCATACTCTTTCTCAAAAAAACGTCTTTGCGACCCTGATCACGCATGCGTTTTCAAATACAGGGCAATTATCTAAAGTTGATGAAATTATTAATATTGCGCAAAAGTATAGTGTGCTTACCGCAGTAGATATCGCGCAATCTGTTGGTATTATTCCTATCGACATCAAGCAATGGCAGGCAGACTGTGTCGTCGGCTCTTGCGTTAAGTGGTTAAGTGGCGGTCCTGGGGCAGCGTTTTTATACATTGCCCCTGAGCATATCAGCGCGCTAAAGCCTGAACATTTGGCATGGTTTAGTCATGAAAATCCTTTTGAGTTTGATATTAGAGACTTTCGCCCAGCTAGCTCTGCACTTAGATTTTGGGGCGGCACTCCCGCTATCGCACCTTACTGTATGGCTGCCGCCGCCATCCAAACAGTATTACGTTTTGGTGTTGATAAATTACGCGCACACAACCTTGCCTTAATGCAGCATTTTATGGATGCCTACCCTCACGATTTACCGAGTCATTACAAGCAACAACAGTTTTCAGGCAGCTTATGTTTGCCTTTATCGCAACAACAAAAAACTGATGCGGAGCAAGTCTTCGCTAAAGAGAAGGTAAAGTGCGATTTTCGAGAGTGCAGTGTGCGTTTGTCGTTTGGATTAATTAACGATATTAATGATGTTGAGAGAGTACTGCTAGCCTTTAAATAAGTCTTTATCCGTCTTATTTTCTATGTAATAAGTCAATGGCTTCGGTCGAGCATAAAAGTATCCTTGGTGTATCTGTATGCCCGCACCTTTTGCAATCTTACTATGCTTCGTGGTTTCTATGCCTTCAATAATAGCGGTCATATTAAGCGACCGCACTAAATTGTAAATGGCTTTAATAGTTAAAGCTGACTCACCCGCTGTTTGAATAAATGCCCTGTCAATTTTTACCGACGTCGCTTTTATGGTATTCAGATAAGCCAATGAAGAATAGCCCGTTCCAAAATCATCAATGCTCAGTAAGATACCTGACTCACTAAGCTTGCTCATTGGGTTATTCGTTTTGTCTAAACCATCCAGTAAGTTGGTTTCGGTAATTTCAAGTACAAGGTCTTCAGGTAATAGAGCGCAATCGCTTAAAGTCACTAAACAAAAATCAATCAGCTTTGGGTCAACGATATGTACACTTGAAATATTGACCGCAATTTTAGCTTGGTTTTGACTGTACTGACGTAAACAAGACAAATCAGAGATGGCTGTCTTAATCACCCAATTTTCAATCTCAGTAATAATACCAATAGCTTCTGCTACCGCTATTAATTCTGGCGGTGGCACCTGACCTAGTTCAGCATTGCTCCATCGCAATAGTGCTTCAAACGAGTCAATAGTGTTGTTGTGGGTATTAACAATCGGCTGATAATGCAGAGAGAGCTCTTCATTTTTTATCGCATCTCGCAAATATTGAGCCACTTTGCTTTTACGTAAAATAGATTGCTCCATTCCTTTGGAATAGAAAGTCCAGCGCTGCTTGCCCATCTTTTTTGAGCTAAACATAGCGGCGTCGGCAAAGCGAATGAGTTCTTTTAAATCTTGTGCATTTTCTGGGTACATCGATACCCCAACACTCGCTGATATCACCAGCAGATTGTCGGCTCTATCAACGTAGGGCTTAGATAATTGCTTTACAATATTTGCCGCTAGGCTATGTGCATTCACTTGGTTTTTAGGATCAGGAACAGCTATTAAAAACTCGTCTCCGCCAAAGCGGCACACTGTTGCCAACTTGTTTGTGATTACCTTTAAGCGCGTCGCAACTTCTTGCAGCACGTCATCACCCGCGCCATGTCCAAGTGAATCGTTAATTAGTTTAAACCCATCGAGGTCAATACCGAACAGATACATGGGAATGCCTTGTTCAATCATTGGATTGACCGCTGCGTCAAACCCACGGCGATTCAACAAACCAGTGAGTATGTCGGTTTGAGCCTGCTCGATTAGCGCTAATTCTCGTTTTTTACGGTTATCAATATTGTAAAAATGCAGCAAAAGACTATCGTCGCTCTGCTGATTAATAGACGGGGTAACTAAGACTCTAAACCATGTATTTCCGGTCAGTGTCTTTAATAATAAATTAGTTTCAAAGTGTTCGGTTTTACCCACTAGGTTTAATAAGCTTTTTAGCTGAGCAGAATCAGTAAGTAGATTCTGCAATGACGGTTTTGATGTGCCGAATTCGCTGTTAAATGGAGGGTTACAACTTTCAAATTCACCATTGGCATTAAAGCCCGCAATAATCGTGATAGCTTGTTCGCTGAATATCGGGGAAATAGCATTAATAGGAATAGCTTCGCACAACATCGCCATTCGTCCATCATCGAGGCGAACACCGGAAAACATACAAAACGCTTTCTTTTCAATACCTTTAGGAGAGAAATGCCACAGTTCGGTAAATGACTGGCCTTCAAAAAAACAGTGTTGGAATTTTTTTAAGGTAGCACCAACTGCAGCAGATGTACCAGATTCAAGATTGCGAGCACGCAAAGCATCAATCGACGGGCTACACCACCAATCTAATCCAGCTTGATTAGCCCAAGTGATGCAGAAATTGTCAATGTCGTAAACCCAAACTGCCGTTTTCAGATTTAGCTTATCGAACATGTACTAAAGACCTTCAATTTGCGATGCTATTTATCTCAATAGCATTACTTTGAAATCGTAATTAAACGCTATGCCTAGTGTAATACTATCCATAATGCTTCGACAAAGTAAGTAAAAAAACAATACCTTAGTATCAATATACGTTGATTGTGAGCGGAGCGTAGTAATTTACGTCAATTATTTTAGTTATGAAAGAATATTACGCAAGCTAATACGATTGCTATAAATCAATGCAACCACATTAGACTGCATAAATCGCTGAATTATAGAACGATTCATGCTATGGACAGCAGCACACAACTTTGCAACTTTTGTTTGCCATAAGTAGCCATCTTAGAAAAGTCGTCTATTGCGATAGGAATATGCTGAAAATCCATTGGATTATCATGTTCTTCAATGTCTGGGTCGTGAATGTATAAACACTGCTCGTCAATGTGCGTAATGGCTACCCAATGTGGAATTTTTTTATCATCAAATTGATAGGTTGAAATTAAGCATATAACCGCTTTACCCTCTGCAAGGGCATGCTTGAGTAACGCAATATCTAAATCTTGATAATATAAGTTTATATTCGCTTGCGCCGCTTTGTCACAAAATTGCTTATGAACCACTTCAAGTAAGACTTTCTTATGTGCGCTTCGCACGCCGTCGATAAAGGGGGTTTGTTTGGTACTAATAAACACTTCTGCTTTCAGGCCAAGGCCTTTTGCCGCAAGTGCTAAACCAATTGGATGACTACCGCCATGGCCAGAAGTCATATAGATACTGGTTGCTTCACGCCAAATATCCAATTCCGTCATTTGCGTCATTTCAACATCTGCACCAAGCGCTGCGCTCGCCATCATTAATGAGGCACAACCGCAGGTAAACGCTGTGGTTTGGCGATACCATGGATAATTTGACAGCTGCGCTTGGCTTTGCAGCTGCTTAATTGCTTTTTGCATGCGTAAAGCATCAGCCTTATTTTCGTAATATTCCTTGTACAAACCAAACTGTCGATATCCCATGCTTTGATACAACTTGATTGCATGCTTATTATCAATTGCTACTTCTAGCCGCATGAACAACAAACCTCGTTCTACAGCGGTCGCTTCAGCGGCAAGTAAAAGGGCCTTTCCAAGTCCATTTCCGCGCGCGCGTAAGTCAGTAGCGATTGAGTAAAGTCTGGCGCTACGGGAACCTTGACGCAATATAACCAGTACATAAGCCATGAGTTGTTGGTCACGCTCAGCGACTAAAAATATGGCGTTGGCTGCGCCCACCCAATATTTAAAACGCCTTTTGCTTAGGCGGTCAAATTCGAATATATTATTTTCGAGTGCAGCAAGAGCCACAACATCAGCTTGCTTCGCTGTACGTACGGTAAATGCTGTGCTCATGTATATAAGACCAAAGACATTGCATGCTGTAGAGGCTTTATATTGCGCATAATTGCTTAGCGACCTCTCAATTCAAGGCGGTTCGCAAATTCTTGCATAATAATCATGTACAGCTCTTTACCTAAATACAAGTCTTCAACTTTCGACTCTAAGCTCGGGTTATCATTTACTTCAATCACGTAAACCTGATTATTGCTTTGCTTAACGTCTACACCATATAAACCTTTACCCACAATAGAACTGGCTTTAACCGCAGCATCAAGAACCGCTTTAGGGACTTCAAAAGTTGGTAAGGTCTCAAAGCTTCCTGAAAAGTGCGTTTTTGAGCTGTGATTATAAATCTGCCAATGGTTACGCGCCATGAAATATCGACATGCATAAATAGCACGACCATTTAGCACCCCAATACGCCAGTCAAATTCAGTGTATACATACTCCTGAATCAGCACTAAGGCAGATTGTGCAAGCATATGCTCGAGTTTCTCAGTAAGTTCAGCTTCATCGTTTGCTTTAAACACGCCAATTGAAAATGAGCTTTCAGGTAGTTTCAACACCATTGGAAAGCCAAACTGCGCAATTAAACGAGCACGAGACTCTGTATCATTTGCCGACACAAAGGCGCTTTTTGGTGCAGGAACTTTGTGATACGTAAACGCATCATGCAAAAACACCTTGTTACAACAACGCAAAATAGAGGTTGCATCATCCATCACCACTAGGCCTTCTTGCTCAGCACGTCTAGCAGCATGATAAGTATGATGATCAATGGCTGTTGTTTCGCGAATGAAAAGCGCGTCATACTGAGAGATTAAACCCAACTGTTTCGGGGTAATTAGCTCTGCGTGAATACCGACCTGCTTGGCAGCCTTGATAAAGTTCTTCAATGCTTTGGCGTCACTAGGAGGAGTTTTTTCTTCAGGGTTATGCAAAATTGCCATATCCCAACGCGCTCGTTTTTTAGGAGACGTTTTACGCCAGCTGGTTGAAATAAACTGCTGTAGTTTTTCAAACAAAATAACACGCTGAACATCATCTAAACTAAACATGCTCTTTAGCTGCACATTTACGGTAGTGACATTACGCTGTACCTGAAGCTTAAGCGCCAATATAGGCACTGGATAGCGTTCAAATACAAATCGCGCAATGCGAGAAAAATCGGCATGTTCAGCATGACCAAAATAAGCTAATACGGGGGCTTCACCTATACCTTCCATAAGTTTTGATACATTGCCACACAAGTGCTGGGGCAAGGTCAGTTGATAACTATCTAATTGCTCTGTTTCACTTTTAATGATCAAGTCGTTAATGGTATTAACGCTCGGTAACACTCTGTGCTGACGTGCTTCAGCGAGTAATGAACAGTAATATCCTTTACTCAGATATAAGTCAGTAGCACATAAATTAATTACCCGTGTTTTTGGCTCACCTTTTTT
>Ga0307966_1004140_pt1 | contig 10820 bp, 10 predicted proteins | sample OrgLakmetagen646_FD_203141 | JGI IMG/M metagenome (GOLD analysis project Ga0307966, IMG submission 203141) | Saline water microbial communities from Organic Lake, Antarctica - #646 | ecosystem: Environmental > Aquatic > Non-marine Saline and Alkaline > Saline | place: Antarctica: Organic Lake... | reverse complement strand
TGTATATGTGTGTGTGTTTGTGTGTGTATGTGTGTGTGTGTGTGTTTGCGTGTGTGTGTTTACGTGTGTGATTGCGTGTGATTGCGTGTGTGTGTGTGTGTGTGTGTGTGTGTGTGAGTGTGTGTGTGTGTGTGGGAACGTGAACGTTGTGTGTGTGTGTGCGTGTGTGTGTGTTTGTGCTTGTGTGTGTTTGTGTGTGTGTGTGTGTGTTAGTATGTGTGTTTACATGTGTGTTAGTGTGTGTGTTTGTTGTGTTTATGTGCGTATGTGTGTTCTTGCGTTTGTATTTGTGCGTGCGTGTATGAAAGACTCCTTCCAAAACGTTGCGGTTGAAGTGCGGTTGAAGTGCGGTTGAAGTGCGGTTGAAGCGGCTTATTTCAACCGCACGGTTGATTTCAACCGCGTGCTGTTAAAATGCGGTTAAAATTGTTTTTCCTTTCGCTATTTCTTGGGAATTTTTTACCAGGCTTCATTTGTAAGTAATGGGTTCTTCCAACGATATTTTTAAATTATGTTGCAAATTATTTTGTGAAATTGCGGTTGAAGTGCGGTTGAAACGGTTGATTTCAACCGCAAGCGGTTGAAATGCGGTTGAAAACATTTCAGCCGTGTTTCAACCGCTTCAACCGCATTTCAACCGAGACAGGAAATTTCTAACCTATCTTCCCACCTCAATTTGAGGATGGCCCAGCTCGTTTGAGGACCTTTATGAACCAACCTGATATTTTTGGTGTTGCCTCTTTTGTAGCTAAGTGCCTAGCAGCCCTGTTCCCTTGATTTTTCTAGCGTTTTTTTGGTTTGGTTACAGGCTTTTTTTCCAAGCTTCCGCTCAGATGCCCACCAGAGGCATATATAGCGATGTAACCTTACCTTACCTTACCTTACCTAGCAGCCCTGTTCCCTTGATTTTTCTAGCGTTTTTTTGGTTTGGTTACAGGCTTTTTTCCAAGCTTCCGCTCAGATGCCCACCAGAGGCATACATAGTGATGTAACCTTACCTTACCTTTGTGGCCAAGACCAGTCAGCAGCCGACCAGCTAGACAACCTGGCTGAAGGTCACCTCCATTGTAGCCATAGTCAAACTTCAGCCTGTCAGAGCCTGCCTTGCGGCTGAAATGTCTGATGCGTGTAAGTCACGTTCAGTATGCTTAAAGTGTCAATATTGTCCACTAAAAGAAGGAAACCGCACGCTAAAAATCGCCATTTGTACGAAAACCCAGGCAAAAATTCACTAACGGAGGACGACCAAACGATATGACCCCTTATATCTAAAAACCTACGCCCCTGATAGGAAAGAAACGACGCACTCAGCAACTTTTCTCCTTGTTTCTTCTCAGAAACACATCAAGGATCAGCACCAAAGAACCATGCCCAGCCAGGTGTTATCACAGACAAGGCACTCTGCACTCGTATGTACCTGTAGCACTCCCTTCCCTCTGTCTCTCTATAGCCACCCCTGTCTTTGTCAGACCGTCTTCGTCAGACAGCATGCTGCAAGAACTTTCCTCTAGACAGCTTTGCAGCCCGTCTAACCTGTCGTTGCACTTACTACGAACACAAACCTACAATGGCATGCTTCTTATGCCTTTGCCACCGAGGAGCGGTACTCCACACGGGCACCACCGGCACCGATGCCGACATTGCTGCCCTCACCACCCACGCTGACATCCACGGAGGGACGCATTTCACTGCACTTAGCAAGCGCAGCATGCACGGGGTCCTGCTTGAACTTGTTGACCACATCGGCCTGCACGGGGGTCTTGTTGTCCACAGCAGTGAAGGCCTGCGTGACGTGGAAATGCAGGCGTGAAGGAACCATGGTACCTCGCACCTTGTGTATATGTGTAAGTGTCTATATGTATGTGTGTGTATGTGTGTGTGTTTGTTTGTGTTAACATAGCTCAACCACCTAAAGTATTTCCTCCTTTAGCAAAATTAAAGCCCAAATTAGCTGTATGGAAAATGCAGTGTATTGTACACATAAGCTGCAACACACCTGACTTGAAGAAGTTGTGCAAGTCTGCATAGGACCTGGGCACACCTCTGCACTTACCACCCGCTCACACGCATGCGTGTCCTCACTCACACAATACACAAAGACACACCTGCTGGTCAAGGATGTAGTCAAAGCGAGGAGCCCACTTGCGTGATCCAAGGCGTGCGGTGTAGGAACAGTTGTCGACCATGAAGGAAACGCCACGTGCGTGCATGTAAGGGTTTAAGCTATCCACGGCCTGTCCAGGCACAGCCAATATATCTCTGTAAGAAAGCTTGCAGGATCGCAAGAGTCCTATACGCGTAGCTGCCACGCTCTACTAGACGGGATGGAAACAAGGCAAAGCAGCAGCAGCTAGCCTTGGATGAAAGGGTTAACATTTGAAACCGTAATTGCACAGATTGGCCCCCCATTATGCACGACAGAACTCTGATACGCCGGGCAAGCGTATCACGTTAGAGGTTGAGTTTCCGGGCAGGCATTGATTGACAAGTTGCATATGGAGGCAAAATCCCACACGAACCTCAATGATGGACTCGTTGCAAATCTCTGAGTAGGGGTGGCCCTTCTCTCGCAGCACCTCCACAGTGGCCATCATGGTGGCGACGTACACACCGGCAGTGAAGGGGTTCAGGGGGATCTCAGACTCCACACGCTCTGCACGCACTTTGTAGCCGACCTGCGAGCGCATCATGTCATGTGCACTTTCAGCAACGAGCATGTGATTGTACCTGCCTTGTATGCTTCATGCATTTAGCAAGGAGCAAAGCAGCGTCAGGGTAGGCTGATTCGAAGGGGGGAAGGGCGACTGCCTGACCTCCCTTCTCGAGTATTTAGATGCGGCATGATAGATCAGTGCAAAAAAGTTGAGTAGCTGGTACTGATTGGCCACTCTAAAACAAGTCATTGAATGGCTACATTAGCATACCGACGTATAATAGGAAGGACCGATCAACGTGGATGCCTGTTACGCTAAAGAGGATTGACCTAGTCCCTCCTTCACAGCCACCCCTGGCAGGGCAGAGCATGGTGAACTCAATAAACTCATGCTAAACTTAATGAGCCCGTCCAAATTCAAGTAATGATACTCATTGCTGTATAAAGGCTCTAATTTAGACGTAGGGAAGGGCTGCTCACCATTACTTCTCTGTAACACACACACCTGCCACATGTGGGTGCCATCAATTTTGCCCATGGGGAAGCGGTCAAACCGAGCTCCTGCCTGCACCACAGATCGGATTTCGTTGCCGCTGGCCACATCCTCATAGATCTCCATGCACACGTCCAGGGCAGGTTGGAAAGACGCAGAGTAGGCCTGTGTGTATGCGCGTTGTGCATGTATACGGTGCAGCGATAAAAGAAGGCAAAGAAATAACGTGGCTTAAAAACATTAACAAATGGTTGTTATCATCTGTAAGAAATTGCAAGCATTGCGTGTGATGTTTGGGATGCTGCCAATGTGCGTACCTCATCAAAAATCTCCTTGCCCTTGGCATCCAACTGCTCGTACACAGCCAGCATACCCTAGAAGAGGACAAGGCAAAAGGAATGGAGCCGTTAGACAGCGAGCACTTCAGGGCGGCCAACGGTTTCATTCTGTGCACGGAAAAATGGAAGATTACACAGCAGGGTTTCAACTCTGCAGCCATTGCTGACATGCGTTTGTTTTGAGCAGCCGTCGGCCCAAAAGCGGAGCCCTGTACCTTGCTGACCCACTGCCGTCTGACAAACAACACTATATCGTGTACAATACCGCAAACTCTTGCTTGCCGCCTTGTGTGTCCAGTCTTTTGGCTGGCCATGTCAGAGGCAACCAGTCAGAACAGCAAACATTGGCATGCCATTGACATGCAAACTTAGACATGCCACTGACCCGCGAACATTGACAAGCCATTGACTAAAACATTGACGTGCCATAGACCCGCAAACCTTGGCATGCTATTGACATCAACACGAACAGAGGGGCGGTTTTGTCGCGGCGTGCAAAAGCACAGACAGGAGCAGCTTACCTGGGTAGAGATCACACGTGACACAGGGCCGGTGATGCACTCCACACTGTTCTTGTAAGCTTCCTCAGAGCTCATACCCTGCAATACAGCATACGTGCAACCACAGAGGCGCGCGCGTTAAAAAGGCCTGTTGCAACTACACAAAATTGCAGAGCAAAGACAAAGCAGGTTTTGGCGCTGCAGTCTAGATATTTGCGCCCCTTTACATTAAGATTGACCTCGCAGTACAGCCGAATAAGACAAATTTACTTTAAGAGCTGTCAGACCCATTAAAGTGCGGTGCAGCAAAAACCCAAAATGCAATACACATAAGAAAATTTCCAGAGGGGGTTATCTGGGCAAAAGCCAAAACATACTCCCTTTTGCATGAAAGGTGCAACTACTCACACGTCACTTCATCAAACAGGACCCAACCTAGCTTCAAACTGATGCTGACTTTATCGCTACCTGAGCATGTGCTCAGATTTAGACAAGTCGCCCTGCGTACAGAATGACAGGACTAAAAGCACATGTCGTGCACCTGTACCCTAGATGGGTGCTTTCCAGGGGGAATGGCACATAAATTTGCATATCTCGCCAACCACTTCCTCGTTTTGCTCCATTGTTTTTACAATGATCTTTATTCATTACAAGGACTCCAAAACACAAAAAATCACTCAATTTAATGCTCTGGCTGGTCAGATACAGCATATGTCTGCTCAAAAAATTAGGGTTCACGCCGCGGCTGCTGAGGCAGGTGGCCCTAACTTGCCCTTTCAAGCTCAGCTGCAATAAAATCTACATAGCAGAGCTGAGCTTGAAACGTGCCAATTAGGGCCACCTGCCCTAGGAGCATGCAAAAAGTTTACCCATTTCGGGCCTCAGATAACCCCCTCTGGAAAATTCCTGTGCAATAACGTATGTAAGCAGACGAACACTTCCACATACACACTTGCAAGCTGGATACAGCACATACACACACGCACCTGTCGGGTGTAGCGTCGGAACAGGGCTTCCACCATGCCGTGCACAGCGCCCAGCAGGATGCAGCGCTCACCGTAGATGTCACTCTGCACTTTAAAAAAAGGGGAAGTTATGAATTGATGCACTCAACACACACAACCATTTGAGGTGAATGTGACAGTAGCATGCTCGATAGGTGGCGCTGCAATTAAATAAAAAGGACCAATATAGAGGCTTTGAAAGAAATTGCTCTTGCTCATCTTGTGGTTCAATGGCCAAGACTTGGCTCACATACAGCAAGCGAGGTTTTTGTTCCCTTGGCAAGAGGCAACAGTGCTTTAGAGCCAAAGCGTAATGTTTGTATAGTGGTATTGTGGTTAAGAAGGGGCATAGGGTGGCGAGCATTGTACACACGTTAGAAATGGGGAAAAGCACACATTCCAGCAAGACGCGATGCTGCGACAACCACCCAACTCAATTGCCTCTAGAGCAGACTCCAACCTCTGATTAAACTGACTCTAAAAGCACTTGAAAACAACCAGTAAAATCAGACAAATCCAAGCTTTAAAAATACATTGAGCATCAAGGTAAGCTCACGTCTCATGTGCTTGCCTTATGTTGCACTAGTAGCACACACATACCCACACATGCATAAAAACATGAACAAGTGCTGCTCACCCTGTACTCAGACTCCAGGGTGGTAGGGAAGGCAAAGGGGGCACCCACAGCAATGGACCAGCCGATGGCGATGTCACCGGCGCTGCCGGTGTAGTCCTGCTCACACACACGTGAAAGCCAAGCCATTAATCAGGATGAGCAGCCGACAGAGACCATTTGCAAGGACGTGGTAACCAATCAATTGTCCCATTTTTTTTGTACTGCCAACCCTGTTTCTTAAGTCAGCCTGCTCCCGGACAGGCTGATCAAAATTTCTTGTCCTACCTGGTGGATGGCGAAAGAAGCATTGATGCCTGCGCCGTTCACAGACTTGCCCTGCTCATACAAGCGCCTCACGGATGGGCCCATACCCTGTCATTTCAGAAGGGACGGTCGAGGCAGACAGGGAATGAGTACGAGGGGTCTGACATGCTGACTAAATTTTGGGAGTGTTTGGTGATGAGTGTTTGCATGGTGATGAGTGTGCACGCTCGATTGAATATGCATGTACGTGCTTGCGTGCGCGTGTGTACTCAAATGCCTGTGTGTATGTGTGGGTGCAAGTGTGTGTGTGTGATTGTGTGCGTGCGTGGGTATGTGGATGTGTGTGTGTGTGTGCGCGCGCATGTGTGCGTGAGGGTGCGTGTGCACATGCACGTGAGAGTAATTTACATAAGTTGTGAGCACCAACCTTGGGTGCCATGAGCACCACGTTGATGTCCTTACGGAAGTCAACGTTGTCACTCTTCATCACGCCCAGCAAGAAGCCGTGGGACAGACCCAAGGTGGCACCGGGCTTCATGGCAGCCAGCAGACGGGGGTACATCTTGGCCTGCAATCAGAGCAAGGTCACGGCCGTGCGTGTATGTGTTTGTGTGTGTGTGTGTGTGTGTGTGTGTGTGTGTGTGTGTGTGTGTGTGTGTGTGTGAGAGTGTGTGTGTATGCGCATGCGTGCATGGGTGTGTATGTTATGTCTTGAACATTGTAAGCTGCAGCAAGCACCAGAGCAAAGGAAAAAATGCGTGCGAGACATGTCTTGAAGTGCCCCTCTTTTCCTCCCCAGAGAACTCCCCAGCTCCAGAGAAGGAGAGCAAAGGAAAATCAGCAACCATACACACACACACACACAAACACACACACACACGCACACACACACATACACACACAAACGGTCTTGGCCTGCCACACCCTACCTGGGCGGCATCCGAGATGAGCAGCACCACGAGGTCGGAGGAGGACACCACATCGAACACCTCGCCCAGGGTTCCGTCCTCGGCTTTGAAGCCTGTGGCCTCGGCCTCCTTCCAGCTGGGAGACTCCTTTCGCAGGCCGATGGTGACCTTGATGTTGTCCACGCCCGCCTCCGCCAGGGACTCCCTGATGTTCTGAGCCTGTGCACGCAGGCGGGACGCAGGTGTTAATATGCACACATGTAGCACAACAAAAGAACGCGCCCCGCACACTTGCACAGTTCTGCTAAACTCGCCTGAGCAGGCGCCTGGGATCCCCAGCCGATGACTCCAATTTGGTTGAAGCCCGCGAAAGCATTCTTGAGGAGCGGGAATTTGTCGCGTCCTCCGCGCACAATATACTCCTCGCTGCTGGCGAATTTTACCAAGTCCTTGGTAAAGGTCTTGGTGTTGAAGTCCAGGTGCACCGCACTGCACTTCTGACTGCTGCTGCTGTGTTGTGCTGGGCGAAGAGGGCTGCGCAGGGGGGCAGCTGGACGCTGGGCTGCAAGGCCAGTCGTATGGGCGCCCGCAGCTGCCTTGTTCACCTTCCCTTGCAGCATGGTGCTAAAACGATTTTTTGGAGATTTAAAAAAAGGGAGAAGTAAGCAAAACCAAGATCAACTGACAAAGGGTGATTAAATCAAAATTAATCGCGTTTGAATCACAATGGACGCAATTAACCAGCAGAAGACGGTTGGCGGGAAGGAAGGGCTGGAATTCCAGAAATGCTTGCGAGGCGCTTGCATGCACTGGAGAGCACTGGCAACCTTTGACTGATTACCCGGAGCCTTGACTGATGACCTATTGGAAATTCCTCCAGCCTTCCCTCTTCAACTGCAGCTTTCCCAGCCTATAATTAACCACTTGGAACGTTTGAAGGATTTTCTCCCGTGCCGCTGCCTGGCATATTCAACTGAGTTGGCCATTATAACTGTAGTTTTACTCAGTTGGTGTGTAAATAAGTGCATCAGTTTTGTAACTAAAGCTATTCCAATTGTGGTTTAATTCAGTTAAACTAAGGGCACCGACTAACAGCTGCAACTGGCACCACCAGGTGTAACAATACGTATAGGAATACAGTACTAATGTAAAGTAAAAGTAAAAGTCTACGCTGGAAGTCACCAGCGTGCATTAAGGAAAGGCTCTCAACTAGTGCTCACACTAGCCAGAGCCCCACCAGAAACGAGAAAAAAAAGAGACAACAGAGACTAATGAGGATCCGGCGGGTTGTCAGCCATGCATTCCGGCCTGCGCCTAGCCCTTTTGAAGCCAGCCGCTCTACCAGTAACCCCCCCATCAGATCCCTTATTATCACTGTTGTTGTTAAGGTGTATTTTGTGTCTTGCAGGGTTGCAAAACACGGCGTCACGAAGGGTCTTCGTGACAATTTTCCACGCCACGCCACGAAACGGCACGCCACGGACCAAGCCACGGAGGAAATTCAAGATGTTTTTTTGTTTTTCGCCTAGTCTTTTGACCTCCCCCCTTTCCTCCCCTCCTCCCTCCTCCTGGCTACATTAATGGTAACTAAGTAAAAAACATTTGAGAGCTATTATACCCCCCCTTTTGAGGGGCAAAAGAAATGGAGGTGCCATGGTTGCAAGCAGCTTGTAGGGGGGGGTGTAGGAATGCTTAGAGCCCATGTCTTAATGATAAAGGGCAAAGATGTTTGAGCATGCACCTCAAGGTATTCTGAGCAGGAGCTGAAGCCCAGTCAGACAGACCTGGAGGAGAATGCCGAGTAGGTGAGAGTGTCTTGGCAAGGGCTGGATGCGAAGGAGGGGGAGGGGGAGGAGGAGGACAACGACTCGCAGGTCTCCAGCAGTGAGGAAGGGGACGAAGAGAGTGAGGATCCAATGGAAGGCAGCAGCAGTGATGATGAGGGGATGGGGTCAGACATGGAGGCTTGGAGAATGCAGACAATGAGGAAGAGAATGGGATGGGGGATGGTGAGCAGTTCAGTGGGGAGGAAGAGGAGATGGGTGGAGAGCCAAGGAGTGAGGAGAGGGAGGAGAGCGGCGTGCAAGCTGGACCAGCACAGTACAGCAGTAAGTCTCTCGTAATTACTATCGTTGCTCCAGCAAGGTTTGCTTACGCTATGGTCTATGTGCATGTGATGATCTGGGGTGATACGACAAAGCTTGCTTAGGATCACGTGTATCTTCTTACGCCAATAATTAGCAAAGATTTAATGAGACTTCAAGCCAGGTAATTTCAGATCAGTGATGTACGTGCTCCTTTTTTCTGGCACGGCAGGCTGATTTCAATGTTTAGTAATTCTTGTAACCTTCTTTCCTGGAGTTTCAATATTAATGTTTTGAGCATGATCTGTCTTTGCTAAGGAGCAAGGAGCTACGACAAATAAATACTGAGTTTTTACTTTAATTTAGAAGGAGGAAGGAAATGAATCAAATTGGCACAAGATATAAAACAACTGCCATGCATAAAGTACTTAAACAAGAGAAGAAAAGAAGAGAAAAGATACGCGTATTTACTATCAGCAAGCTGCTGCATTGAAAAGGAGCCGCCAAGTAGAGTTTGATCTGTTTGAGGCAGCCACCTATGTTCTAACACTAAAGCAAGCTGGCACAAGCGTTTTCGAGCTGTTTCGTGAAGTCATAAAGTCACCACGTTTTAGGGGCCTGCCGTGGCGTGGCGTGCCGTGGCGTGGCGTGGCGTGGCGTGGCCGTGTTGTGCAACCCTGGTGTCTTGTTTTTGTAATCTTGTTTAAGCTTATTATTGCATGGCAGTGCAGTTTAGTAACTAGTTGGTGCACAATGTGCGTGGGGACGCCTAAGTTTAGTAAAGGAGTTATGGTGTACTGAATGTAGATTGTGCCCCCGACTCCAACAAGTATAACATGAAGTGTGACTTGGTTGTTTCGAGAGATGCCTTGGAGGCTCCTTGTTCGTAGACGCTGGATAAGGGGTTGATGCTGGTGTGCGCTTTTTCTAATGTCTGTTGCGGGTTTATGTCTGAGCAGAATTTGAATTGTACAAGATGTATGTCTCTGTTCTTTTGGGGGATCTGTTTGGGATCAAATGCCTGCCTCTTCCCTCAATGGGCATAACTAACACGCCATCTGGACGGCTTTGATGTCTAGTTGGAAGGTTTTGTTGTGTTGGGAAAACCCAGTCAGGAATGTTTCTTTCAATGTCATCAGGGGGTTCAATGCTAAGGTCAGATAACTTTTCACTGTTAGAAGCATCCATTGTAACAATTGTTGAGCCCAGCTTGCTGATCTCTTCACCACAAAGGCCTACAGCGTGGTGGTGTCGGTTTATGTGCATTCTCTTCAGAGTATGGTTGCTGCACCTAAAAGTATGTGTGGAGCACTGTCTGATCCTCCGCACAAAGGGCAGGTGGCAGGACCTGTCGTATGGCTAAACCTTTTGGTGTGCTTGTCTGTGTGTATCGTACCCGTCCTATACTTAAGGACTTGTTCCTGTTCCTTAAAAGTCACATTTGGCATGGACCAAAACTTGTTACTGAATTGGGCATGCGCAAGGGGCTTTGCAGTAGCTTGCCGTGTGCGAGAATCGGGCTGTGCTGCACGCTGAGGCGTATCGTGCAATTTTTGCCAGAGCTTGTAAAGCAGTGCATCTGTGTTAGCTTCACCAAGGTAATGGTGGGCGTGCATGTGATGTTTTAATTTGCCTTGCAGGTTAGTAAAAACCCGTCGTTCTTCTGCATGGGAGCCAACTTTGTTTGGAGCGCTTAGCCAGTACAGGTCGTAGAAGGGGTCAGTAGCTGGCGGGAGGGAAATGTCAGAAATTTGATTGACTGCTGCTTTGTGTGCTAGGTGGTCTGCACCCTCATTGCCAATAATACCAGAGTGGGGTTTCACTTTGTAGAAAGTGACAGTAGAGGGTGAGGATTGGATTATACTTACAATGTCCTTGAGTAATTCCCTGTGCAAGTGGTGGAGTACAGCCATTGGGTTCAATAGCTGTTTTCTAATCTGAAAGAGGGATGAGGCACTGT
>Ga0307966_1004131_pt1 | contig 10833 bp, 9 predicted proteins | sample OrgLakmetagen646_FD_203141 | JGI IMG/M metagenome (GOLD analysis project Ga0307966, IMG submission 203141) | Saline water microbial communities from Organic Lake, Antarctica - #646 | ecosystem: Environmental > Aquatic > Non-marine Saline and Alkaline > Saline | place: Antarctica: Organic Lake... | reverse complement strand
CAGTTGGGAAGGCTTGCCGTCAAGACAAGGCGCAAGCCTCTTAGCTGTGGTCACCACTGCAAGTGGCTTGGAACGCAGGATTGGCGGCAAGACCTCCCAACCCTCAGTGGTCATAAAATGAGAAAAAATTCGTCGCCACTCTGGCGCGAGTTCGCTTACGCGTAACCCATTCATAGACAATTGATTGACCCTTTTTCTCATTTTTGACTGCCGGATTTAGGATGATAGGAACGGTTCTTCGCGATTTTTAGTGGAAATTAGTTCGTTGGCACTGAGTTCAACCTAATGTCTGGTCACAACCGCTGCGCTAGCACCCAAGGGCATAATAAAGTTGCCCTTCGGGCGAGTTTAAGGAGCAAAGATTTTGATACAGATCCAACTCATAAAATGATTTAGCGTCCACCTCGCCTCCCTATCTCCCCGCCTCTAGCGCAGCGGTTGTGTGAAATTTTAGTTTTTGGTTGATCCACTAAAAATAGCGAAGAACCATAGGAACCTAGCCATTCAGAAGCCTAGCCGCTCACGTCTTTCAAGCTCATTACGAAGCTTATCTCAATAAGCTAGATCATGTCTTTTACGTTTGCTAATACCGCTGCCGCTTCACTTATTAACAGAACTGAAGTGATTGAGACGACAAGCTAACGCACACGGAGAAAATGCTACATAACGAAGACTCACGGGTTAAAATACCCGCTATCTCACACTTCGTTCGTCTCGGGTATACCTACCTATCGTTGAAGCATAGTCGTCGGGAAGAAAGTTCCAACATATTCCCCGATCTGTTCGATGCAGGTCTACGCAAGATAAACCAGGACGCCAACCCTGACGAAATCGCGCGAGCCTTCAATGAGGCGTCGCTGCTTCTGGATAATCCCGATTTAGGACGCTCTTTCTATTCCCGTCTTCTCAGCACCTCGGGCATGAAGCTGATCGACTTCGAGAACTTCGATAACAACAGCTTTCACGTCGTCACAGAACTGCCCTGCAAGAATGATAAAGACGAATTCCGTCCCGATATCACGCTACTGATCAACGGCCTCCCGCTCGTCTTTATCGAGGTCAAGAAACCAAACAATCGCGAAGGCATCCTCGCTGAACGCAATCGCATTCAAAAGCGTTTCCAAAATCCTAAGTTCAGCCGCTTCATCAACATGACTCAGTTAATGGTCTTTTCCAATAACATGGAGTATGACGACCACTCGCCAGAGCCACTGGAAGGAGCCTTCTATGCGACACCTGCACTGGAAAATCCTACCTTTAACTACTTTCGCGAAGAACGGCACGAAGAGTTACCCGAATTACTGGAACTTAGCCCAAGTGACGAAGACGCCATTCTGAGGGATACCAATCTGCTTTCGATTAAGCATACCGCCGAATACGCGACTAATAAAGACCCGCTAAGCCCGACCAATCGCCTGAGCACTTCGCTCTTCAGTCGCGAGCGCCTGGCATTCCTCCTGCGCTACGGCATTGTCTATCTTCGCGGTGAGCGTGGCGTTGAGAAGCACGTCATGCGCTACCCTCAGATTTTCGCGACCAAAGCGATCGAGGAGAAAATAGGGCAAGGCACTCGCAAAGGAATCATCTGGCACACCCAAGGCAGCGGTAAGACCGCCCTCGCCTATTACAACGTCAAGCACCTGACTGACTACTTCCAAAAGCAGGGCACCATCCCTAAATTCTACTTTATCGTCGACCGTATCGACCTGCTGATTCAAGCCGCACGCGAATTCCGCAGCCGTGGGCTCATCGTGCATGAAGTCGATTCACGCGATGCATTTGCAAGAGACATTAGGTCAACACAAGCGGTTCACAACGATTCAGGTAAGCTAGAAATCACCGTCGTCAACATCCAGAAGTTCAAGGAAGATCGCGACGTTGTCCGCCAATCCGATTACAAGATCGACCTGCAACGCATTTACTTTCTCGACGAGGTGCACCGCAGTTACAACCCAACAGGTAGCTTTCTCGCGAACCTCAACGAGTCCGACCCCAACGCGATCAAAATCGGCCTGACCGGGACACCGCTTCTCGGCGATCAACACAATTCAAGAGTTCTCTTCGGGGACTACATCCATAAATATTATTACAACGCATCGATTAAAGACGGTTACACTCTCCGCCTTATCCGCGAAGAGATCGAAACCGAATACAAGCTACAGCTGAAGGAAACACTGGAGCAAATCGAAGTCCTCAGAGGTAAGAGCAACCGCAAGGTCGTCTATGCCGATGAGCGCTTCGTCGAGCCCATGCTCGATTACATCGTAAAGGACTTTGAACAAGCGCGCCTGCTTCAGGATGACGCGACCCTCGGTGCCATGGTCATTTGCGACTCCTCAGAGCAGGCCAAAATGATGTCCGAAATCTTTGAAGCCAAATACAGCAAGAAGGTCATCCCGATAGAAGAGCCCGTGCCTTTTGTTTCCGACGCACAAGATCAGCTAGCAGCGGAGACCCCGGGGATCGCCAGACTCCCGTCTGGCTCTGGCGCACAGGATACAGCATCCTACGCAGCAAAGAAGACAGCAGAACGCGCCGTCACCACCTCCTCGCTCATTCTTCACGACATTGGCACCAAGCAATCGCGAAAAGACGAGGTCGAAGCTTTCAAGGAAGGTAAGATCGATCTTCTCTTCGTCTATAACATGCTCCTGACCGGCTTTGACGCTCCGCGCCTCAAGAAGCTCTACCTTGGGCGGCAAATCAAGTCGCACAACCTCCTGCAAGCGCTCACCCGCGTCAACCGCACCTACCGCGACCATCGCTACGGTTATGTCGTCGACTTTGCCGACATCTCAGCGGAATTCGAAAAGACCAACAAAGCCTACTTCGACGAGCTACAATCCGAGTTGGGCGACGAACTCGATAAATACTCCGACCTTTTCAAGTCCGAAGCCGAGATCACCGCCGAGATCGATCAAATCAAAGACGCCCTCTGGGAGTTCGACACCCTAAACGCCGAGACCTTCTCGCAGCAGATTTCGCAGATACAGGATCGCACGCAAATGCTGGATCTGGTCAAGGCCCTTAACGGTGCCCGCGAGCTTTACAATATCATACGCCTTTCCGGTCGTCATGAGCTGCTCGAAAGCCTCGACTTCCAAAAGCTCAACACCCTCGCCAAGGAGGCCAACAACCACCTCGCGCTGCTCAACCAGAAGATCGCCCTCGAAGAAGGCCACGACAACACCAACATCCTCAAAGCCGCCCTCGAAGACGTGCTCTTTACATTCCGCAAGACCGGTCAATCCGAACTACGCATAGCCGACGAATTCAGAGGTGCCCTCGCCAAGACCCGCGCCACTATGAATGGCAACTTCGACCCCCGCGACCCCGAGTTCGTCAAACTCCGCGAAGAGCTGGAGCGCCTCTTTAAAAAGAAGAAGCTCCACGAACTCACCCAGGAAGACCTCGCCGAAAACACCAAAGCCTTTACTGCGATCGACGCCGAAGCTCGCGAGTTGAACCGTAAAAACGAGCTCCTCCGCGCCAAATACGAGAGCGACGTCAAATATGCCCGCCTCCATAAGCGCCTCTTAGAGAAATACCCACTCTCCGATCAAGAGCGTAAACTCTGCGAAGCCCTCAACGCCTTCAAGGTTCAGGCCGATGAGAAGCTCTCCCAAAACGCCCAGCTGCTCAAAAACGAAGACTTCGCCGAGCGCGAACTCCTCCGCCTCGCTGTCGCCGAGTTCAACACCGTTCACCACTTCGGCTTCGACGCTGCGACCATGAAAGACATCAGTAAAATGGTTTTCAAAGAATACCTCGACGAATCCAACGGTAGAGTCCCGGCTTGATTTATTCCATGCTTGATCTGTCAGAAATATAGGGTAGTTTTTCTGACTAAATTCAGCAATCCATGAGCACACAAACCATTGAAGATAAAATACTAAGCCGCTTTTATGGAAGAGGTAGGGGTCACGTTGCCACGCAAAAGTTTTTTCTAGATCTTGGCAGCCGTGATGGCGTCGATAAAGCCCTCTCTCGCTTAGCGCAAACAGGCAAACTCCGCCGTATCGCACGGGGGCTGTATGAATACCCGCGCACAGATCCTATATTAGGTGAACTTAGCCCCGACTTGGACAAAGTCGCCACTGCTATGGCAGGACGCGAAGGCATTCGCCTGCAGCCTTCTGGTGCTTATGCGGCAAACCTTCTCCACCTTAGTGAGCAAGTCCCTATGAAGGTCGTTTTCCTCACTGATGGAGAAAGCAAGAAAGCACAGATTGGAAACCAAACCATCGAACTCCGGAAGGTTAGCCCTAAACGCATGCAACTAGCAGGCAAGATCAGTGGACTCGTCTTCGAGGCCCTCCGCGAGATTGGCAAGGAGCACCTTAACGACGAGCATATTCAAACACTCCGCAATGATCTTACAAAAGAGCAGAAGCACAAAGTGATGAATGCCTTACCCGATGCACCCACCTGGATGCATCCAGCCATCCGCAAATTGACCCAGTATGCATAAGTTTCTCGCGCAGGCAGAGCCGACACGCACCGCTGCGATTCGGGAAACAGCCGCACGCATGCAGCTGCATCCAACACCCGTCGAGAAAGACTTCTGGGTCTGCTACCTCCTGCGTGAACTCTTCAGTCTCCAATGCGTTAAAGATCAGCTCATTTTCAAAGGCGGCACATCCCTGAGTAAAGCTTATGGCATCATCGAGCGCTTCTCTGAAGACATCGACCTCTCTGTCCATGCTTCCGCATTTGGAGTAGAGATTGAAGAGAACTTCACTGAGCTCAGCAGGAGCCAACGTGAAAACCGCATCAAAACCCTCTACCGAGCAGCACGCCAATTCATCGAATCCGATTTGATCCCCGAACTGAGAGAGAAACTCACGAAAAGCCTCAACGGCATTCAGTGGGAGCTAAAGCTCAGCGAGGTAAAAAAGGATTTCCATATCCTACATTTCATCTACCCGAAAAGTTTGCCCACTGACCAACGGTTGGATTATGCGCGCCCCTATGTGCAGATTGAGCTAAGCGCACGCGCAGAGCATGAACCCGCCGAAGTGCGTATCATCCAGCCCTATATCGCGGAGCATTTCCCACAAATTTTTGAGCAGGCACAAACTACAGTTAAAGTTTTGGCTGCTCAGAGAACTTTTTGGGAGAAAGCGACCATTCTACATGCAGAATCCAGCCGACCGGCTGACCAGCCAATGCCTCAGCACTACGCGCGTCATGCCTACGACCTGCATCAACTCATGCTCTCCGGAGTTGGTAAAGAAGCATTGAGTGAGCGCTCACTTCTGAAGCGCGTCGCTGAGCACAAAGCCTTTTTCTATACGCAAGCAGGTGTCAATTACTCCGAAGCGTATTCCGGCCAACTAAAAGTCGTGCCCAATGAACCAAGGCAAAAAGAACTCCGCGAAGACTACGCCGCGATGCGCGACTTCTTTATGTCCGAACCACCAAAATTTGACGACATCCTCGAATCCCTAAAAATGATCGAGCAACAAACCAACAAATAGATTTCAAAAACATTTACTTCACTATTCAAAGTTGGACGTTCGATGTTCGACGTTCCCATACTAAAAAATGACCACCTCCCAACTCTTTGATTCCAAAGCCAAGCAGCTCATCGACGACCTTAAAGCCGTCTGCGCCAGCTACGGCCTCGGTAACGACGGCAACGAGTTCAAGATCATCACACAGATCTTTCTCTATAAATTCCTCAACGATAAGTTCGCCTACGAGGCCAAGCAGATCGCCCCCGCACTGGCCACCGCCGACTCCTGGGAAGACGCCCTCCGCGCCTACACCGCCGACGACTACGACATGCTCCTCGCCCAGCTCGGCGGCAGCACCGCGCAGCTCAAGCCAGAGCAGTTCCTTTCCAGCCTCTACAGCCGCCAAAACGAAGAGGGCTTTGCCCGAATCCTCGATAATACCTTAATCGACATTGCCGCCGAAAACAGCGCCATCTTCTCCGTCAAGACCGACGATGGCGAACTCGTTCGCCTCTTCGACCCCGTCACCGAATACGTCGCGTCCAAACGCAACGAATTCGCCAAGGCGCTGATCAATAAACTAGTCGATTTCAGCTTCGAGCAGATCTTCGCCGAGAAATTCGACTTCTTTGCCACGCTCTTCGAGTATCTGATCAAAGACTATAACAAAGACGGCGGCGGCAAATACGCCGAGTATTACACCCCCCATGCCGTCGCCAAGATCATGGCTGCCTGCCTCGTCACCGAAGAGCGCCAAAGCGTGACCTGCTACGACCCCTCCGCAGGTTCCGGCACTTTGCTGATGAACCTCGCCCACCGCATCGGTGAAGAAAAGTGCAGTCTCTACTCGCAGGATATTTCCCAGAAGTCGTCCAGCCTCCTACGACTCAACTTGATTCTGAACAATCTCGTTCACTCCATCCCCAACATCATTCAGGGCAACACCATCCAGCACCCCGAGCACAAGGAAAACGGCGCCCTCAAAAAGTTCGACTACATCGTCTCCAATCCCCCCTTCAAACTCGATTTTAGCGACTTCCGCGACGAGCTCGACAGCAAGGCCAACCGCAGCCGCTTCTTCGCCGGCATCCCCAATGTACCCAAGGCCAAGAAAGACTCCATGGCCATCTACCTGCTCTTCATCCAGCACATCATTGCCACACTCAGCCAAACCGGCAAGGCCGCCATTGTCGTGCCCACGGGCTTCATCACCGCCCAGCTCCGGCATCGATAAAAAGATCCGCCAGCACCTCGTCGAAAACAAGATGCTCGCCGGCGTCGTCTCCATGCCCAGTAACATCTTCGCCACCACCGGCACCAACGTCTCCATCCTCTTTCTCGACGCCACCAACAAAAGAGACGTCATCCTCGTCGACGCCTCCAAGCTCGGCAAAAAGGTCAAAGACGGCAAAAACCAAAAGACCCTCCTCTCCGCCGAAGAAGAAGACCGCATCATCCAAACTTTTAATAGCAAGCAAGCCATCGACGACTTCTCCGTCGTCGTCAGCTACGACGACATCGCCGCCAAAAACCACTCACTCAGCGCCGGACAATATTTTGAGGTAAAGATCGAGTATGTGGATATTACGCCGGAGGCGTTTCAGGAAAAAATGGCGGGGCATTCCAACCGCCTGCAAAGCCTCTTTAGAGAATCCAAAGCCCTCGAAGACGCGATCGAGAACAACCTCAGCCAACTGCAACTCGAACCATCAGAGAGATAAACCACAGATGACACAGTATGCACAGATCGCCTCATTTTTCATCTACTCGCTTAAATAAGTATTGTATTACGTTTATTTTTTCTATTTTAATGTAATGCATTCCATTTAAACCCATCCAGATGCTCGACGACACCCTATTTGAACTCAGCCGCCAACTGGTTGGGCAATTGTTGCGCCAACAGCGGCGGCAATTGGGCGGCCCGCTGAGCGGACGCTGCCACCTGCTGACCGGCCCCAGGGGTGTCGGCAAATCGACCTGGACCGCCCAATACCTGGCCGACAAGTATCCCGACTACGCCACCTCCACCGAATGCCTCTACCTGCCTGCTGACCACTTCCTGCTCGCCGGACGATCCCTTTACGAACTCACCGAAGTCTTCGTCCGCCGGGGCGGTCGCCTGCTTTGCCTCGATGAGGTGCACCGCGCCGAAAACTGGTCGCGGGACTTGAAGAGCCTGGCCGACACCTTTCCCCAGCTGGAGATTCTTGCCACCGGCAGCTCCCTGCTCCACCTGCAAAAAGGCTCGCACGATCTAAGCCGCCGCTTTCTCGTCCACAACATGGAGGGCCTCTCCTTCCGGGAATACCTCCAGCTCAAGCACGGCCTGTCCCTCCCCGTGCGGACGTTCGCCGACATTCTGGAACACCACGAGACCCACGCGCAGACCATCGTCCAGCAACTTGCCGACACCCGGGCACCCGTCCTGCAACATTTTCAGGATTACCTGCGCCGGGGCTACTATGCCTACGGGCTGGAGTTCGAGCACGAAGCGGCCTACGTCAAAACCCTCCAACAAAGCGCCCAGGCCAGCCTTGAGAGCGACCTCCCCGCCGTCCACCCCACCATCACCGGTGCCAGCGTCAAGCGGATCCGCCGCCTCCTCGCCGCCATCGCCGGCAACGTCCCCTTTACCCCCGACTTCGCCAAGATGCGCCGCCGCCTCCAGATCGCCGACGACCGCACCCTGAAGGACTATCTCGCCTACCTCGAAGACGCCCGCCTGATCCGCATCCTCCGGCGGGAAGGCAGCCCCATGGGCTCGATGGACAAGCCCGACCGCATCTACCTCGGCGACCCCAACCTCGCCTCCGCCCTCTGCGCCCCCGAGCAGCCCGACCGCGGTGCCCTGCGCGAAATCTGCCTCCTCGCCAGCCTACCGCCCGACCTGACCGTTTGCGCCGCCCCCCAAGGCGACTTCCTCCTCGACGGACGCTACACCCTCGAAGTCGGCGGCCCCCGCAAAGACAGCACCCAAATCAAAAACCTCGACCACGCCTACCTCGCGATCGACGACATCGAGCAAGGCAGCGCCCAACGCATCCCCCTCTGGCTCTTTGGCTTTCTTCGCTAAACTCCCGATAATAAACCACAGATGATGAAACCACACCCCACTCCACATCTGTGCCCATCTGAGGAATCTGTGGTCAAAAACTTCTTCGCCTATCATGCCTGAAAATACCGAAATAACCGAAGCGATCATTGGAGCAGCCTACACCGTCCTGAACAAGCTCAAGCCGGGACTCGATGAGAAGCTGTATGAGCGCGCGCTCATCATTCAGCTCCAAAAACAGGGACTAACCTGCGAAAACCAAAAGCAGTTCGATGTCTACTATGACGAGCACCTCATCGGCACTCTCATCCCCGACCTCATCGTCAATGAGACCATCGTCGTCGATCCTAAAGTCGTATCTACCTTCAACGAAAACCACATCGCCCAAATGCTCGGCTACCTCAACATTACCGGCCTCAAAACCGCCCTCCTCCTAAATTTCAAACACGCCAAGCTTGGCATCAAACGCGTCTCCCTCTAAGAAAATTACCACGACAACGAATCCAGCCACGCTAATTTGAACCACAGATGTCACAGAATACACAGATAAAACCACCGCGCATTCCCTATCTGTGCCCATCTGTGCAATCTGTGGTCAAAAATCTTTCGCACATGGGCAAATCCTACAGAGTGCAGCAGGAAGAAAAATTTAAGCCCAATGGTATCACGAATCCAGCCACGCTAATTTAGAACCACAGATGACACAGAATACACAGATAAAACCACCGCGCATTCCCCATCTGTGCCCATCTGTGCAATCTGTGGTCAAAATTCTTTCGCACATGGGCAAAATGCTGGATAAAGAGAAAAGCAAAATCGAATCTCAACTGAAAGGACTCTCACTTTGAAAAACTGGGAAACAGAGATTTTAGGTGAACTTGTCAGCGAAGGCGGCGGTAGAATTCAAACCGGCCCTTTCGGCAGCCAATTGCATGCAGCTGACTACGTGGAAGACGGCATCCCATGTATAATGCCAGCGAACATGAAAGACAATCGCCTGAATCTTACAGGGATCGTGCGAATCAAACCGGAGGATGCCCAACGCCTGCACCGAAATATCGTTCAAGCGGGAGACATCGTATATAGCCGCCGTGGTGACGTGACACAAAAAGCACTCATTTCCGAAAAAGAAGATGGTTATTTCTGTGGCACAGGATGCCTCCTTCTACGTCCCGGTAGTAAAATCGACCCTGCCTTTCTCACCTACTACTTAAGCACAAAAACTTATCAATCTTGGATAGTTGGGCAGGCTGTCGGAGCCACAATGCCGAATCTGAATACTGGCATTTTGCAAAGAGTCTCATTCTGCGCCCCACCCCTCGCCGAACAACAAAAGATCGCCAAAGTCCTCTCCACCTTGGACGCCAAGATTGCACTCAACAACCGGATCAACGCGGAGTTAGAGGGGATGGCGAAATTACTCTATGACTATTGGTTTGTGCAGTTTGACTTCCCCTGCCTGCCAGATGACTACCCGTCATCTGGCGCAGGTAAACCTACGCCGAGCAGGCAGGAAGGTAAATTCTGCCTGCCGAGCAACTACCCGTCGCCCGGCGCAGGTAAACCTACGCCGAGCAAGCAGGAAGGTAAAATCGCCAAGATAGCAGCAGCCTGTAACTATCGATCAGTCGGCGGGTTGCCGATTCCACAGAAGGGAAAATACTTTGTATACGTTCTGCTCTGCGCCGATGATAGTTTCTATATAGGCATGACAGATGATCTGTATCGACGTTGGTTTGAACACAAAACAGGACAAGGTGCCAAATGGACTAAGGCGCAGACGCCGATTAAAGTCATACATCATGAAGTATTCGACTCCAGATCAGCCGCAGCAGAACGGGAGAAAGAACTTAAAACAGGCTTTGGCCGCAAATGGCTCAAACGAGAATATGCCAAGCTCTGCTCTGTCAGAAAGGAAGGCGGTTTACCTGCGCATCAGTCTAAACTGATGCAGGCAGGCAAAATGGTCTTCAACCCAACCCTAAAACGGGAAATCCCCGAAGGCTGGGAGGCTGGCACGGCTGCATCCCTTTTTCACTTTAATCCGACCGAATCTCTCAAAGGAAATGAAGCGATGCATTTCGACATGGCCTGCCTCAGAACATCTGGGTTCATGACCAATGCACCATTTTTAAAGAAAACCGGCGGTGGTCCAAAATTCCAAAATGGCGATGTCGTCGTTGCCCGAATTACTCCATGCCTTGAAAATGGAAAAACTGGCCTAATTAGAAGACTCAAGGACGACGAGATTGGCTTTGGCTCGACAGAGCTCATAGTCATGCGTGGACGCCATAAGCCCATTTCGGCTTTCGGAGTATGCAT
>Ga0307966_1004129_pt1 | contig 10838 bp, 9 predicted proteins | sample OrgLakmetagen646_FD_203141 | JGI IMG/M metagenome (GOLD analysis project Ga0307966, IMG submission 203141) | Saline water microbial communities from Organic Lake, Antarctica - #646 | ecosystem: Environmental > Aquatic > Non-marine Saline and Alkaline > Saline | place: Antarctica: Organic Lake... | reverse complement strand
GTGCTCGTTAACGCCTCATACCTTGTTCACCCCTAACCAAGTAGTTAGCAGGAGGCTGTTTTCCGGGTGGCACACCCTAAACCGTGCTGTTTAGTTTTGTGCCTTTTCTATGAACCCCATTGCCTCCCCCAAGCTGTACAAACATGTCATAAATATTCGAGCCTTAAAGCATAGAAATTGGCAGTCGGGACGGGGGCTTGTGGCCCTACGCCTGTATTGCACCCATTTTGCCGCAATTTGGCAGGGAAAAGGCCGATCGCCAACTTGTTCCGATCCATCTGTGCTCCAGTAATACTGTAGTGTCAAATATGGTGCTGGATGGTGTATGCTGTGGTGGGGGGACCTGACAAAGTGTAAGTGTCGGTACGAACTTGGGTATATCTCTGTATCCACTGTATGGATTTGCGCCCTGACTGCGCCAAATATACAAGCCCTCCATGAGCTTCACATGGCGCCAAAATTAGTGCCAGATGATGGCTCCTGTGAGGAACACTGCCATTATTGCGGATTTTGCTGTTGCTGTTGCTGCGTCCCGCTGGTCTCAGCCTTATTATAAATTTGTTAAGTTCTCCATCGCAACTTTTTTCATAAATGGCAGAGGCATGGAAAATTGATGGTTGTACAAAGCTTTTGGCACATAACAGCCTGGGTGGGCCAGCCGTGGGGACGACTAATTTTTTTTGCCAACGTGAAATGTACTCTGAAATACGAGGCTGGGGGCAATTAAATTATGATTTTGCCTCAAATGCACAGGCTCGACAAAAGACCAGCAAAAGAATGCTCTTGTGCAAAAGTGTGCATGTCACTCGCCCAGAAGAGTTTAGTCTTCCTTGAAGTTGCTGAGACCTCAGTAATTTGGCTCTTCTTCCCTGTACATAACTACTCCAATGCCTTTGAATGTCCAGGCAACGTCAGGGGGAGGAGGTTGGCCTATGTCGGTATGGCTGACCCCAGATTTGCAACCCATTTACGGGTGAGATCATGCACCACGAGTTCATATGTCTGGCCCCTTCTTTCTCCCACTGTTCAACTCTTCATTTTGCATGCTGCTTGAGCGCACAGTATTACGAGGAAACACCTATCATTGCATGCAAATACAGGGGCACGTACTACCCACCAAAAGACATGACAAGAGTGAGTGAGTCCGTTGTCATTAGCTTGTCCTCCAAACTGCAGTAGGATTTTAGCTCTGCTTTACTTTTCATCGCGATTTCCCCCTCGTGTGCACATGTCGTCCCTGCCCTTGATTCTTTTACCTTTGCCTGTGACTGTGCTTCAATCTGGAACGAAGGGCGGCCAGCTAGTGATGCCATCATTCGCCACAGTGCTCACACGAATCGGAACATTGTGGGACACCAACCGCGAGGATTTGAAGGCAAAGGCACGTTGCGGCAGAACCACAATCCGCTATTCTTGTAGAAGGGAATCTTACCTGTTATCATCCCTGTGCTTGCATGGCAATTACTCAGCCTTGTGCACCTGCGTCTGTCACACACCTTTCTAACTGCACCCACATGCCTCAGTAGGGTCCCCAAAACTGGTATCTCTTACAGAGAGCTGTGAGACCTCTGTGTTCCTTGCAGGGCACATCAATCATGTCGCAGCTCTCTCAAGCCCTGTCCACCCGGAGCAAGGGGCCAGAGGGTGATGAAAGTTTGGGCCCTGATGCTGTTGAGCATGCGCTGAGTGTGTGTGCAGCCCAGCTTGCAAAGCGGTTTGACGCTGAGTTTGGCGGTTTTGGTGGGGCACCCAAGTAAGGCGTGAACGACAAGCAGTGAAACACCCTCCCTCCTGTGTGTGAACTATACCCTCCCTCCAACTATGCAATGGTTTTCCCCCTTCATTTAATAGACAAATGGTTATCACTGCCTGCATAGTTATTCTATAGTAGTGAGCATTAAACAGGCTTTGAACTTACTGTAGATTCTTTCCCTTTATCACAGTCGGCGGCCTTTTCCGAATAATAAATCACATTTTGTTGTTTTGTTGAACCAACAGGTTTCCGAGGCCATGTGAAATCAACAGTCTTTTATGCACTCATGCACACCTGAAGGTGAGACTGTGAGTTCACAGGCCCCTATTCTATCAGACCTGCCTTGCATACACACCTCTGACGTGACAATTCGATTGCCTGCTGCTTTCAGGCACAGGGGAAGGTTGAAGAAGCAAGCAGCATTCTACACATGGCAATATTTTCGCTACACAAAATGGCCGCAGGCGGAATGTGAGTTAGGGCTCTGTGCTCAATTGTCTGTTGTGCGCTGTAATTTAAATGATTTGCATAGCAGCACAGCGCACGGTGACTTTTAAACGAACTGTTGCTCAACCACAGTTACGACCAGATTGGGGGAGGATTCCATCGTTACAGGTAATTACGACCACTGCTGCTGTTCCTGATTAATTTGTAGCAATTCAGCCTTATCCCCTTTCCCTCCTGCTTTTCACCCTCCCAACCTCCTTGTCCTCCCTTACTTGCACCAGTGTGGATGAGCTGTTCCATGTCCCCCACTTTGAGAAGATGCTATACGACAACCCTCAGCTAGCCTGTACCTTCCTTGGGGCCTGGCAGCTAACCGGCGACCGCTCTCTTGCCTTCATAGCTCGCGGCGTGCTGGACTACCTACGTCGTGATATGACTTCCAAAGAGGGGGGCTTGTTTTCTGCTGAGGTGGGGAGGGAAAAGGACTTGTTCCGATAGCAACGTTCTCAATTTCTCACCCAGCACCTTAACCAGTCAGTTGTAACACGGGGAAAACGGGCCAAAAATTATTATCTATCAGGCAGTGGCAAGCTGCTCCCGCAGGCGTTGTATGAAAGAAGAAGGCCGCTTTGGTACCAAGTAATGCGTGTTTGCTTCCGGGACAAAATGTAAAACAAGCTTTTTTACACTAACCTGTATTAATGTCTTTGATTACCTATGTCTGTTTGCGCTGAACAAACAGGATGCTGACAGCCTGGATCCAACAACAAATCACAAGAGCGAGGGGTTCTTCTATGTCTGGACTGAAGAGGTGAATGACTTGCCATCACTTCCTGCATGTGTGCTCTTTAGAGCTGTCCTCTTGCATACGCCCACCCCCAAGCTTACATACACGCACAAACGCACGCATACAACATACAGCACTAATAAAACGTGTGTGCACGTCATTGGTTGCATGCAGGAGGTGGTTTCGGTACTAGGACGGGACCGTGCCAAGCTCTTCTGTGAGGCCTACAACATTCGCAAGCAGGTTTGGCACTGCAAAATAAACGTTGCACAACACCATGTCTGTTCCTGCTGCCTCAATAAGAGGAGTGGTATGTATGCTGTCATTGCGTTTCCATAATGTAGCATTGCCGGGATGTAGTAGGGTGTCGATTATCACGTGATGAATGAAACCTGCAGTTAACTCTTAAATTAAGCGACGGCAACCCTCCCAATTCTGCTGACACTGCCCCAACTTTTCTGAAAGAAAAGCCACGTCTTACAACAATTGCAACCGTTGTTTGAGCTGTTTGTATCGTGGTTAGTTTCCGACAAGACAAGGAGCCTGCTGTAAGAAGACAGGAATATATTTTTTTGAAGGGTGAGAATCCTTGAAAGGCATAAAATGGCAATTCGTAAACTGTTTTGGCAGCAACCAGCGATTATCATGAGCGTTCTATTTGCAGACGTACACTTTTTGACACATGAACGCTCTGATCAGTTGTTTTTGCTGTAAGTATGTGCCTTACAGAGGTCCCAGAGCATAGAGGAGCCATCCAGCTCCTAGCTATTGCTCTAATCCACAGACATGCTTTCCTTTGCCAAGACTTGATAAATGTCGTAATGCGTGTGACGCCTGCCACATGCTGCAGGCTTGAGCTGTGGTTGGTGGAGCCGCAATGGAAGCAATGTCTAGCACCAATGACGGGGATGCGCACATTGTTATTTACTCCCTCCCTGTTTTGCCGTGCAGGGTAATTGTGATATGAGCCCAAAAAGTGATCCACACGGCGAGTTCAACGGCAAGAACGTGCCCATCCTCCTTCGCCCATTAGAGGCAGTTGCAGAGGCGGTGCGTAACCTGTGTGTCTGATGCGTAATGTGATCACTTCATGCACCTGTGTGCATCTGTGGTCGAATCACAGCTTGTTGCTAAGGTTTATGAGGAGATGCAAGCAGGTAGTTATGGCTGGCTTGTTGCGCAATATTTTTGCTGACATCAAGACACGTGTGCAATGTGCAAGAAAAGCCTGCAAGTAAAAGTTGACACTTTCTGCATTTGTCATTATTGACTGTGCCTTGTCAGGCATATCAAATGCCACTCTGTATATTGAGTGTAAATCTGAGTGGTATCAGTGCTGCTGCTCACCAACGCTGCTTACGCGTGCAGAACGGCGTGAGTGTTGAGTTCCTAAAGAAGCAGCTTGCAGCGTGCCGAGCGGAGCTCCATGCTGCGAGGGAAAAGAAACCAAGGCCCAGCCTGGACGACAAGGTGGAGAAGTTTGTTTTCGTTGCAACCCTGTGCTGTGTGTAAGGGAAGTACATTGGACATGTTTGCTTTCACAAGACTGTGTGCACGATCTTAAGAAGCAGAAAGTTCGCTTCATCGTTCACACGCACCGCTTCATCGTTCACACGCACCGCGCTAATGTCCTTAAATAAGATACGACAGGTCCATACATCAAAAGGCCAACGAGGTCGTCGGCAACAGCTGCAATTTTTTTAATGACCACTTCCACAACAAGTGTAATGAAACAAGAAAAGCAGCTGATGCGCAGCAGAAGAGCTAGTCCTTGGATGTCCAATGATCTACTGCACCACAGATCGTGACAGCATGGAATGGATGGGGCATCAGCGCGTTTGCACGGGCTTCACGCACTCTTGCCGCAGAGCAGCCGCCCACAGAGGCCTGTTTTCCTGTAGACGGTGCGTGCGCATGAGAGGCGGTCGCCTGGCAGTGTTGCACGATGGCACAGCCTGTATCTTTGAGAGACTCTAATTGGCTTGTGTATTATTGCCAAGCCTATAGCAGTCAACTGCTGTTACACTATGGCCTTCTCTTCACATGTGCCGCTTTTGCTCTCATTTTCTTTGATGAAGGTGGACACTCATTTTCACCAGGCGCTTTACTGCACCTTGTCCAACACAGGAGTTGATCGTATGGAGTACCTGCGGTGCGCAGAGCGCATAGCTGACTTTGTGCAGTCGAACCTTTGGGACAGTGGCACTCGCACACTCATCCGCTCTTATCGTGTCGCCGCTTCAAATGTTCAAGGTGATGCTGCCAGATGTGTTAGCATAAACAAGTTCAATCACGCATTTCTGCCTAGGGTAGATGACCAGCTTTTCTGCCGTGCATGGCTCTCGCGCAGTCAAACAGCCTGTTTGATTGCTTTGGGCTCACAGCCTATGCAGATGATTTTGCGTGCCTGATCCAAGGATTGCTGGACCTGTACGAGGCTGGCGGGCACCACAAGTGGCTTGAGTGGGGGATTGAGCTGCAGCAGTCCATGGACGAGCTATTTTGGGATTCGGCTGGAGGTGAGGCGGAAGAGGACAACAAGGAAACGCCTGCATCAGTAGGAAATAGTTCAGGAATGAAGGTTGTTATCGGAAATATGTCAGGTTGTGAACGGAACCTCAAATGTTTGTGCACCTCCTGCCTTTCCATTTGTGTTGATGACACACTCCTATTTCTGAATCAATTGTAAAATTTTAAACATCGACATTGGCGGTGCTTTTCTTTCCTCTTTCAGGCGGATTCTTCTCCACCACAGGCGCTGATCAGTCCATATTGATTCGCATCAAGGATGAGTGAGTGAGGAACCCGTTTGGTTGCCATCATTTAGATTGAGAGAGACGCTTTATCTTACAACAGGTCTGCAGGAGCTGTTTCTTGTTTTGCACACGTTCTAGTTCTAGCCAGAATATTTACACTATTCATAAGCTTGCTTCCACCCTGTTCCAAATTGCGGCTTATATGTAGAAACACCTTACCTGCAAGCAAGTGCATTTTATAATTTTGTTACTCTTTCCATGCTCGCAAGCAGTTATGATGACGCTGAACCAACGGCCTCCTCAATTGCGGCTTCAAACTTGCAACGCCTGGCGCACCTAGCACCAGGCAAGTTACAAAGCAAAACTCTACTTGCCAATGGTAGATACACAGCAATCTCTCCATGGAAAATTGGGGCTTGAACTACACTTCCAGCAGGGTACAGGGTTTAAACATTTCCTGATTGGATGACGCATGAGCTGCGCTGGCCAAGCAAGGGGGACCCCACACAACAGGCGCACCAGACTCTAGTCAGTGTGTAAATGTACGCCTGGAACTGCTCTTGTGCGTGCACCACAGGCACAGCAGACTCTGATCAGGCTGGAACACAGTGGCTGAGCAAGGCTGACAGCACGCTTTCCTCGTTACAAGTAAGCCGGCCTCCCCCTCTTTTTCCTCCACACGGCCTGCTAGATGTGCCTGTGCATGTTAAAAGCTCATTAATTGTGACTGTGGAGGCCGAGTTCTTTCCACATCAATAACGCCTTTTGCAAATAAACCCATCAACTCTGCATCCTCAACACAATCCACTAATTAACAGGAGAAGCACTTTGAGGTGCCGCTAGCTGTTCCGCAGCTTTGTTGTTCCGGCTTCCTGCAACTTGCTTCACCATTTAAACAGGTATATACTTGGTCCTCCAACAGTATCTTAGCATCTTAGTATCTTGCACGGAGTTTGACAATGTCGCACAACAGCAGTGTAACTGGAAAGAGATGGTTGAATAAGACGACAGATATACAGATAGACTGATCTGTGCATTTTATATCCTTTATAAACCTCCGCTAGCATGACTTCGTGAAAACAACATCCTGGACGTTTTCAGGTCATTATCTCTCACGATTCCAAGGCCCCTGGAGATGCTGAGGGCTTTGCTGCTCTCCTGGATGCCTCCCTCACTCCTTTTATTCCTGGGAAAGTCCTCGTCCACATTGATAGGGTGAGTGACAGGTGCTTCCCCTGGTAATCATGTATTTTTGGTATAACTCAATTATCCTTGGGAATCCTGAACTGGTTTGCTGTACCTCCACTCCAGGGTGTTTCTGAGTCTCTTGCCTTCTGGCGCAAGGAAAACCCCTCCGCGGTGGAAATGGTGGAAGCGCATTTTCGTAAGCATGAAGGTGAGATGCTTGAGCAAATTTTTCAGGCTTGCGCTTAGTTGCCTGTGACTTTGCACCAGTAAGCGAATGTGATATCACCCACCGGCATTAATGCCCAAACCCTTTCCACAGGTGCTCCTACCGCTTTCATTTGCCAAAACTTCACGTGCCAAGGTGAGCAGGACGCTTTGCTACGTATGGCATCCTCAGTCAGCAATTTGATACTTGCCGGTCTGTGCAGGCAAACGCACATACCTGCTCAACATCTTCACAACAAGAAAATATTGCACATTTGCAGCACCCACAACCTCAGCTGAAACCGTCCGGAAGCAGCTTGAGGATGCTGCAGCAGGAGTTAGCAGCCCTAAAGTGCCTGTTCCGGTCACGAACATGCCTGGGATGTAAGGCATCTCCATTGTGAAGAAGAAGAGCTGCAGGCTGGTTGTGTCTTTCTTTCTGTTGATAATGCACCTTTTTTTGTCACTGTCAAACTGCTTTAATCCCGTTTAGGAAAAATCTGTATTTGACTCAAAGGTAGACTGTCTTTAATCCTTTGCTTGTTGCTTCGTGCAAGCCAGTAGTTCCAACGTAACAGCTTGGCAAGCCGATAGGACAGGAAACATACAAAAAACATTCATTCGTAATTATCATTTAATTTGTAAAGCACAAGGAGTCAAAATTAACCCCAGTTGCAATGTTTGTTTGCGTGTGTGCGTGTGTGTGGTGTAGATGTGAGGTCAGTGTAGAGCGTGTGTGTGTTTTCGTGTGTGTGTGTGTGTGTGTGTGTGTGTGTGTGTGTGTGGTTTAGATGTGTTGTCAGTGTAGAGTGTGTGTGTTTATGTGTGTGTGGTGTAGATGTGGTTAAATGGGTGCATGAAGGATAGTTTTGTGTGTGTGTGAAGGGGCTTGTATGTGCTTGGCAACTAAGCCTTCTTAATGCACTTATTCTTGGGCATGCGGACCTGGAATTGCATGGTGAGACTACATGGCCATAATGTGCAACCTTGCTGTTAGTGAGCTTGTCATACTGACCTACCGAATGTTAACCAACGTATTCTGTCCTGTTCAATCTGAAAAATCCACCTACTCTTCTGCTGCGCGTCTACCCAACTCTGTTCCCCCATTGGACTCACCAGCTCTCTCCTATTGGACTCTCTCCTATTGGACTCACCGGTAATGATGTCATCAATGCACGCCCACTCAAACGTGGCTGGGCCTTCCTTTTTCTTGTGTACACGTACGCACCCTTGTGCTCTGCAAGCGCATGAGGAAGACTGTGCATTCCCAGTGCCGTGTGTCAGCACACACACATACTTCGCTGTGCTTGCATACGCTGTGCTGGATTGAACGCAGAGAAAATGTTGGCAAGCACAAGGGGCACGCATACAAAACACGTACTCTCCATGTGTTCTCCTTGACAACAAGTGAAAATGACCCAGCACAGCAGCCGAATTTCAACTCTTTGGGAAGGGGGAGGGGGGGGGGTTTAATACTCTGTACTTTTTGAATGTCTTTTTAAATTAATTCCCTTCTCTCCTCTACCTCCACTCCTCTCCTGTCCATCTCTAGGTGAGTGCCTCATCAGATTCTTAGTGCCAAGTCGAGCTGCATAGCATCCCGAGTCGAGCTGCATAGCAGCCAGAGTCGAGCAGCCTAGCAGGTGCAGTCGAGCAGCCTTGCAGCCAGAGTCGAGCAGCCTGGTAGCCTGTCGAATTCATAGGGCAGCAGGGCTTGAGAAAGGGCAGAGGCGAGGGCAAAGGCTGCATGGCAGGCAGAGCGTGAAAGGCAGAGAGCAAGATCACAAACTCATCATCTGCCTCCTCCTCCTTACACTCCTATCGCTTGCAGGTCGGCTGATATTGTTAAGCCGTCACAACGCATACACCGCGCAACATAAGAAGCTAGGTGAGGGAACCACGACAGAAAATTGGAGTGACAGCTGTAGGTGATATTTGAATTTTGTATGGTTTGACAGGTTCTTCCCCTGCTCTCGTGCACAAAATGAACTTCATTGCTTTGCACAAAGGAAGGAAGGTGTTGAATACGAGGCAAAATACGACGTGCGTCAACAAGCTTGCATCATTTTTGTGGTACTGTCTGTATTTTATAGCAGCAGCAGCGACCTCGGTTTCTTCTTCGCTTGTTACGTAGCATTTCTGAGCAGAGGAACAAACACGCAGCACAGATCGTAGGTGGCGGCTGGACCTGGCAACAAAAAAACGATCCCCCAATTCAATGTAGTTTTGCATGTTTGCTGCCCAAATGTTGCCGTGGTCCTGTGTGGTTTATGAGTGGCAAGTTAAAGTTCCCTTCGCCAATGATCAATTGTGATTCACCTCAATACACATGTACCTTGGTTCACATTTACCTTACACATTTACCTTAGTACATAATTACCTTGGTACGCATTTACATAGTACATAAGTAGCTTACACTTTGTACTCAATTACCTTGTTACACATTTATCTCCTCATTGCAATCCAGTAATTGCTTTGCACTTTCTTTACATGTATGACAGTAGACACACACATCTAGTCAAACACATGATGTTGAGGATCTTGAGGATGCTGGTATGCACTGTGCATTGCACAAAGCTCATGCATTTTCAATTGTGCCACTAGCTATGGAGGCATTTTGAATTGCATATTGAATGCAATTTGGACGAAATTGGAATGCAATTTGAAACAGGCAGCTTACAATTGTATTTCTGCATACATATTTGACCACAACAGGCAAAAAACAATTGGGAGGAAGAGGAAGTCTGAAGTTGAAGGGAAGGCTGACCCTTATGCGGATGCAGCTTCAGACGTCGTAAAGGAAGAAGGTAGCATCAGTTCTCTGGCCGTGTTTGGCAACCCTCAACGCAAGGAGAACGCTGCAGAGCTGCTTGCCCCATACGGCATCCTTCATAACAGGTGTGTGTTTGCGTGTTACTGGAGGCTGCTCGCACGCACGCACGCACGCACGCTTGCACGTTCGCATGCACGCACGGGTTGATGCACGCACGCACGCACGCACGCACGTACACGCAGGCTTACGCTTTCAAAGGACAATCCTAGGGTGATCCTGGTGGACTGCGACGACGCTTTCCAGGTCTGCGCTAGGGGAACGAAACGCAATGGGGAGCCAAAACTGCACCTGTCTCGGATTGATGAGTTTCATCGGTTCCCGGAGACGCATTCAAGGGCAGGGATGTACAAGGTGAGCAGCCCCAAGTTCGGCTGGCAAAAGGCGGCAAAGTTTGAATTTAGACTTGTGGGCCTGTGGCTTTTCCTCTCTTTCCTCATTTGCGGCACTCACTCTCTTTCTCCTTCCTGTCCTCTGCAACACACAAACACACACACACACACAGTGGAGTCCCTGTGTGTCAGGCGTGAACTGACACTCCTTCTTTCTGATAAGGCCTAGATTTAGTTTGACGAGTTGACATCTAAACCGAATTAAACTAATCGTTCGCAAAATTCGTTTGTTTCCTGCCTGTGCAGGCTACTCCTGAATCTAAACTGCAGACCGACAAAGCTAACAACCGGGAAGCAGTGGCTGTGTTGAACGCCTTGGTCAACGCTGGGGATGCCACAGCCATTGCAAAGCAGAAGGATGCACGGGAGGCGCAGAATGCAACACAAGCGAGGCTCGTGGCCACACCACAGGGGCGTGCAGGTGCGTGTGCCTGTGCATGTGTCCTGACTGCTTACTATGCACGGAGCACGGTTCGAGAAA
>Ga0307966_1004128_pt1 | contig 10839 bp, 9 predicted proteins | sample OrgLakmetagen646_FD_203141 | JGI IMG/M metagenome (GOLD analysis project Ga0307966, IMG submission 203141) | Saline water microbial communities from Organic Lake, Antarctica - #646 | ecosystem: Environmental > Aquatic > Non-marine Saline and Alkaline > Saline | place: Antarctica: Organic Lake... | reverse complement strand
ACTGCCATCCATGGTCATCGCATGGCTGAAACTACGCAAACGCACACTGGCTCCCCTCCTCGATGCCTCCGGCTGGGCGGTTAACGGGCGCACTCTGATTTCGGCTAAGCTCGGACGTGTCTTAACGACCCGAGCAACACTCCCTTTGGCCTCTCACTGTCAGTTTGATGAGCGGAGTGGAGTGCGCGGCGGAGTTTGGGCGGCTCTGGGGCTGACCCTTATAATTTGTGCAGTCATCTGGCTTTATTTAACTTTTTAGCTAAAGTCTTTTCAGTAGAAAATATTCGAAATAAAGACACTCTATGAAAACCAAAGCCGAAATCGTCGAAAACTGGCTCCCCCGCTATACCGGAACCCCATCCGAAGAATTCGGGCAGTACATCCTACTGACCAATTTTCGCAATTACGTGGAACTCTTTGCCGCGAAATTCGGCGTTGAAATCAAAGGCGAAGATCGGCCGATGCAGACCGCGACGGCAAACAACATCACCATCCTCAATTTTGGAATGGGCAGCGCGATGGCTGCGACCGCAATGGATCTACTCTCAGCCATCTCACCCAAAGCAGTGCTTTTCCTCGGGAAGTGCGGCGGACTAAAAAAGAATATCCATACCGGCGACCTGATTTTGCCGATCGCAGCCATCCGCGGCGAGGGCACCAGCGACGACTACCTACCCCCGGAGATTCCAGCGCTCCCTTCCTTTCGACTGCAAATCGCCGTTTCGCACATTATTAAAGAGCACGGCCTCGATTACTGGACTGGCACGGTTTACACCACCAATCGAAGAGTTTGGGAACATGACGAAGCATTTAAACAAAAGCTGTCGGTAATGCGTGCAGCTGCAATCGACATGGAAACGGCGACCATTTTCCTGGTCGGCTTCGTCAACAAGATTCCCCACGGTGCCCTACTACTCGTCTCGGACAGCCCGATGGAACCCGATGGAGTGAAAACCGCCGAAAGCGACAACCAAGTCACTGCCGCCTTCGTGGAGAAACACCTCGCCATCGGCGTCGAATCCCTACGTGAACTCATTATCTCCGGCGACTCGGTCAAGCATCTCAAATTCGATCGCTGAAAACAAATAACTAGCATATTTCGTGCTAGATCGACAAATCCGCTTGCGAAACCGGAATAAAAGTAATTTTATCTGGATCGTGAGTCACATGAAACACATCTTCAACGAACTGCATTTCGAACTCGTCCGAGTCATCGCAGAGGGCGGCATGGGCATTGTTTATGAGGCCGAGCAAAAAGGAGCGGGTAAATTCGTGAAGCGTGTGGCGGTCAAATTGATCCGCGAGGAGTACTCCAAGATTGAAGAGTTCCGAAATAATTTCATCGGCGAAGCGCGCTTGGTGGCTGACTTAATCCACACAAACATCGTGCAAACTTACCATCTCGGTGAAATCAGCGGTCAATATTTTATGACGATGGAATATGTCGATGGCATCACCCTGGAGGATTTCATCCAACGCCACCATGAGACAAACCAGCCAGTACCGGCTGACCTCGCGGCATTTATCGTCTCACGTATCTGCCGCGGCCTCTCCCACGCACACCAGCGCTGCGACAGCTCTGGGCGCAACCTCGCCATCGTTCACCGCGACGTGAACCCCCGCAACATAATGCTTGCACGCGAGGGCGACGTAAAACTGACCGATTTTGGCATAGCAAAAGCATTTGACCTAATGTACAATGAAGAGGGGGAGATCATCGCCGGAAAAGACGAATACCTCTCTCCTGAGCAAGCACGACGAGAGGTGACAGACGCACGAGCCGACTTGTTCAGTTGCTCGATTCTACTTTCAGAAATGCTGCTTGGCGAAAATATCTTTGAGGCCAACAGCGAGGAAGCCACACGCAAAAACATACTTGAATTGAGCATCCCCGACTTTACGGAGTTGCGCCCCGATATCGACTCACGGCTCGACGACATTCTACAACGCGGCTTCAAGCGCGATCGCAACAAGCGCTATCAAAGCGCCCAAGCCATGCTCATCGCTTTGGAAAGATTTCTTTATGCCGACGGTTATGGTGCGACCAATGAAAAGCTGGCCGCTTACATGACGGATCTTTTCGCAGAAAGTGGCGACGCTGCTGCGGATAGATGGAACAAAGGCACCACCCCAGGCCTAGAACACCACGAATCCGATTAACACTATAAGCAGACTCAAATGAGTACACCGGGGTTTCAACAAGTACAGAAGCAAACGCAGACACTCGTCTTAGCGCCGCAATTACGTAATTCACTTAAGATATTGCAGGCACCCGCGATGGAACTGCGCACCTCCATTCTCGAAGAGTTGCAAGCCAACCCTCTACTCGAAGAACTCCCCATCGACAGCATCAGCGTCGAAGAACACCGGGAGTCACTTAACGAGAATGAGCGGGAGGCCAACGAAGAACTCGACTTCAATTCCGATGACTACAGTGCACTCGAAAGAATGAGTGAGGATATGCGAGAGCATTTCTCCCAGGAGAGCACCGGACAGTCCCACACTTCCGAAGACGAGGAACGGCGCGACTATTTCCTAAACTCTCTGACCGAGAGCGTCTCACTTCAACAGCATCTGATTGAGCAAGCCGAACTCGCCGACTGTAGCGACATCGAGCGGGAAGCGCTCCTCTATCTGATCGGCAGTTTGGATGATAATGGCTACCTAACCGAAACGATTTCCAATGTCGCCCTGACGGCGCGTATCCCCTATGGCACAGTGCAAAGCGCGGCAGTCACCCTCAAGACCTTCGACCCACCGGGCATAGGCACAGAAAACATGCAGGACTGCCTCGCCACGCAGCTGGAGCTACGTGGACGGGCGGACTCACTGGCTGCGAAGATACTACGCGAAAATTTCGACCTGTTGGTGCGACGCCGCGTGCCGGAGTTGAAGCGTAAGACAGGGGCTAGCCCCGAAGACATTCAAGACGCGATTGAAGAGATATCCACACTTGAACCCGCTCCCGGTAAGCGCTTTAGCCCCGATAGCAATACCGTCATCGAGCCCGACGTAACGGTTTATCAGGACGAGTATGACGAGTGGAAAGTCATCCTCAATAACGACTACATCCCTCGCCTCCGTATCAGCAACACCTACAAGGAGATGCTGGCCAAAGGCAAGCTGAGCAAAACCGAAAAAGACTTCATGCTGGAGCGCATGCGCTCAGGGAAATTCCTCATCAACTCGATCGAACAACGCCAGCAAACGATCGAGCGGATCACCCGCGAAATTCTTAAATTTCAAAACGAATTCTTCGAAGTGGGTGTCTCAAAGCTGCGACCGCTGACAATGAACACAATCGCGGAAACAGTCGGCGTGCACGAGACCACGGTGAGCCGCGCCATCGCCAATAAATACATCCGCACGCCACATGGTGTTTTTGCCTTTAAATATTTTTTCACCCCCGGTTACAAAGCAGGCAACGGTGAATCCGTATCCAACAAGACGATTAAGGATATGATAAGCCAAATCATCGAAGGAGAAAAAGCCGCCAAACCTTTCAGTGACCAAAGCATCGTTGATCAACTGAAAAAGAAAAATATCAAAATCGCGCGTCGCACCGTGGCTAAATACCGCGAAGAGCTCGGCATACTACCAACGAATTTAAGACGGCGCTACGATTGAGGGGTTCTTGAGTGGAGCGACACAATGGCTGTCGCCCTCATGCTACGGAGAAAAACGCCTGCTACACTTCAAGTAACGCACTACCGATCAGGTCGCAAAGCAAACGGCCTCGATGAGTCAGTTGGTAATAGCTTCCATTCGACTGGAGCAGGCCCTCGAGCTCAAAGGTCTTCAGCTTGGCTTCCAATTCCGAGCAATTGTTTGCTTGAGCAAACCTCTCCCAGAGCAAACGCAGATCGACACCTTGATTCATGCGTAACCCGAAGATAACGGCATCTGCCAGCATCAAATCATCATTCAGCTCAACGCGCTCTGCCATGGGTGGCTGCCCGGCCTCCATCGCGCGGCACCACTCATCCAGATTCGCCGGACGCTGATACCGCTCACCGCCGAATTGACTGGCAGCCGAGGGGCCGCAACCAATCCATTCGTGCATGCGCCATGTATTCATATTGTGAAGACACTCGGCACCCGGCCGGGCGAAGTTGGAAATCTCATATTGAGCGTAGCCGAGTTCCCCCAGCAGTTCCCATCCGCGTTCGTAGAAGCGGAGCTCTTTATCCTCGTCAATCGAGACTTTGCCTTGCGAGAGTTTGACGTAAAGCGCGGTATCCTCTTCAAAGGTCAGGCAATAGGTCGAGAGATGAGTAGGCGAAAGACGCGCCGCCTCGCGGATGTCCGCTTCCCATTGCTCGATACTTTGCCCCGGTATGGCAAACATCAGGTCGAGGTTGGTCTGCGGAAAACCAGCTGCCTGCACACGCTCCCATGCCGTATAGATTTGCTTTGGGCTATGCAGGCGACCCAGCGACTCCAGCAAGCGTGGATCAAAGCTCTGCACACCCATGGAAATACGGGTCACTCCGAGTTCTCGAAGCACTTTAAGCTTATCGACCTTCACGGTCGAGGGTGCCATTTCGATCGTCCACTCAATGGGCGGCTGAGAGAGATTGTCTAATAGAGAACGTCCGAGTCGTTCCAGATCCTTGGCTGCGAGTAAGCCAGGCGTCCCCCCACCCCAGAAGACGGTATCGACGGTGCGTTCTTGAGGAATCTGTGCGAACTCCAAGTCCATCGCCGCGAGGTAACGATCCAAATCACCACGACGCGGCTTCTCCTGATAGAAGGCACAGAAATCACAAGTCGAGGCACAGAATGGTACGTGGCAATAAATGCCGATAGGTTGCGACGTGCTCGATGTTAGTGTCATTACGTGTTCAAAAAAAGCGGTTCATCGCAGAACCGCTTTGTCAAAAATCCTTCAGGGGTAGATTTATTCGCCCGCACCTTGGATGGATTCACCAAGGGATTCGATGTCTTCCCCCATCCCTTTGAAGGTATTGCAACCAGATAGGGCACAAAGCGAAACGATAACAATAGCAGCGAGGATTTTACGTGTTAGGTTTTTCATGATTAACAAAATATAAGTGCTTTACGGCTTTGCGCAAGTCGAAGCTTTGCACCTGGCCGACTGGGGCGCAAGTTTTTCCACGAGGTGGAGCCACCTAAAGGAAGCTCCTTACGTATCCCCGCTCCTTTAGGTGCGGTGCGGGTCTGAACTTCACAGAACGGTCTGTCTTTAAACAAAAGTTACCTCGTGAAAAAATTGAACCCGCCGACTGGGCGCAAACTTATTGCAGTAGTGTGCGAGCTTGCTCGTCGCCCGATACCTCAGATGGCTCGGCTACTTCCCGGAGGCGATTTCCTTAATAATCTGTTCAAATGCTGAAATGGCATTTTCCATCAGCGATAGACTGAAGCCCTCGTCGGGGGCATGCAGATTATCCACCGGCGTAAAAAGACCGATCATGAGCGCATCTAACCCAGCTCGCTTCTTGAAGTCGGCGATCACGGGGATACTTCCTCCCTCACGCAAATAGATGGGGACTTTTCCAAAGTGATTGCCTATGGCTGCATCCGCGGCCTTGAAAGCACGCGCCAGCGAGGCAGGTTGATCCTCCGGCGTGTTTGGACGCTCCGGCGGCACTACGTAGTAAGCTTCGGCAATGCCACCGTCGCGGAAAGAGAGTGTCACGCCTTTGGGGCAGCGCTCGCGGATGGTCGCGAGGAGTCGCTCTTTAATTTTGACGGGATCTTGGTTAGCCACAAGGCGGCAAGTGATTTTGGCAAAGGCTTTACTCGGAATCACCGTTTTGGAGCCTTCCCCTTGATAACCGCCGCCGATCCCATTAAACTCAAGAGTGGGACCAAAGCGCACTGCCTCCAGTGGGCTTAGGCCGTTGGCCGGATAAAAAGCCGGCACGTCGAGCATTTTGCGATAACTCTCCACCGACTCAGGGTAGCGCTTTAATTCCTCACGCTCCCAGTCGAAGACAGGCACGACATCGTCGTAGAAACCGGGCACATTCACACTGCCGTCGGGATTATGCAGCGAAGCACAAATCTCCATCAAGGCTTGGAGCGGATTATAGACGGCGCCGCCGTGGATGCCGGAGTGCAGGTCTCCCTTCGGCCCGCGAAGCATAATCTCGAAATCGACCAAGCCGCGCAAGGCAGTGGTGATGACAATTTGTTCAGGGTTGGGACTACCCGTATCTGAAACCAGCATGAAGTCCGCCTTCGAAAGACGCTCCGCATATTGGTCGAAAAATTTAGCCATACTGGGGCTACCGATCTCTTCCTCCCCCTCAATCACGTAGGTAATATTGAGCGGCAAGTCGGGATTCTCGGCGAACACACGCGAAAGTGCAGCCATATGAACGATGGTCGGCCCCTTATTATCGGCCGTGCCGCGACCATAGAGACGGCCATCGCGCTCGGTCGGCTCGAAGGGCTCGTTTGTCCAGAGGGCGAAGGGATCGGCAGGCTGCACATCGTAGTGACCATAGATCACCACATGGGGCCAATCAGGCGAGCCGATACGCTCTGCCAGAAGAATGGGGTGAAGCTCCGTGGGCACAACTTCGACCTCGAAACCGAGTTGTTCGAGTAGGCCGGTGGCATATTCACGCGCACCCCGCATACCCTCGGCATAGGCGGGATCGGTCGAAACAGAAGGAAAGCGGATATATTCTTTAAGAACCTCGATCGGATTTTGCATACAATTTAGCGATTTTGATAAATTTCGTAAGCTTTAGGCATGAGCGCATTGAGCTTACGTATTCGGGTGGAACCAGAAGGGTGCGTGGACAGAAATTCAGGAGGTGCCGCCCCACTTTTCTGCGCTTCCATACGCTCCCAGAAACCGAGAGCCGCGCGAGGATCGTAGCCCGCCTTGGCTGCGTAGATTAGGCCGATTTCGTCGGCCTCACTCTCGTGGTAACGGCTATAAGGCAACATCACCCCGATGGTCGAGCCCGCGCCATAAGCCGCCATAATCATTTGCCGTTCCGAGCTATCCATATCTTTGGTGCCAAATTGCAAAGCCAACGCACCACCCGCAGCTAAGAGTTGCTGGGAGACACGCTCGTTACCATGGCCTGCGGCCACGTGCGCCACCTCGTGCCCCATGACTACCGCGAGGTCGGCGTCGCTTTTAGCGACTTTAAAGATGCCGGTATAGACGGCGACCTTGCCGCCGGGCATCGCAAAAGCGTTGATTTGATCGGGATCATCAAAAACCACAAACTCCCATTGCGCATTGGGCATATCTGGCGCGGCAACGTAAGCAATGCGCTCCCCCACTCGACGCACCATCGCATTATAAGTTGGATCTCTGGAAATAGGTGTCTCTTGCTTGAGTTGCCCAAACTGGGCAGCCGCCATCGAGGAGAGCTGATCCGCTGGAACAAGGTGAAAAGCGGAACGTCCCGTCTGCGGAACGGTGTGGCACCCGGTCGCCCAAAGCAGCAGACCAAGAAGAAGAGGAATTAAAGTGAACTTCATATATGGTAGGAATTTGTGCGCCTTCACAACGCAAAGCAACTTCGTTCGCTAATTTCTGCAAGGCAGATAGGCAGTTGCGCAGGTTTTTATATAATAGCTATCCGGCTTTCTTCATTCTTGCTTACAGCAAAGCGGAACCATAACACAACTCTATGGAAAAAGAACCACTTACCAGCGCAGAGAAAAAAGAGCTCCGCGGCATCGGGCAGCGCCTCAAGCCGCACATTCATATCGGCAAGCAAGGACTGAGCGAAACCGTCGTCAAGGAGATCGACACGGCTCTACTCAAGAACGGTTTGATTAAGATCCGATTCGAGGCTGATCGCGCTGCGATTAAAGCCCACTCGACCGATATCCCTGAAAAACTCGGCTGCGAATACGTAGGCGGCGTCGGTAAGACCGGTATCTTCTTCCGTGACATGCCGGAAAAAGCTTAGCTTGTCATTCGATCTTATCGGGCAACCATACGAAACGTGAAGCAACCTATCGAATCTGCTAAAGAAGTTGCCCAGGCAACCAGCGATGCCATTGCGAAAACCGCAAATTTTATCACGTCAGGTATTCTAGACTTGGGTAAAGGTTTTTTTACGCCCACTATACGCGGGCATAGTTCAACCTCGGTCGCACCCGGTGCCGCGCCCGGCATCGAGCAATACCTAAAGAAGGACGATGCTGCGATTGCGGTCAAAATCACCGTGATCGACTACGGCGAGTTTGGCGTCGAAACAACGACCTACGAGGACATCAACCAAGCGCTGGCACACCCGAAACCGGATGCCACGCATGTGCGCTGGATCAACGTCGATGGCCTACGTCCCAGTACGATCCATACGGTATGTAAGCATTTCGACCTGCACACACTCTCGGCGGAAGACGTAATCAACACCTATCAGCGCCCCAAAGTCGAACCATTCGACAGCCATCTCTTTATCATCGCACGGCAATTGCAACTAGCTGATCAAACACTCAAAAACGAACAAATCAGCTTCTTCCTCTTCCGGGAAACTTTAATTTCATTTCAGGAGGTTCCGGGTGATGTCTTCGACCCGGTGCGCAAACGTCTGGAAAACAAGACGAGCCGCTTTCGCTCCTACCAAGCCGATTACCTTTTTTACGCGCTGCTCGATTCGATCGTGGATCACCTTTTTCCTATCCTGGAAGCCTATGGAGCCGCCCTTGAAGAATTGGAGTTTGAAATCCTGGAAAACCCCAGCACCGGCAGCCAGCAAAGACTATTTTCCATGAAGCGCGACCTGTCGCTGCAACGCCGGGTGCTTTGGCCGATACGTGAAGTCGTGGATCAACTCCACCGGTCAGAGTCAGAACATATAAACCCCGAGCTCAATACCTTCTTTCGCGACATCCAAGACCACACCATGCAGGTGATCGACCTGCTGGAAACCTACCGTGACACCGCTTCCAGCCTGAGCGACCTCTACCAGTCTTCGGTCGGAAATAAGATGAACGAGATTATGAAGGTGCTTACGATCATGGCCAGTTTCTTCATCCCCATTACCTTCTTTGCCGGCGTCTATGGGATGAATTTTGAATACATCCCCGAACTGGGCTGGAAGTATGCTTACCCCACATTCTGGGCAGGATGTCTGAGCATGACCTTCGGACTGGCCATATTTTTCTGGCGTAAAGGCTGGATCGGGCCGAAGTAGCCGATTTTTCAGGTTTTGGGCGGTTAACTTTGACAGAGTCATTCCTGCCCTCGTATAGGTGCTGTTTTAACATTTTGTATGCACCCGCACCCAATCAAAAAATTCGCGCGTTACCGATTACTCTTAGTGTCGGCCTTTGTCGTGTTCATACTCGATCAGATTACGAAAACGTGGATTTTCAATAATCTGGCACTCGACAGCTACTACCCGCCCGAGGCGATCACGGTGATCGAGGGTTTCTTCTATATCGTGCATATCGGCAACGAGGGAGCCGCCTGGGGTATGTTTTCCGGATACGGGGGCTTCTTGGCGCTCTTCGCGCTCGTCGCCCTCTTCGCGATCTATAAGCTAAGACACAGTCTGGAGCTTCACCGCAAACCCATGCAATGGGCCTTCGGCCTCTTAGTCGGGGGCATCTTGGGTAACATGATCGACCGCTTGATCCACGGGCATGTGATCGACTTCCTTGATTTCCATTTTCCCGTCAATATCCCTTGGATCATGCCGACAGGACGCTACCCCTCCTTCAATATCGCCGACTGCGGTATCGTAATCGGCACCTTCGTTTACGTAATCCTAAGCTTCAAATCGGAGAACGCAAAAAAAGCGGAAGCTCAGAAAAATCCCTCCGCTTAAGCAGTTTAAAAGTAAAAGCTCTAAGCCTCATAAAGCCGCAAAATCGCCTGCTTCAGGGTATTCAACTTGAGCGGTTTAGTTAGGTAAGCGTCCATACCGTGTTCGAGGCAGCGAGCTTCATCCCCAGCGAGTGCATTGGCGGTTAGGGCTATAATTTTGGCACCCTTGACCTTCTCCCCGCCCTCGCCCGCACGAATCAACCGTGTCGCTTCGAGACCATCCATTTTCGGCATTTGCAAATCCATGAAGATCAAGTCGAAATCCCTATCCTTGACGAGTTCCAGAAGCTCTTCCCCGTTGTCGGCAAACTCTGTCGTCCAACCGAGACGACGCAGCATAATCATAATAACGCGCTGATTCGCCATATTATCCTCGGCCACGACAATCTTCAGAGGCAACTTTTCGGCTGGTAGTTCCGAATTCGCTTTAGCTTTAGCTTTAGTCCGCGGGGGCGTTGCCGGCGGGGGATTTTCGACAGGCTCGGAGGCCAGCGCATCCCGAAGGGAAACAGTCTCAAGGCGCACCCGGCTAAAAAAGCTGGAACCCTCACCAGGCAAACTCGTTGCCCAGGCTTTACCTCCCATCGCTTCAGTTAATCGTTTACAAATGGCCAAGCCCAGCCCGGTGCCCCCATACTTCCGGGTTGTCGAGCTATCACCTTGCGAGAATGGCTTAAAGAGCTGCCCAATCTGCTCACGAGTCATCCCGATACCGGTATCGCGCACTTCAAACTCTAGTTCGACCCAGTTTTCCTCAGTGTCAATACCGTGCATAGAGACATGCAGCGAAACCTCCCCCTGATTGGTAAATTTAATCGCGTTGGAAAGGAGGTTAATCAAGATCTGACGTAGCCGCGTTTCATCGCCCTGAATTCTCTTAGGAACGTCCTCATCCACATTAATAATCAAGCTCAAACCCTTTTCTGTGGCTTGTGCGAAAAACATCGAACTGAGCCCGCGTATTGTCGGCAGTAAGGCGAAAACACGAGATTCCAAGTGCAAGTTCCCCGACTCGACTTTTGAGAAATCGAGCACATCGTTGATCAGAGACATAAGCGCTTCGC
>Ga0307966_1004126_pt1 | contig 10844 bp, 7 predicted proteins | sample OrgLakmetagen646_FD_203141 | JGI IMG/M metagenome (GOLD analysis project Ga0307966, IMG submission 203141) | Saline water microbial communities from Organic Lake, Antarctica - #646 | ecosystem: Environmental > Aquatic > Non-marine Saline and Alkaline > Saline | place: Antarctica: Organic Lake... | reverse complement strand
GTTTGTGTCAGATTTAGTTTCAATTTTCGACACTGGTTGATTTTGTTTCACCAGCCAATTGCCATCAGCCAGAGACTCGGGCTGTAGGCCATCCTTGTAACCCTTGTAACCCTTGAGACCAGTCAGCAGCCAGTTAGGCAGAAGATCATCCCAATTGTAATCATTACATGGAGAGATTCAAAGCACAGCGCACTGCCTTGATATGGCTTTAAATCAAAACATGGATGCAACAATTCGAATGTATGCTTGAAAGCACCCTACAAAATCTGGATTCAGAAAATGAAATGCATGCACTATGTTGATGCACTCCTCTTGGTCAGCCAAAACAAAATCCCTGGCAAGAAATGGTAAGCAAAAATCCACTGCTTGTCGGTTGTCAATACAGGCGCTGCAGACAGCCGCGCAAACAAAAAACAGTACACTAACGACACTTCACACTTACACACACAAGAACACATTGTACACGCTTAAAACTCGGTGTAATGGGGGACGCTGACACCGTTGGTTGCAAAGGTGACATGGAATGGGTCAGCTACGTGATCCAGCAGGTTGTCGATGGGGGACTTGTGGGTGGCATGGTGCTGGGCGATGAATCCGACAAAAGCGAGCATGGCCTGGTGTGAGTTGTTGCGATCGGAGACGTCAGTAATGGATTGACAGAAGCGAGCAGGGACAGCAGCGTGAACTGTGGACTTCTGAAAATCTTTTGTGCGCCAGAGTAGCACCAGCATTGGAAGCGGGCAGATTCATGTTGAATCACGCCTTCCTCTGCATGCTTAATGGTGATGACGGTGGGAGGGTGATGAGTACAGGTGAACAGGCTTAGAAGGAAAGCACTCTTGAACTTGCAAGGAAAGACTGTAGATCAAGCATTACAGTGTATTTGCCCTCCTAGACCATGACCCTGGACTATGCGTCAGTCACGCATTGCACGTATGGAGTCTCCAACCATTGTGTGAAGGTAACCATTGTGTGAAGGTGATCTCGTGATCTTCACTGTCAGTTACTTTTGGGCATACAGGGTTCCCCTATGACAAAACTGCAATCGACCTTAAGCAACTTCTGGCACTTTCCATTTTGGTAAGCACTTTTTAAAGAACTTAGTTTATCAGAGACGTAAATTGCGTTTAATTTTTGTATTGGTATTGTTCTTGGTGCGTCACTACGGTTTAAACAATGGATAAAAGACAGTGTTTGCCGCATTAACCTACAACTCCTGATTACATTCAACTCATGTATTGCCATGAGCTTTGCCTGCACTCACTATGTGGTTTTTCATAAGCACGGGCAAAGTCACAATTTGTGCAGCAAAAACTTACCAAACGACCGTTCTTGACCTCCTTGACCTTGGCCTCCTTGTAGCTGTTCTCGTTCTTGCTCATGCCCATGGGGTCAAACAAGCCACCTGCATGGAAGAGGGATATGAATTAACCCTTTTGATAGCATTGCTAAGTTTAGTGTTGAAAAGAGGATTTCTGACAGGCCTCATGCGATGTTGTGGCTTTTCAAGACATATGCGTTGTCAGCTGGCATGTATGCCAGTCAGTTTTGGTCTACGCAATTTCTGAAGCATGATAATGGTTTCAGCAACCCTTTGCAGGTCGCACACATGGCGTTTTTAAAGAGATTTTTGGAAATTAAATCTACTTCTGCAAACTGGTGTGTGCTTCGAGAATGCGCGCAGGAACCCTTGCAATTTTAGTTCAGGTCAGATGTCAAATTTTGGAACAGGATGGTTGATTCAAACAGCAATACTTTACGCGATGTTATGAAGCAGATATTTCTCTTGGGTATTCTGGTGCTTCTATCTGTTGGACTAGACAGATGAAGGATGCTTATGGTGATTTGCAGAAAGGCGCTGTATACAGAAGTGACTTATTACATTGCAGGAAGCTGAATATTTCTAATTTGCACATAGACTTGAGATTCAGGCACCAGACAGTTTGGAGAGAGGCACACGCTCAAGACCCTTGCTCTTGTTTATTGTCTGGCTTATCACAACTGGTTTGCTTTGCCTGAGAGACCGGTTTCTGATGCACGTGCACCATTTGTCTTGCCGGAGTATTTGAAGATGGCTCTGAGCAAAAATATCATAAGGAACGTAGCATGGTTCAGGAGGGTTCGAGGACATGGGTAGAAGTGTGATACTGGTTTATACGGCAGGAGTCCGGACAGGAGTGCACGTGTTTGCAATTTGTATGAAAGCGGGGATTTTTATTTAAGATGAGAAACACGTTATTTTTTCATGGGCACCGAACATTTACGGCACCAGTTTAACCATTTATTTGATAATATTTCTGAAGGTGATATCAAAGGTTTTGTTTTTCAACATAACTCAGAGGTTTACAATTCAATAGTGCAGCTGTCGATCTTTTTGATTGATTATTTGTTGGGACCTAAAGGTTGAGCAACCATGCCATGCTGGGGGCCTTTGTAATCTAAACTAAACTAAGCCTTTCGGGGGCGTTGTTGCTAAGCATGAGGCTGGAAGTGGCTCGTCCACGCGAGCGACAGACATGGGCGTTGTTTGCTTTACTGGATGGAATATATTATGATTTGGGAGAAGAAGAATAAATCTTACTTATGTTATAAAACCTACAAGATATCATACAACACCATCCTTTGTCACCAGTTTGAGGCATTTGCAAGCCTGCTGCTTGCACAAGCCTACACTTGTGCACTATCCTACGCTTGTATAGACCTCTCCTTTAATTAAAGATTTAATTAGGCACCGACAAAGAAAGAGCTGTCATCAATCCATGGCAGCCAGATGTAAAGTCTGAGCAACTATCTGCCAGTCGTGCAAGACGTAATCCCTCTTCAAGCCAGTTCATGAACTTTTAGTTTGGCCATGTTCAGGTTGTGACTTGAACATGAAAGTGGCCCCATGGCATATTTTTCTGCACTGACAAAAGGACCACGTACATTTCTTTCCAGCAGGGAGAGATATGAAGAGAGGCGACAACCGTGTTGCTCACCTGGGTACCCGTTCTCTTTGCCCTTTAAGCCATCTGTGATGCCTAGGAAAGAGCCGTCACCCTGAGAGCCGGGGTTGCGCAGGTCGTACAACCGCTTGGTCTCCACCCATCCAAACAGAAGCAGCTCAGTGAAGATCAAGCTGCCTGTGTATGCGTATGCGTGTGTGTGTGTGTGTGTGCGCGCGCATACGTAGGTGTCGGAACAGATAATCACTTCTAGGTGGGCGGTTTGTAGCCACTTGGCAAGCCTGCAAGAAAAGTGTTTAAATAGTTGCCTGCTGCCTACATGGTGATGCTGTTTTGTAACTAGTAGTTTTGCATAGCATGTTCAGTGTTGCGCTTCATCTTGAAACGCCTTTTTTTGCTGCCCAGACTGAATTCCTTATTCATTAATAACAACTTAGTCATGAATACGATTGTAGCATTTCCATGATTGGTAACTCAGTTTGCAAAGCAGAAGGAGACATACACACTATTACCAGCTGAAGCAAACCCCCCACCAACTGTCAAACTTCACAAGGTGAGACAAACGAGGCCAGCATTTAAACCGCAAACTGCGATCAGAAATATATAACTGGTCCCAGTAGCTGGGCTAGGCAGCAGGACGATGCTCATGAAGAACCAGACTGGAGACATGACCCACGCACACACACATCACTGCCTGCATGCCGTGTCGATACCCTTGCCTGCCAGCCCCTGTTTCTTTTCTCTGCCTCTGTTGCTAACCAACAACCCTGCTGCACTTCCCTAGAGAAGATAAATTTAAAGAAGCAGCCCCTGGTGTGCCTAGAACACCTAGCCACGTACCTAGCGGAGCAGGGGAGGTCTTAACAGCCTCCTTGCCTGCGTCATACCAGTCTGGAAAAGGGGCTCCAGTCTTGGCGGCAATCTGCATTTGGTGTGCACACACACACATCATGAGCACACTATCAGTCTCATTGCCTAGGCAGTGCCTGCCAAACGAGAGCTCCAATCTCACACAAAGGTGTGTGCTTGCATGTCAGCACCACCCTCCTCTACCCACCGAGGTGAACAGGATGCCTGCCACGCCGAGCATGGCCCATCGGCAGTGCACGAGCTCGGCCTGTACCATCCTGCACGAGCACGGGCGGACAGTGTGTGCTTTAGGGGGAATGGGGAGCGTTGAAAACACGGGCCTACGTCACACACCACACTCCGGACACAAGCTCGTCTGAACAGAATCCACTCACCACTTTTTCATCTCGGGCGTCTCGCTTAAGTGGAGTGGGTCAAAGCCTGCGATGAGGCGGAGGAGGAGGAGGAGGAGGGAGTGTGTGCGAGCTTGTGCTTCTCCATCTCAACATCGAATGCTTGCAACGGCTTGGACCCAGCGCGGAAATTGGCAGCGAGCGCAGGGATAACACACTCACCGTAGTCGCCGGCGAGGCTGAGCACACGGACCAGTGGGCAGGAGGACGAGAAGGGGGAGAAAAGGAGAAGTTTGTCAGTGACGATCGATTCCGCCAATTCTAGGTTTAGAACTGCTTGTAGTACAGGTGCGCACAACTATTCTATGCCGTGGTATTCATCCTGCCATAGAGTCAGCCGTTCTGAACCCGCCCCTTTGGGAAAGCTGATTCTCCCTCTTTCTGGCATAGTCACTCACGTCCCATCTAACCAAGCTGGGCTCTCGCTGCCTGGGCTCCACAATGGGCGTTCAGCTCCGGTAGGCTGAGCGGACACGGCCACGTTCCTCTTCAGGGTTGCGGGGCGTGCCGGGAGCGCCTTGACGCCAGTCTGCCTACTCGCAGCAGCTGCCGAGTTCAGGCTCAGGCTCTTGTTCAGTAGCATGGTCATTTTGAGTTTAGGTTATTTTTATGTGTTTAATGTTTCCCTCTTGAGATCTCAGGTGTAAAAAAATGTGATGTATTAGGGGGGTAAATCCCTACAACCATGTCACAAATCCTCCCTTCCCATGGATCCAACATCAAAACCAGACCTGCGCAATGAGCCCTTGTTGACCTGTCAGGGTATTGACCGTTGTTCAAACGTCGCTGGAAAACAAGAGACTTAGAAACCTACCCCATTAAGCGTATGTTTGGACATGCTACCCCAGTAATCAATGCGTGAACGTTTTGAGTGTGGAGCAGCATGCTCAATTAGGGCACTCTGTTTGTGGATGATCTGTGCTCTGTGCTGCTACGGCTGCTAATCCACTACTTAGATTAATCATTATGTCCCTAGCGACTTGTTCTTCGTCTTTTCATGAGTGGTTTTCTCGATTCTTTTCAATTAGTGAATGTTCTTGCACTTTGGACCACAAGTGACCCAATTTGTAGGAAGAATTTTCAATGAGTTGCACGTCTTGACCTTCCTCTCATCAGAAGCCATAAGCATCCCTGTCAGACTCGGAAGCTCTTTTGTTCAATTTCCTGGTCCACCAAGCCACAAAACGACAGATTGGTAAAGCTCATGCAGCTAGCTCCCGATCCCTCTTAAGTGACAAGGTGGTGCCTTGTTTGAACCTGACGAGGCCCTTTGCAAAAAGCTCAAAGTCAAAGGCAACAGAAAAGAAAAGAAAAGAAAAAGAAATGACTCCGCTGGTAGTGATGACACAGCCAGCATGATTAAGGGAGGGGGTTACTTAGGTGCCCGCACCAGGCAACCCCCCACCGCGCAAACAATTAAAAAGTTAATTAAAAATTAATGTGGGTCAGGGGGTTTGCGTGCCGTAGCACCCAGACCCAAACTTTGACTGTTGTTGCTTGTGTTATATTGCAGTGCATACCTTGTTTTCATGAGTGCAAATGCATGTCTGATGAAGTTCTCATTCAGTTTGGGTGTCAGTTTTTTAATCTTATGGTACCAGAATAAGGTCTGCCAGAAGTTTGTCTGTAAAGTCTTTGTAGATAGCCCCCGTAACTCCAACGAGGATCACGTGGAGCTTGACTTCCCTATATCCTTGTCTGTTTAGGTTGGCAATAAGCACGCTGTGCTGTGCTTTTGCTTTTTGGAGTTGGGGATCAGGCCTAGTGTCTTCACAAAATTTAAACTCAATCAGGTGGACCTCCCACTGGTTTGGATTCAGTTTCTTGTCTTTAGCAAGCTGTTGAAAATGTAAGTTGCGGGTGGTTACGCGAGAAGAGCACATAGTGCTAGGCAAGAATAGGATGGCGTCAGGACAAGAAGAGGCTTTTAAAGCATGTGCTGTTAGTTTTGGTAGCAACCAAGAGGGCAGTGTTTTGTTGGCAGTGTTTCTCAGATCTAGACCTTGCTCTGATAATTTATCTGCGCTGCCTACGCACGTCACTGCAGGCAATTTGGTTGGCACCGCATGGTCCCTTTTGTAGGGCTTGGACAATCATCACGCTTGCCATATTATTATGGCGTTTTATAATCATGTTCCTCATTTTAGTGTGTTGGCAACCTGAGAGTATGTGAAGCGCACTTTCAGTGCAAGGGCAGATGGGGCAGTTTGCATTGGGAGAGAAGCCGTACCGGTAGGCTTGTTTTTGAGAGATATAAGTAAATGCAGATAATAACAAAAAAACTACGCAGGCAGTAAAAAACCACTCCGGCGGCAGGAGGCGCCATAATCTTTTTTGGATAGGCACGTATGATTTTTGAGCTGGACCCCCTTGCCCCCCCCCCCCTCAACCCCCCTTCCGGTGCCCCCACCAGGACAAAAAGGGTACCAATCTGCTCCTTTTTCAAATAGGCATCTATCTGCATACTCGTCAAGACCTGAAATCGAAGTGTTGCAGAGTTATGGGACCAAAACTCAGATACGGACGCCCATGCACAAGTGACCTACCAGGCACCCACAGCTGGCTTGCACAGTCCCACATTGCTTCCATTTCCTCATAATCCTCCTGACTATTTCATGCTGGCACAATCCTGGAAGTTTGGAGTGAATTGCTGCTCCATTAGCTTGACTCACCCCGCAGCCTGCATCCGAGCGCGTGTGCCTCTGACTATTGGACATGTCCACAGACCCCCCCTTTATTAATTTACCAATCGACTGGGCTTGAGCTGAGGATTTCGATGAGATCTTCAAAATTTCGTAGGAGTGCCCCAGTAAACTTTTGGAGGGGGGTTCCCCCAAAAACTCCCCCCCGGTCCACCCCCCCCCGCCCCCCCCGATTCGACCCATATATATATATACCAATCGATAGCTCAAAGTTATGCTTGCTGGCGCCTCCTGCCGGCGGGCACATCTCTTAAGGAAAAGAAGCCACTTTGGTAACGAGTACCGTAAAACTCCTCCACCAAAAGAAAAAGAAAAAGATCAATGGGGATCAGGAGGGTTGCAGGCTTGGAAAACGATGTCACAAACAGCGTTGTGCCTTTTTTCCTTTCCAGGGATTTTTTGTAGGTGCTATGAGTGTGGTGCTACAACATCAGTTATCAGAACTTTTACATGTTTTACATACGCAGCCTAGCAGTCGCACATTTTGACTGATGGCTTTATATGTAGAGGACTCTGTAAACTCTGTAGATTGAGTTTGGCATGTCATCGTAAAGGTAAAGGAGTTTTACAATACCAAAGTGGCTTTCTTTTCCTTAATTAATTGGGGAGTGGTTTTCACTGTCTATATTTTATATTTTACTTTTCTTTCATTGTCGGCATGTTCATGATAATTCACTTAGTATTCTGTATTGTTTACGCCATGACGCTATCTAACTTATACCTTGGTAGATAAAAATGGGCGACGGTACCCTGCTTATTGCTTCAGCAATGAAGGAGCGGCACCTCTTAGTGATCTCCTACTATATATGTGTGTAATGACAGTGGAGATTGGGCTTGAGCTGCTTAATTTGCTAGTAGATAAGGGCATTTGTAATAGAAGAAAAGCAGGACACAAAGATATGAAAGGTTGTGCAACTATCAAAAGTTATGTACACCACCGGCAGCAAAACTCATAATTCAAATTGCACACTGCATTGCCTAGCAAAGGCCCTAAAATTCCTCCTGTTTCCAAAGATCTCCCATTCCACTAGGAAGCTGCTGTTGCTGCTGCTGCTGCTGCTGCTGCTGCTGATACATCTGTAGCATATGTTGCATTTGCCATCCCTGCTGTTGGGCAGGCAAGGCCCCGTGCTGCTGTTGTTGCTGGTGCTGCTGCGGCTGATACACTTGCTGCATCTGCTGCATTTGATGTGGCAATCCCTGTTGTTGGACAGGCAAGGCCCCGTGCTGCTGCTGCTGCTGCTGCTGCTGCACCTGCTGCACCTGCTTCTTTTGGGTAATGTCCAACAGCGCTGATCGGAGTGTAGCAGGGTTTTGCATCAGGTGAGGGTTCTGCTGCAGAAACGGATGCTGCTGCAGATAACGTAACACCTGAGCCGATGGCATGCCCCCAGGCAATTCTGCTGACATGACCCCTGGCTGAGATGCCGGCAGCCCAGACACGCCCCCTGGCATGGTTGCTCCCACTGGCATTGACCCTGCCGCAGCTCCCAAGTTGGCTCCCAATACAGAGCCTGCCACAGATGCTGGCATGTACCCTGGCGGGTTTGTTGCTGCTCCCAGGAGAGCCTGCTGCTGCTGCTGCTGCTGCTGGTATCCCATGGGTGGGAGGCCTGGAAGAGGCAACTGCTGCTGCTGCTGCTGCTGCAGCACGGCTTGGGCGTGCAAGTCCATGCGCCTCTGATTCTCTGCCTGTGCAGGAGAGAAGGAGCGGTGGTGTCTTGTGAGCAGGCATAGGAGAAACCAGGGATGTGTATACATAAGGGTGGGTAAATAGGGTGTCTGACTTTGCCAGCGAGGCTCGGCAAGCCTCAACAAGGCTCGGCACTCGTTGGGGAGGCCCTAGCTGGAAATTACGGTTAAAATATCACTTTCTCAAATCTGCACGGATTGAGCCGAAAATTTCCCCGTAGTTAGCTTATACCGTATGTTCACGATCACTTCGGAAATTTAACAAATATTTTGCCAGAAAACGACAATTTTTAATAATTCTTGGGGCCCTCTCTGAACTGAATTCAAAGTGATAAATTAATTTTTTATAGTAATTTTGAGGGTGGTTTTCAAAATGAGCTCCAAGCGCGCCAGTGTGAACCCCTGGCCCTGTTCTTCAAGCCCCCAGCTGAAAGGCTGGCTGCTCAGTAGCGGGACCGCGAGAAGCTGCAGAGGGAGATGTGTACTTCTGTCTCACCCAGTGGTGTGAGCTGTTTTGTAGCATCAGCTTCTACAGCAAAAGCAGCAGTAGGACAAAAAAAAGGATGCTTGTTCGGGGAGAGACTAGCTAGTCTATCAAATGTACTCCCTCAATCTACACAAAAGCTGCAAAACGCGTGCCAACTGTAAGTAAAGTACCCTTTTGACTTATATGTAGGGTTGGCCACGACCGTATATGGGATTATTATGTATACGTCTATATACGCCGTATAACCCGTATATAATCCGTATATGGGAAAGTTTGACCTTTTTGGCAAAGCCCCCCTTGCGGGGGCGTGAGCCCCTAGCATTGTCTAATTCCCACCACACTTCACACAGGCCTCCCCAGGCTCACCCAGGCCACCCCACGGGCTGAAACTTGACATAGGCTCCTAACCAAAACCTTAACCATGTCACATAAATTTGGGACCCTGGGGTGCAGTCTGTGAAGATCCAGAAAGCGGCCCAGGATTCCTCGGCCAGGCCCCCGGACCACTTCCTGATGGTGCAGTATCCATCAGCACACTTCCCTGGCTGCGGATGCTGTGTCAGAGTCCCTTGGACGGGACCCTTCAGGATTGTGTTCCGTGTTGGCTTGGACTGTTTGCGTGACATGGAGCGCACAGTGCAGGTGCTTGCCATGCTCTGTGTGTTGAAGCACAGTGCAGACATCGTGGCCAGCCCGGGCACCATGCTCGCACCTGCCCTCTCAAAAGACAGGGAACAGCAGCAGCAGCACATCCTCACGCCTGCTTAGCAAAGGCTGCTCCAGAACAGCGTCATGCACACCACAGCAGCATCTGTGGGGCAGCAAGGCACACATACGCACGCACACACACAAATGCTCACACACGCTCACATGCGCACACACACACACGCATGCACACACACATACAAACACAAACGCATGCGGATACTCACAGGCGCGCACACGCACATACATTCTCCGGTAAGCCCGGAATTGGCCCTTTAAATTTTGGTTTTGCCCTCCAGGCAAACCCAAAAACTGCTTAGTAAGTGCGCAGCCTGCATGGGATGAAGTTCCCTGGTATATATACGGTTATGGCCCACCCTAAAAATGCTGTATTATGCACAATGAGTGGCGCACGAATCTGGACCAAAATCGTGCACGTCAAAGCTGCCATCCCCGCCTGTTTCAGCCACAGCCATTTTCAAACCACACACTCAGCAGTAATCCCCGCCTGTTTCAGCCACATCCATTTTCAAACCACACACTCAGCAATACAGTAACACGCAAACTCAAAACATCGTGCACGCACCAGAGCTGCCGCTTCTGCCTGGTTCAACCAGCCGGTCCAATTTGTGCCTGAACCGCGTGCACCTGCCCTCACTGCCATTTGCTGCTGCTGCTGCTGCTGTGTGCGGGGCTCCTGCTCAATTTCCTGCTCACCAGCTGCTGTAGCAGGGCACGCACGATGCAAGAAAAGTGAGTGAGGCAGCTGTGGTGTGTGTTTGTGTGTGTGTGTGTGCGTGTGCATGCGTGCGTGCGTGTGCACGCGCGTACGTGTGCGTGCGTGCGCACGTGAAGGGATCGAAGACGCCATCTTGGGAGGGTTTTGGTAGCTACATTGCTGGTCCCTTAAGTCAAAGTCTGGCTATTTCAAAGATGTCTCTCTCTCTCTCTCTCTCTCTCTCTCTGTCTCTCTCTCTCTCTCTCTCTCTCTCTCTGTCTCTCTCTCTCTCTCTCTCGCTGTCTCTCTCTCTCTCTGGCTCTCTCTCTCTCA
>Ga0307966_1004125_pt1 | contig 10845 bp, 10 predicted proteins | sample OrgLakmetagen646_FD_203141 | JGI IMG/M metagenome (GOLD analysis project Ga0307966, IMG submission 203141) | Saline water microbial communities from Organic Lake, Antarctica - #646 | ecosystem: Environmental > Aquatic > Non-marine Saline and Alkaline > Saline | place: Antarctica: Organic Lake... | reverse complement strand
CTATAAAGCCCCGGCGCCAACGCCGTTCGCGACGCAACTGCTGCTCTTTCAACAGCGCCAGCGTTTCCCGATTTTGCTGTTCGGTGGGGCCTGCGCTCCGGAGCTGCAACAACGCATCGTGAATAAGCTGCGGCATTTCCGGTGACTGTTCCAGCCACGCGGGAAAATGAGTCTGCAGAGTTTTCAAAAAGCCGGATGGTCCAATACGCTTGCGCATCCATTGTTCCAGGTAAGGTTGTGCGGTGCTCCACAGGTCCAGATCTGGATACAGCTGGCGGCCAAGGCCTTCCACGTTCAGCAGCGTTTTTTGCAGCAGCACCAGCTGGGGCTGCACTTCCATCTCGAAACGGCGGGCGGTCTGGAACAGGCGCAGCAGAAAGTGCCCAAAGGAAATGTCTTTTAACGGACGCTCAAAAATCGGTTCGCACACGGTGCGAATAGCCGCTTCAAATTCGTTAACCCGGGTTTCCGGTGGTACCCATCCGCTTTGGATGTGTAACTGCGCCACCTGGCGGTAATCGCGGCGAAAAAACGCCAGCAGGTTGCGGGCCAGATAGCTCTGGTCGTCTGGGGACAGGGTGCCGACAATGCCAAAATCAACCGCTATGTATTGCGGGTCGGCAGGGTTGGAGATATCCACAAAAATATTGCCGGGGTGCATGTCGGCGTGAAAAAAACTATCACGAAACACTTGGGTGAAAAAGATTTCCACGCCTTTTTCGGCCAAGACTTTCATATTTACGCCGGCGGCGTTCAGCGTATCAATATCGGCAATGGGCACGCCGTGAATACGTTCCATCACCAGCACCTGCTTGCGGGTGAAGTCCCAGTCAATAAAGGGAATGTAGATCAACGGCGAGTTGTCAAAATTACGCCGCAGCTGGCTGGCGTTGGCCGCTTCACGTTGCAGGTCAAGCTCGTCATGAATGGTGGAATCGTAATCAGCCACCACTTCCACCGGATGCAGGCGCTTGCCCTCAGCCCAGTATTTTTCCAGCAGACCGGCCATCAGGTACATCAGGCTGAGATCCTGGCGGATGGTTTTTTCAATGCCCGGACGCAGCACTTTCACCACCACCTTCTGGCCGTTTTTCAGAGTGGCTGCGTGCACCTGAGCCACCGACGCAGACGCCATGGGGTCTGTGCTGAATTCGGAAAACAGCTCGGTGACCGGAGCGCCCAGTGCGCGCTCAACAATTTCACGGGCGCTATCGCTTGGAAAAGGTGGCACTTTGTCTTGCAAGGTTTTCAGGGAGTCGGCCATGTCGTCCGGCAGCAAGTCACGCCGGGTAGACAGTATCTGGCCGAATTTTACGAACACCGGCCCCAGCTCTTCCAGGGCGATGCGCAAACGGTCACCGCGGTCGAGCCTGGGTTGCGGAAACAGATGCCAGGGGGCCAGTACGAAAATGACCTTCAGCGCCGGCGGCAGCTCGGCCAGGGGCAGAAAAATATCCAATCGGTAACGGCAGAATACCCAAAATATCCGAAACAGGCGTTGCAGACGGCTCACGAATTCTCCTGTTTTTCAGGCGGTTCAGGCGGTTCAGGCGGGTGCGATGAGAGATGAGAGGCTGGCTGGCTCTGAGGCAGAAATTCAACGCGGGCGGCCAGGCGATCAACCCGCAGGCTCAGAGCATCGATATCCTGAAAGCTGGCCTCAAGCTCGCGGCTGCCTGGTAAGGCGCCGGTTTCTTCGTGCAGGTATTCTTCCAGATTGCTGGCCATGCTTTGTCGCGCATCACGGCTCCACTTCACGCTGTTGCGTAGGCGCTTGGCCAGAAAATGTGCGGGCACATCGCCCAGATGGCGTGCCATGGCCGCTTCCCAGTCCGGACTTAACTGTTCAATAGCACGCTGAAACTGATGCGCCAGAGCGGTGTCGCCGTGTACGCTCAAGCGGCCGTCTTTTATGGCGCCCGTGTCGCCGCTGGCCATAGCATAAAACGCCATAGCCGGACCGGCAATCACCAGTCCGGGCTGTGTAGCCGGTTGGCTGCCCACCAATACGCCTTTGGCGCCTTGGGTCAGGGTAAGGGTTAATGCTATGGGCACAGTCAGGTCAAACTGAACCGGAGCTGTCAGCGCCGCCAACAGCGCTTTGCGGCCGGCCGGATCAAATTCCAGAGCCTGGTTCAGCGCCGTTTCAACAATGGCGCTGGCGGCGCTGAGCAGAGTAGGGCCAGGGAACATCAGGGTTTGATTCCCACGTGCAGAGCGACAATGCCACCGGTCATATTGTGGTATTTGCAGTTGGCAAAGCCGGCGGTTTCCATCATGCCTTTCAGTGTATCCTGGTCGGGATGCATGCGAATGGATTCGGCCAGGTATTTGTAGCTCTCGCTGTCGCCGGCAATCAGCTTGCCCATAAACGGCAAGGCGGTGAACGAGTAGGTGTCGTAGGCTTTGCTTAGCAGCGGATTGCTGGGCTTGGAAAATTCCAGCACCATCAGCTTGCCGCCGGGTTTTAGTACCCGAGCCATGTCCCTCAGAGCCTGGTCTTTGTCGGTTACATTGCGCAGGCCAAAGGCGATGGATACGGCGTTAAAGCTGTTGTCCGGGAACGGCAGGTGCTCCGCATCGGCCTGAACGTATTCGATGTTGCCCGCGTAGCCACGATCTGCCAGGCGGCTGCGACCGACTTTCAACATGGAGGCGTTGATGTCAGCCAGTACTACTTTGCCGCTGGGCCCGACCAAATCTGAAAATTTCATGGTCAGGTCGCCGGTTCCGCCTGCGATGTCTAGCACCTGGTGGCCCGGGCGCACGCCGGAGAGTTCAATGGTGAAGCGCTTCCACAGGCGATGAACACCCATCGACATCAAATCGTTCATGAGGTCGTATTTGCCGGCTACGCTGTGAAAAACCTCGGCTACCTGGCCTGCCTTCTGGCTTTTTGGCACATCGCGAAAACCAAAATGGGTGACGTCATCGTGCTGGCTGCCCGATGTTGCGGTGCTGGCTGGCGTTTGCTGATCGCTCATGGAACTGTCCTGTCAGAATCTGAATCCCGTATTCTAACGCCTGCGGGGTTGGCTACAAGTTTAATACCGTCTTACACTATAAAATCTGTCATTTCCCCAGAGAAAACTGATTTATGTCCGTTATCGATATTCACCGCACTCACACCATGGATAAGCAGCACGCCCGTGAAGCGGCCGAGACTTTGGCCGCCGACTTGTCCCGCCGTTTTGATATGAATTACGCATGGGAAGGCGATGTTATGAAATTCAAGCGCAGCGGAGTGCAAGGCCAGCTCACAATTAATCACGGTGATCTGCACGTTCACCTGGAGCTGGGAATGTTTTTACGGCCTATGAAAGGCCGGATTGCACAGGAAATCGAATCCCAGTTAGATCAGATTATTCGCGTTTGAAGCCATAAAGCGGCTTACCTCAAAGCGAGGCGGGCAGTTCAAAGGGCTGCGACTGACCGGCCAGGATGTTGTCCATAATGCGCTGCTCACGCAGCACTAGCCGGTCAATCAGCGTGCCGACGTTATCCATGCACCGGAACGCGCTGTAGCCGCGGTGTAGAAAACTGTGTAGATCCTGCAGGTTGGCCATCTCCGCCGGTCCGCGGCCCATCGACAGCAGCCATCCCAGTGTTCGGTTGCGCACATAGCGGTCAAGGCGATTGCCCACATCGGCGATCAGTTCAATCTGGCGCAGTCGCTGATTTTGGTCATTAGCGTAACGGTAGGCAAGGCAGTATTGCTCTACGGTCAGCGCCTCGGCGCTCATTTGATGTCTATACAGCGCGTTTGCCAGGTTATGGTCCAGTTGCTGGGTCAACAGATTGAGTTCTACCAGTCTGGCCAAAGTTCTCAACTGGTGGTCTGGTAACCACTTCACCATTTTCGGAAAAACCCGATCAATATTGTCGTCGCGGTGGCTCATTCCGGCGGGTGCGTACAAATCCGTCAGCAAAAACTCCAGCCCCTCGTGATAGCCCGGGTTCTGGTATAAATCCTGATGGGTCTGTTTTAACCGAGCGGCCTGCCAACTTGCCACTTGAGCGCTTTGCTGTTGCAGCGGGTGATGGCTGTGGCCCTGACGAAAGTCATGATAGGCCAGTAGCCAATGCTGCAACTGACGGGCGTTATCGCTGTGAACGGCGGTTTCGACCAGGCGCTGGCGATACATGAAAAGGCTCCGGCTGGGCGGTTGAATCGGGGGGCAGCATTGTAACCGAGTAGCGTGACCTGTGCTGAACTGTCATAAAATGCTTTTGGGGTATCAGGCTTCAGCAGGCGCAACCTGCGCTAAATCCGGTATCCATTTTTTGTTATCCAGAATGATAAAGTGACTGGGCGCCGTGGTTTCCACGATCGTAAAATGTTCGCCACCCTGGCGGGCACTGGCCAGCATGGCGTTGCGATCGAGCACCCGGTCAGTGCCTGGAATTAGCACAATACCCCGTGTGATGTGCTGGTAAACGCTGGTGTCGGTGCGCTCCATCCAGGCACGCAGATTGTCGATATTGCGCACAATGGTCAGGTGGTCTTTGGTGGCGTGGAACAGTTTGCTGAGAAGTTTTTTCTTGCGCCTGTTCATTTTGCCAAAAAATGTCTGGTTGTAAGCCGAATTGGGCGTGTTATTCAACAGGCGAACAATCCACGGCCACATGCTGGGGCTAAGCGGTTCCAGTAATGCCAGCATCAGTGGGTGAACTCGGCCTTGAGGCAGTATCGGGGCCTCTAGCACCAGCTCAATGTCGCGGTACAGCTCCGGCCATTGGCGGATAGCTTCCAATGCCACTGCGGCGCCGCGGGAGTGACCGTGAATGCGCACATTGTTGCTGCCGATAAGATTGCGCATGGCCTGGTTGAGTATGCAGGCATCGTATTCGATGGTGCCGGCCAGATGCTTGATGTCCACCGCCCAGTCGGGCGTCTGCGGCACAACGCCGCTAACGGGCACGTGATAATTGCTGCAGGTAATCAGGATCAGTTCGGTAGTGGGGGCGTTATAGGCTTGGGTAAAATAGCAGTGATTTTCCATAAAGCCGTGTAAACACACCACTGTGTGCTCGGCCGGACCACTGTGATTGCGCACAGAAACCGCACCTTCGCCGATGGTAAATACCTGCCCCGAAAACATCTCGGCGTAAGCGCTTTCGATAGGTTTGATCAGTTTGCGAATATGGCTAGCCTGCATAGTCTCTCCTGATCGTTATAGCGAGCGCCCACATTGAATACACGGTGGCGTGGCTCTGTGCTTATTATAAGCCTGCTGGTAAAGCCGTGCGCGACTTTTTACCCTGCGTCGGTTATGCGCAGGCTCTGGAGGCGCCGGTGGATGTCTGGCACAATATCGTTCTATTCTCAGCCTCAGGATTCGCCGAGATTACCGCAACTTAGCCCATCCTATACAAAAGGCAGCGGATTTTGAGTCAGCAAGCTTTGCATTTAATGTTGCCTGCCGATGCCGGCTGGCTGGCTGCTGAACGGCCGGATAACCCGCTGGTTACCACCGTGTTACTGCGTGTTCAGGGGCTGACAGCTTCTCGCCTGCGAGAATTCTTGCATGTTTATTGGGCTGCCTGGGAGCGTTTTCGCTTTCGCCCGGAACCTTATGCCGGCTATTGGCGCTGGCAGGAAAGTGAAGAATTTGATGTGCGCCAACACTTGGATATTGTACTGGACCGTTTTACGGCACCCCAACAGCAGCCCTGGATAAACACCGTTATCAGTCAGCCGCTGCCCATTTACCGGCCATTATGGAAGTTCTGGTTGGCGCCCAACGCCGTTGGTGGTGGGTTGTTGCTCATGCGGATACACCATTGTTACGCCGATAGCGCTTCGTTGGCGCAGCTGCTGGAGCAATTATTAACCGCGTCACCGCAGCAACATCCGGTACTTTATGGTGCAGCGCACCCGGCAGACCTGGAACGCTGGCTGCAGTGCGCTAAAAATTGGCTGAGTGAGCGCATTTTTGGTGCCGAAGGTCCGGCGCCCGAAAATGACGCGGTGCAGGCAGCAGCCGCTGCCGAGCAGCTGCCGGCCAGTGTTAGGTCAAGCGCTGCTACCGCGCTGGAGCTAGCGGGCCAGCTAGCCAGTTATCTTACGCAGCCAGACGACAGCCCCAGCAATCTGAGCGTGCCATTAACCGGCCAGCGCCAGTGCTGTTGGTCTGCCGCAATTCCCGATGCGCGTTTACAGGCGGCCGCCCACAAGCTGGGCGTTAGCAGTCGTGACGTTTTGGCCGCCTGCATAACGGCGGCTTTGCAGGCGCAGCTCGGGCTGAACCCGCAGGCACTGGACAGCGCCAGTATTAACTTGCTGATGCCAGTGGATGTTCGCCCCCAACTGCCGGCAAGTTTAAGGCCAGCGCTGTCTGAGCCGGGTAACGGCAGTGGCAGTGAACGATTGTTGCTGCCTATAGATGGCGACAGTTTTGTAGAGCGAGTTTATCGCATAAAGCAGGAGGTTCGCCGCCTTCGGGGCAGCATGCAACCTTTGTTAATCTGGGGCTTGACTGCCTGCAGCGCTTTTTTGCCTGAAATGATAAAACAGACGCCACTGTGGCCTTTTGCCGCCCGCCCCAGTGCAGCGTTGGCTACCTTCGACGGTGCCGGGGTGGTTCGCTATCTGGCGGGTTGTCGGGTTGACGAGCTGGTGGCCTGGAGCCCGCAAATTGCCGATGCGGGCGTCAGCGTGACCGCTTGTCGCTACGCCGGCGAGTTAAGACTGACGGTGGTTGCCGACCACTCTGCCAATCTGGATGTGCAGCGCTTTCAGAGCGATTGTATGGTGGCTTTGAATCAAGCGCTTGCCAGCCATCTGGGCAGTTGAGCCCCTGCAAAGCTGCGCATTGTCAAAAAACCCGCTGAGTGTCTAAAGTGTTGGGACCTGCGCCGCGGGATCTCATATTCCCATGTGTGCGGCAGAGACCATAATTTCCTCAAGGAGGTTCCATGAGCAACGAACGGGTAGAAAGCGACAGCCTTGGTGAAGTCAGGGTGCCGGAAAACGCACTTTGGGGTGCACAAACCCAACGCGCCATCGAGAACTTCCCCGTCAGCGGGCAACCCATGCCGCCGGCGTTCATTGCCGCCGTGGTGCAGATAAAAAAAGCCGCGGCGGAAGCCAATGCCAGCCTGGCCTTGTTGAACGGCCCGGTTCGAGATGCCATTGTGCTGGCCTGTGACCAGCTGTTGACCGGTGATTATTATGATCAGTTTCCAGTAGACCGCTATCAGACCGGTTCTGGTACCAGCACCAACATGAATGTTAACGAAGTGGTGGCGGCGCTGGCCCAGCTCAGTGGTGTGTCGGTTCATCCCAACGACCACGTGAATATGAGCCAGAGCTCTAACGATGTCATCCCGTCGGCTATCCATATCAGTGCGGTGATAGCGATTCACCAGAACCTGGTGCCGGCGCTGACCCAACTGCAAGGCGTTCTTTACGAACGCGAAGCCATGTATGGCGAGCAGGTAAAAACCGGCAGAACCCACCTGATGGACGCGATGCCGGTGACCCTGGGCCAGGAGCTGCGTACCTGGCGCGAGCAATTGAAAGCGACACAGGCGCGCATCGAGCGTGCGGCAGATGAACTCCTGGCGTTGCCCCAGGGCGGCACGGCTGTAGGCACTGGAATTAATGCCGTTAGCGAGTTTGCGTCCGAGTTTACACGCTGTTTGAAAGCCAATACGGGCTTCGGCTTCAAGTCACTAACCCATAAGTTTGTGGCCCAGAGCGCAGTAGATGCGCCGGTGGCGCTGTCGGCACAGCTGCGTGGGCTTGGCATTGTGCTGACAAAAATCGCCAATGACTTACGCTGGATGAACAGTGGGCCCATTCACGGGCTGTCGGAAATCAGCCTGCCGGTGCTTCAGCCAGGCAGCAGCATCATGCCAGGCAAAGTAAACCCGGTGATCCCTGAATCGGTGGCTATGGTGGGCGCGCAGATTATGGGGCTTGATGCCTCTATCGCCTACGCCGGGCAGTCTGGTAATTTTCAGCTCAACGTGATGTTACCTTTGGTAGGTGCCAACCTGCTGGAGATGATTGGCCTGTTAAGCAATGCCAGCAGTCTGCTGAGTAACAAAGCGCTAAAAGGCTTTACTGTAAACGCAGAGCACTTAAATGCAGGTGTTGGCCGTAATCCCGTGCTGGTGACGGCGCTGAACCCGGAAATTGGTTACAGCCTGGCGTCTGAAATCGCCAAAGAAGCCTACGCCAGTGGCCGCCCAGTGATTGACGTAGCCGAAGAGCGCAGTGGTCTCAGCCGCGAGCGGCTTGAGCAGCTTTTGGACCCGTTAAAATTGACCCGCGGCGGGCTCGCAGGGTAGTGATTGTCCATTATGGCTCAGTCGTGAACCTACTGCGCTTCTGAGAGTCCGAAGGACCAGACGGGATACTCCAGACGAGACAATAGTGGTCCGCGTGATCAGACTGAACGAATAATCGTTACACATAAAAAGTATTTGCGGAGGTAGTAATGACAACATCCTGTAGCGTCCCCGGTATGACCGTGCCGCGCAGCCGGTTTCCGGACCCAGAGCAGGACTTGCCCGCAGGCCAGGATAGCGGGCAGATCGTACTCGCGGGTGGCTGTTTCTGGTGCGTAGAGGCGGTAATTATTGCCATGAACGGCGTGCACTCGGTGGAATCCGGTTACGCTGGCGGGGCTGCCAGCAGGGCCAACTATCAGGCTGTATGCACCGGTACCACTGGCCACGCCGAAGTGGTTAAGGTTGAATACGATCCGACTCAGGTGTCGTTGGGCAGCTTGTTGAAAGTGTTCTTTTCAGTGGCTCACGACCCCACCCAGCGTAACCGCCAAGGCAACGATATTGGCACCCAGTATCGCTCGGCAATTTTTTATCAGTCGGCGCAGCAGCGTCAGGTTGCACAAGCTTATATCGACCAGTTGAATCAGGCAGGCGTGTTCCACTCTGAGGTTGTGACTGAACTAGAGCCTTTGGAAGCCTTTTACGTGGCAGAAGCAGATCACCAGAATTTCGCTGCTCGCAACCCGGGCCAGCCGTACATCATGGCGGTTGCTGCACCTAAAGTGCAGAAATTGGTTGATCAATATAGCGATCGGTTAAAGCCGGGCGTAACGTCCAGATCTACCGACGACCACTCAAACAAAGCGTAAGGAGCCCTATTTTGGCTGAATCTGCAGCAGGATACGATTTGACGCCGCTAACAGCGGAACAGATTGAAGAGAAAGCCGTTGACCTGAGCGCCGACGAGCGCCGGATATTGTTAGACCATGGTACCGAGCCTCCGTTTTGCGGCACGCTGCTCGACAACAAAAAGCAGGGTGTTTACGAATGCCGGTTGTGTGACTTGCCGCTGTTTAACTCTAACTCCAAGTTTGATTCGGGTACCGGCTGGCCCAGCTTTTTTCAGCCTTACGATCCGCAACATATTCGTTATATTGAAGACGACACACTGGGTATGCGTCGCACAGAAGTGCGCTGCCCGCGCTGTGATAGCCATCTTGGGCACGTTTTTCCAGACGGCCCGGCGCCCACCGGTCAGCGCTACTGCCTGAACTCGGTGGCTTTGATGTTCAAGGAAAACGCTAGCGATTAGCCGTTTGTGGGTATCATGCTGGTTAACAGATAGCCGGTGTATGCCACGTAGACCAGCAACAGGATACCACCGTCTAACCGACTGATGATGCGGCTGCGGCCGGCAAAGCCAAAGCCCATCAACAGTAAGCCAACCGTCAGCGCCAGCATTAGCGACCAGTCGCGATAGAGCACCTCGGGGTCGACCTGCAGCGGGCTGATGGTCGCGGCGAGGCCAACCACGGCTAAGGTGTTGAAAATACCAGAACCCAGAATGTTGCCCAAAATCAGATCGTGCTCATTTTTACGCACTGCGGCCAAGGCAGAAGCCAGCTCCGGCAGAGACGTGCCAACGGCGACAACGGTCAGGCCAATCACCAGATCGCTGATGCCCAGGCTTTGGGCAACGTAAACCGCGCCCCATACCAACATTCGGGAGCTTAAGATCAGCAGCACCAGGCCCGCAGTCAGCCAGAAAACCGCGTTTTTCAGGGGCATGGGATTGGCCAGCGCGCCTTCCGCTATGCCTGCTTCAGCAGAGTCATCTTTATTGCGCATTCCCTGGAATATGAACCAGCCCATCACCGCCGCAAAAACTGCCAGCAAAACCCAACCGTCGGTGCGTGACAGCTCGCCGTCAATCAGCTGGTAACCGGCAATCAGAGTAAGGCCGACAAGCAGGGGTAGCTCTTTGCGAATAATTTGCGAATGCACGGCAATGGGCGCAATGATGGCCGTTAAGCCAACAATTAACGCTATATTAGTAATGTTGGAACCGTAGCCGTTGCCCAAGGCAAGGCCGGAGTTGCCTTCCATCGCGGCGATAGCAGAAACAGCCAGCTCGGGGGCCGATGTGCCAAAGCCGATGATCACCATGCCGATCAGCAAAGTGGGCATGCCCCAATGCTTGGCGGCGGCTGCGGCCCCGTCGACAAACTTGTCGGCGCTCCACACCAGAAGAATTAAGCCGGCAATGATTGCGCCTACCGCCAGTAACATACGTGCTACCTCTTTATGACATCGGGGGATGCGAGACTAAAGTTGCGGTGATATTGTCTGGCAAGGGCGGGAAAATCAATTACAACGGAGACAGACTCTCCCGGGGCCAGGCGGGCGTTTACATGACGCCCAACCGTTGCCTATTACAATTTAATAGTGCGCCGAAAGCCGAGATAATCGTCACATCGAATTCAGGAAACTGTTGCCAGCATTATCATCTCCATCTGGCTAATTTCCGACAGGCTCTTTTGCTGATCGTGAAAGAGCACACAAGCTCAATACTTGCTAGGGTGAAAAACCAATGGCCGTAAGACA
>Ga0307966_1004124_pt1 | contig 10846 bp, 10 predicted proteins | sample OrgLakmetagen646_FD_203141 | JGI IMG/M metagenome (GOLD analysis project Ga0307966, IMG submission 203141) | Saline water microbial communities from Organic Lake, Antarctica - #646 | ecosystem: Environmental > Aquatic > Non-marine Saline and Alkaline > Saline | place: Antarctica: Organic Lake... | reverse complement strand
CTCTTTGGTGGAATAATCACTTGAATTCTCGATATCTATGTTCTTGAAACTTCTGCCACTATGTGTATCGGATTTCAGATATTCGACTCCTTCTGGTAAAGGCATATCATCCTTAGAAGAATTTTCACTCTCATGTACCTGTTTTTCACTACTTGATAATCGATCTTGACTTCCATCATAGACTTCTTTCCTAGACCCAAAGCTGCTAGATTCCTGTTTCTAGACAAATAAGACATTCCTACGTACTAATTCCTTGCTAGATCCATCACTCCTGATCTCCATATAATCCTCTTTCCTTGATCCATGACTTGAAAATTCATTAAAATTGATTATTTTGAGTTTTTTGCTTTCTATACGGATTATGGTTTGGGTGAAACGGATGTTTTGAGGTAGGTGGTGGAGGTTTGAGGACTTACTTTGAGATTCTTTGCTGGAGCCGACGCTTGTGGTTTCTTTCATTTCTTCTTTGGAGGAGCCGAGGACGCTTCTGGAGTAATAGCTTTCTTTTTCTGAGTACTGTTGGCTGTATTTGTCGACGTATACTTCTTTTTGAGAGCTAGAACCGTGACTAGGCTTAATGTAAGACTCCTTATTTGAGTCTAGACTTTCCATATCTACCATTATTTCTTTGGATGAGGTATCGCTGATTTTAATCTCAACTAGTTCTTTACTTGAGGCACTGTAATTTTGCTCACGCATTGATTCCTTTTGTGATCCTGAACTGTAGCTGTGGTCTTTGATTGATTCTTTTCCTGATCCAGACATATAGCTTTTATCGATGAGCGATTCTTTATCTGATCCAGAGGCATAGCTATGGTCCTTGAGTGACTCTTTTCCTGATCCTGAAACGTAGCTTCTTTCTTTCAGTGACTCTTTACCAGACCCTGAGACATAGCTTCTTTCTTTCAGTGACTCTTTACCAGACCCTGAGACATAACTTCTTTCTTTGAGCGATTCTTTTCCAGATCCCGAGACGTAGCTTCTATCCTTAAGTGATTCTTTACCAGACCCTGAAACATAGCTATGGTCTTTAAGTGATTCCTTTCCAGATCCTGAGACGTAGCTTCGTTCTTGAAGTGATTCCTTGTCGGATCCTGAGACATAACTTCTATCCTTGAGTGACTCCTTTCCTGACCCTGAGACATAACTTCTATCCTTAAGCGATTCTTTACCCGAGCCTGAGACGTAACTACGTTCTTTCATGGACTCTTTGCCCGACCCTGACATATAGCTCTTCTCCTTCATTGATTCCTTACTTGATCCAAGTGATCTTTCATCATATCGCAAGGACTCTTTAGAAGATCCAATAGAATTTCTTTCACGCAAAGATTGTTTACCTGAGTCCATAGAGTTTCCATCAACCATTTGTGAATACTGCTGCTTGCTACTTCCAATGCTATCTTCTTCGAGTATTTCCTTAGCTGAACCATGAGTGTACTCCTTCAGAGATTCTTTCCCTGAGTCGTGTGTAGATTCTCGAATTGTTTCCTTCTGTGAGGCTGAGTCTGCTTCCTGCATAGATTCCTTTAATGAGTCAATATCCGTGATATCGATAATTAGCTGCTGATGATGCTCCTTACTTGATCCAAGAGACTCTTCAAGCAAATCTTCTTTCCCTGAGCCCATTGAGTGTTCACGTAAAGATTCTTTCCCAGATCCAAGAGACCTTTCTAATAGTGATTCTTTGCCAGAGCCGTTCGTATGCTCACGCATTGACTCTTTGTCGCTGCCATATAAGCTTTTCTCTTTCATAGATTCTTTTCCTGAGCCATATGAGCTTTCTCGAAGTGACTCTTTACCAGATCCATTTGTACGTTCTCGAAGTGATTCCTTTCCGCTACCTTGTGTATGTTCACGAAGCGATTCTTTACCCGATCCTAGTGAGTGTTCTCTCAGAGATTCTTTTCCTGATCCGTTGGTCCGTTCTCTCATTGATTCTTTACCGCTACCGAGAGAGTGCTCTCTCATTGACTCTTTCCCTGAACCGAGTGATTGTTCTTTCATTGACTCCTTTCCACTACCAAGAGTTCCTTCCCTCATAGATTCTTTGCCACTTCCAAGTGTTCCTTCTCTCATTGATTCCTTCCCAGATCCGTTAGTACGCTCTCTCATCGATTCCTTGCCACTTCCAAGAGTGTGTTCTCTTAATGATTCTTTCCCGCTACCAATAGTGCGTTCTCTCATGGATTCCTTACCGCTACCGAGTGTTCCTTCTCGCATGGATTCTTTGCCGCTTCCGAGTGTTCCTTCTCTCATGGATTCTTTGCCGCTTCCGAGTGTTCCTTCTCTCATGGATTCTTTGCCGCTTCCGAGTGTTCCTTCTCTCATGGATTCTTTGCCGCTTCCGAGTGTTCCTTCTCTCATGGATTCTTTGCCGCTACCGAGTGTTCCTTCTCTCATGGATTCTTTGCCACTCCCAAGAGTTCTTTCCCGCATGGATTCTTTGCCGCTACCGAGTGTTCCTTCTCTCATGGATTCTTTGCCACTCCCAAGAGTTCTTTCCCGCATCGATTCCTTCCCTGAGTTGCTGGTATACTCCCTCATAGTTTCTTTAAGTGAACCCAGACTACGTTCCTTCATAGATTCTTTGCCGGATCCAAAGTCTAACTCAAGTGCAATATCCTTGGAGGATCCCATGCTCACTTCAATGGCTACTTCTTTAGAAGAGTCAAATGAGCGTTCGATCAGATGCTCTTTCATAGATCCATGTGTTTCTTCAGATTGTAGAATCTTTGATGAATTGATACTTTGATGACCGGACTTAAGTGTAGATATAACACAACTTTCTCCTTCATATAACGTGTTGAGTGACTCACGGGTTTCTCGGTCCATATCTGCTTGAATTCCAACTCCGTTATCATACATAAAATCAGCTTGGATACTTTTGCAGTTATCATCGGTGACGTCCGCCTGCACTCCGACACCATTGGAGCTGCTGAAGTCGGCTTGGATGCCCACTGCATGTTCATCACTAAAGTCAGCTTGAACACCAGCAGCATTATCACTGCTAAAATCAGCTTGTACGCCTGTAGCATTTTCACTACTGAAGTCTGCTTGCACTCCAGCAGCAAATTCATCACTGAAGTCGGCCTGAACGCCTGTGTCATTTGTGTCACTAAAACTTGGCTGGATACCTTCTGAACGTGTGGAAAAGGTTACTCTTTGTCGAGATTTGTTCCTAACTCTTTCAGGATTTTTGACAGTTGAAGTTGATGAAGATCCATCTTCACCTCCATCGTATTGAAGATCAGATTCGCTAATTACTTCATGTTTATTTGTGTCTTCTCGAGTTATGTCTGTGGCCTCTGTGATGACCCTTCGAGCTAGATCTTTGTTTAGTTTCTTCCTTATGTCTACTATGTCCTCTATGATTACTTTTATTCTTTTTGTACTTCTTATCATCATACCCATCATCTCTATCATCTCTATCATCCCTATCATGCCTCCTCTGATGCTGTTTCGGCTGAATTGCCTTCATCTCCACATGCTTTCCATGCAACACCTGCACCTGCTTATCCATCTTAGTATTTCTCGAACTCCGGGAATTCGTAGACGAAGACGCTAAATTGTAAACTTAATCGATATTACCGTATTTTGGAACCACCTTAATGCTCTTCTCATTCTTGTTGAAATTCAACTGGATCGTGAGATCATCTGAGACTTGGAGACGTCGGTTGATGTTATTCGACTCATCAGTGTCTGTCTTCTGGCTGTTTCTATACTGCATTTCATTGTCTCGTTTATATGCTCCTATTGATTCATCTCTTAGGTATGGATCAAGAGCAATGTTCTTGTCAATTATGCGACTTGAGGCAGACTCACTTCTGTCCCTTCCGTGTACAACTTGGCAAGTGTGGTCAACCTTCGTAGGTTTTTTGAATAATCCTTGGGTCGGTCTTGGCCTAGAATTGTGCCGAGGCTTGTGTTTTGGCTTGTGCTTTGGCTGGTAGTATGTATAGTCTGAGGGCGTTGACTCACTCTTGTGCATCTCTACTCTTGAAGGCATAGAATCATGTTTACGTATTCCTTCTCTTGATGGATATGAGTAAGTTTCCTTGATCTCTTCATCTACAGACATTGGCTCAACTCCTCTACTAATCCTCTTGTCAGATTTAGGATCAAGCATTACATCAGCCCGATTGACGGACCTTGCTCCGATCGATTGGTCCATCTTATGTTCACTCTTAGCACCAATAGACTTATCTTCTCTGAACTCAAGAATTGGGCTATTGGATTTATCTTCTTGGTGGATTGATTTGGCAGCGATTGACTTGTTGGATTTGTGCTCAGATTTTGGGTTAATGGATTTGTCCGATTGTGGCAGGACATGTGGAGTTACTGCTCTGTCAACAGTGGTGATTTTGGGTGGGATTACCACACGGCTTTCAACAACTTTGACTGCAGACAGCGCGATTGACTTGAAAGATTTCTCAAGCTGATCTGAGTCAGGTCTTTGGCTCAAATGTAAAGCAGATAAACAAGCAGATTCCTTTTCTGTTCTGTTAGTTGGAGTGTGGGTAATCGCAGACAGTGCAATGGAATTGTGTGAGTTCTTACTTGTTGGAGTATGTGTAATACCAGACAATGCCTGATCTCTTTTAGCTTTGAAAGGTTGAAACTGATCTTTTTTGGTCTCCTCAGAAACGCTCACTTGCTCACTTTGACATTTACTACGTAAAGATGAATGATCCAATTTAGAGCTTCTCATTGATAGACCAACTGACTTCTTAGACTCTTCATCTTCCTGGATTTTTCCTGGGTTCATTGACAATGCGATAGACTTATGTGACAGCTCTGGCTCTGGGATATTATCTGAATTACAAGAAAGTGCAATAGACTTCTTAGATCGTTCATCTATAATCTTCTGTGAGTTCATAGAAAGAGCAACTGATTTTCGAGATTGCTCTGGGATCGGAACATTGTCGGGGTTACATGACAAAGCAATTGATTTAGAAGACCTGTTATCGTAGATCTGTTGGGAGTTCATAGATAAGGCAATTGATCTCTTTGATTCTTCACGTTGAGGTACGTTGTCCGGATTTCATGATAAAGCAATCGATTTTTTAGACTCTTCTGGCTGAGGAACTCTATCTGGGTTTCACGACAAGGCTATTGATCTTTTTGAATCCTCTCTTTGTGGTACATTGTCAGGGTCTCATGATAAGGCAATTGATTTTCTTGATTGCTCTGGCTGTGGAACTCTATCCGGATTACATGATAAAGCAATCGACTTTCTAGACTCTTCTGGCTGAGGAACTCTATCTGGATTACAGGATAAGGCAATCGACTTTCTAGACTCTTCTGGCTGTGGAACTCTATCTGGATTACACGACAAGGCAATCGACTTTCTAGACTCTTCTGGTTGTGGTACTCTATCTGGGTTTCATGACAAGGCAATCGACTTTCTAGACTCCTCTGGTTGAGGAACTCTATCTGGGTCACATGATAAGGCAATTGACTTTCTTGATTGTTCTGGCTGTGGTACTCTATCTGGATTACATGATAAGGCAATTGATTTCTTTGACTCTTCAATAGTAACTCTCTTCTGACTCTCGGCCCCACGTGACTGCTTCTCCATTTGACTATTCTCCTTCATAAACAAAGCTGACTTAGTAGATTTGATTTTAGAGCGTGTACTAATAGCAATCGATTTCCTAGATCTGAGGTCTTCTTCATCATCTTTTCTGACTGAAATAGCTACAGATTTCTTTGATCTGAGATCATCGTCATTCATAGCTGAAATGGCTGCTGATTTCTTAGACTCCTCCTTCTCACTATGCATGACCGAAATGGCTGCTGACTTGCGACTGCCGGACTTCTCACTATGCATAACAGAGATAGCGGCAGATTTCCTGGACTCTACATCAGAATCCTGGTCAACGTTGTCCTGTCCTCTCTTACTTTCCTCGTTGTCTCGTGCTGGGAGCTAAACAGGAGTTAAAATATAAAACGGGGGATTTGAATTGTTCACTACAAAAACTGGATGTGGTGGTAAAGCTGATTTACGCAACGAGGATACTATCTTAGCTAAATTAGGAACCCCAGCAAGTATTTTATAACTCCTACCAAAAGAATCGAATAATTTGTTATCCTCCCGTAAAAACCGTTAGGATTTATAGTTCTTGACCATGAAAAATAACTTTGAAAAAATAATAAAGAGGATCTGCTGAATTTAATGAGTGAAAATGTGAGTTCTCATCATTAAAAATAAGTGGTTTGGCTTACGATTTCCTTTTCTGACACGTTTTTTCTCTCAGGCTGGATACTTTGATTTACATGTGGTAAGATAGCTGTGTTATCAATGGTCATTGAATATGAGATCTCCTGCTCCTGCAGCTTCTGTGACAGCTGACTATCTCTGTATGATTCAATTGTTTGTTTGAAGTATATTGTTTTCTTTGCCTGTTCTTCTGGTGACTTAGATTCTTCATATGTCTTTCTTAATGTATCTAAGTTTTCTTGAGCTTTTACTGACAGTCCTAGAACAAGGTGTTAGAAGATGGCTTTATCAGAAATGGAATTAAGTATGAATACTCTCTATAAAATGTAAAGTGATGATACTTCTCACAATTCCCGATTCATTACCATTATTTTCCTGAGGTTGTGCCGCTAATGCTGGTTGGGTTGCATCTCTTCGTAAAGTACCCTACAAAATTACTCAATAGCTCATACTGTGATATTATCTTCAATTGTGGGGTCTTCAGAGACACTCTTAAAAGCAGCTGGTTCCTTGCTACCATCATGACTCAAGATCATACTCTCCGCACGATCCCCAGAGATCGGAGAGACGTTACGACCAGACTTCGCCATTTGACTCAGATTTGAAATATGTGATTTCTCATCTTCAATGATCTCACTGGGCGGGGGCGTATGCTTACTGGCAGATTTCTGCTCATCTTTGTCTTCGAAATCTTTGCCGAAAACGTTGTGTAGTGAGGTCTCGTTACTTGGTGAGTGGAGTCTATGAGTTAGATTTCAACAATACCTAGAATCTTTGCCTTTTTTACTACCTGGATGGCTCCTATTCGGTGCTGGTGGTTTACCTCTGGCAGACTTTTGTAGAAGCTCAATACTCTTCTTTGATTGATCTGGTTTTACCTGACTAATTTTAGAATTACTCTTATGGCTGATAACACTCTTGGTATGGTGACTTTGCCGACTAGGTTGACGTTGTCCTTCGCTCTGGTCTCTTTGACTAGGTCTTCTTTCAATGCTTTGATCTTCACTAGTTCCTCTTTGATTGCTTTCCTTGAGGAATTCTACAGATTATTGGGTTTTACGGACCTGGTATATCTTGGTCATTTTGACCTCTGAACACTTTTCTGGTCGATGGTTCACTAGTTGTGTCACTTGCCAAATTAATAGTGTTTTGCATTTGGATAGCTTGAGATTGAGTAATATTGCTTTCCTGAGCGATATCTTCAGTGTCTGTCTCAATAACGATGCTCTAAATCCATTAAACCGTTACCGAAACCCCAACTTGTAACTTTGTGCCACTTACTTTTTTATCAAGGATTGTGGTATCTCTTTGATTACTATTGGTTTTATCTCTACCTGAAGATGGGTTATACATGATGGGTGTGGAAAGCATACTTGTTAAGTTGGAGACTCGGCCCTATTTAGTTAAAATGGATTACTCACCTTGTACACAGTCTTGTTAACGGTATTCACAATATTGGAAGTCAAGAAACTTGGAGTTTGACTCACGTAATCTTCTGAGGTACGGTTAATTGCTGTATTCGGTTTGAAATAATGGCTTGGCACTTTCACAGGAGTGACCTTCTTTTGTTGCTGGGACAAAACCGTTTGGTCTGGGTAGTTTTTGAGAGGGTGACGCACGTTGCTGTATGACTTCTTACGCATATGTCCAGACTGTGGTGGAACTACATCGAGATCAGGGATCATGGACATGCCCTTCCTAGGTTGACTCTTTTTCTTGTGTGTGAATGAGACATCTACGTCTTCTGGCATTAACTCTAATAGCATTTCTGGATTCTTCTTAAAGTACTTCATAATTTCATTCCACTTCCACTTCTCCTCATCCGACAAATTAACATTGGGAGGCATCGAGTACGGAAACGCATTCACCAAACCTACAAAATCACCCCGAAACCCTTACCTCTCGCTTGACTCTTCGCATTCTTCCCATCAGACACTAAATAATCAAATCCCTTCACCTCAAATCACCAAACTCCCTTCCAACACACAAATTCCAAAAAACTGAACATACCTGCATTTTTCTGACCTATTTTGCCGCTTATTTGGGAGCCGCCTTCGTAATTGCTACTTTGGGAATGCAGTTTTTGGATCAATGCATATGTAGAATTTATATCGATGACGCTGTTTTTGACATCAGTCCCAGTATTAAAAATGCCTTTGAGGAGTTTTGGGATGCTGTGCTGGGCCATACCGAGTGGACGGGTGCTACTGTCAGAACCATCGATGCCTGGGCCAAATCCTTGGGATGTCTTCGGGATAAATAACTTTCTATTTTTCGAACTGGTGTTGGAAATCATGTTCTTCATGTACTTTGGTGATTCTTTGATAGCATCATCGTCTACATCAAGGTAACTCCTACTACACATAGAACCCTACCTTCATTAACTTCTTCAACATCATTAAAAGCTCCACGGAAGACATTATTCTGCTGTTTGATCATGTGTGAAGAAGAAGTGCGTGACTTATCTCCAAAATCCTTGGTATTCACCATCTTCCTCTCTTCACCATTCGCACTATAAACGTTAGAATATCATGAAAATGGAGTCTGTGGATGAAGAATAGATGATTATCGAAGCAAACTATCGATTCTTGAATATGTCAATTACTTGTTGTAATAAGTAGCTCTTGCGCCACTGAATCCTTCTAAACTGATATTTTGTATGTGATTGTCCAATCCTTGGAATGGTAAGGAGTCCTCTACAACAGAATTACTGATGGCTGGAAATCCTCTATCTGCATCTTTGGCCGATGATTTATTAGCTCTCCTTTGAGAAACAGTATGATTGTTACATCCAGTAGAGATTCTGATATTCTGATGACTCTTCTGACTGATCTGGCTCCTATCCTTATCGTTCCACTGTGTCTACACAATTAACCAATACCTCATACCATATCCTTTTTGGCATATGGGTCTAAGTCGAGCCTCTGTCTTGAGTAAGATGGCTCGTGAGCAGTCATTATTGTGTGTTGCGGATTGCCCTTGTTATTGGCCATATTCCTGTCGAGGCTTTTAGCTTGTGCGTCGAAAGAAGCCATTTGTTTTCCACTGTGTATTGAAGAATCCATATCTCTATAGTGTCAGAAGTCGGTGATTTACCTGTCTATTGAGGAAGAAGCTTTCTTGTGGGACTTCAATGACAGCATCTTGGAACTGTGCTTATTTCGCTTGATGGTCTTAGTGTTTGCAGAATCATGATCACTGTTCTGACTATCGTTCCTGGCGATGTATGGAAGCGAGGATTTGCCTTTTGATTGAAAACTCTCTTGCTTTGATCTGATACTCTGACTGAGCACGTTAGAATTAGGTCTAGACTCTTGTCCATCCGGAAAGTACATATTATCACCTTCCTTATTATCCATAAACGGATTTCCACTCTGTTGATTCTCAAGAATCGTTAGTTCTCTCTCCCTTTTAGATTCTTTCGATCGCCCATCACTATAAAAACACGTATCATTTCAAATTCCACTTGGGTTGTAAATTGATGAAATTGGGCATTTTAACAGCCAAAAATAGCATAATCCGATTGGAAAAGCTCAAATTTGAGATCTAAAGCTACTGTGGACTTGTGAGAAAATAAATCTGTGGTGGCGACCTACCTGTTGGGGCCACTGGCAATGCTTGACTTTGAAGCTCTCTTTCTTTTAGAACCCCGCTTGGAATTCTTCTTGGAGTTGGCCTCAGAATTGGGGTTTGAGTGCATGCTATTGAATGATGCAGCAACGGCTATAATGATCGTTATGAGGTGTTGATAAGGTAAAGGTGGTTTTTATGTTGGGTTAGGTTTTAAGGGTTGGTGGGAATGAGAGGATTTAGGTGAAGATGAGGGTTTGGATGAAACTAATGTTGTTGGGAAATGTTTTGGAACGATATGGTAGTTCTTCATAGAGTACATTTCTTATCCAATCAAAACCAACACATCACTCATAACTATACTTCTAAACACACATATAATCTCCAAAAACTCCAAGTCCTGCACTACCAATTGACTCTTTTAACTCATCTAATCATAAACCCACACATAATTTCTATTTCCAATCCCTCCAACACCTATCCCACAATCCACCCAACTCACCTGGATATTCCTTCAATGAACCCCTGCATTGACCCATCACCATTTTGGTAACAGCAGCAAGTGCTTCCTCACTCATTTCTCTGCTTTCAGGGTAATTCTCCAGATTTATCAAGTTGTTGATACCTAGAGATTATAAAATTTGCTTACTTTCTGTGATGGTTTGGGTTGGCTCATCTATGACTTGTTAATACGATAAAAACGACTAATGGACACATGGAAATACGATAAAATGATCAACTGACGATAGCTACAAGTCCCAAAAACCGTCACTTGGGCAAACACAAAATTCAAATTCCATCCATTTTATTTCTGTTTTATTCTCGTTTATCTCAGAATTTAACGTTTTTAGGAATTGAGCTATTTTCAAAAGTAGGAGAACTTAGAACTTACCTCCATGCTGATTAAGAGCTTCAATAACCAACTTATTTATTTTTTGAGCTAGGTCAGTGTTGTCTTGAGAATACATTTCTAAAGAATTCCTAAAAATATAATAATTCTTTATTTATTTGAATTACTATGGGGTTTTGGGGTTTTGGGGTTTTGGGGTTTTGGGG
>Ga0307966_1004117_pt1 | contig 10859 bp, 11 predicted proteins | sample OrgLakmetagen646_FD_203141 | JGI IMG/M metagenome (GOLD analysis project Ga0307966, IMG submission 203141) | Saline water microbial communities from Organic Lake, Antarctica - #646 | ecosystem: Environmental > Aquatic > Non-marine Saline and Alkaline > Saline | place: Antarctica: Organic Lake... | reverse complement strand
CATTGGGATCAAGTACTTTGAGGACACTAGCACCAGAACTAATCGTATGCCGCATAAAAGGACATCACAAAGACATCTGCACCATTCTTCAAGGAGCCTTGTACTATCGCCACACCATCCTATCAGGCGAGGGCGGCACCATCAACACTCACACACTAGAGCCATTTAAGGACTTGGGTCGAATTCTCAAAGAGCTAATAAACTTGTTTCTAAGCTCCGTGTGCGTTCGTTATTCAACAACTATGCTGCTATTCTCGTCCTTACCAGGCGCGAACTCCTTACCAGACGCGAACTCCATTACCATTTCAAACATTCACCAGGAGCCAGTTTCCGGCCAAGCCTACTACCCTATAACCCAAAGACTTCTTTCTTTCCTGCTTACTCTTGTTTTTCCACTTACTCTCCTCGCTTCCGCACAGCCCATAATAGCCTGCCTATTTAACTATATAATATTGATGCTCCATCACCTGTTTGTACACGACGCTCTGCCCAGCCGCTTCAGAGCGCTCAAAAACCCCAGGTGCATCCACCTGGGCAAAAAGGGAGTTTTCAATAATATAAAACGTTTGTTTGTGCCGTGTCCTGCCAAGATAAGCCAACTTCAGGCAGGAATCCGTGACTTGCACACCAATTATAACAACAAAATGACTAGATAGGCACGTATTTAATCTTGAACTTGTGCCATGCTCACCTGCATGTATCGCAATCTATGCAATTTATTTCTACATAAAACCCTCCTGGCAAATTGTCTGGGTGGGCGTCTTTTTTCTTGCTCGCTGGTAGTGCTGACCTCCCCCTTATGGCAGAATCTCTAGCTCTGACGCTGCTGGTGGGGGTCAGTCTCAGGAATGACTGTGTGTGCACGTGCCTATGCACGCGTACATTTGTGTATATGTGCATGTGTGTGCGCATGCGTACTTGAGAGTGTGTGTGTGTGTGTGCGTGCGTGCGTGCGTGTACGTGAGTGTGCAAGTGAGTGTGTGTGTGTGTGTACGTGTGTGTGCGTGTGCGTGTGCATGTGCACTTGCATGTGCGTGTGCGTGTCCATGTGCACTTGCATGTGCGTGTGGGTGTGGATGTGGGTATGTGCGTGCGTGCGTGCTTTGTATGTGCATGTGTGTGTGCATGTGCATGTGCATGTGCATTTGCGTGTGCGTGTATGTGCGTGTGTGTGTGCGCGCGTGTGTGTGTGCGCGTGTGTGTTTGCGTGTGCGTGTGCGTGTGCATGTGCATGTGCGTGTGCGTGTGTGTGTGCGTGTGCGTGTGTGTGTGCGTGTGCGTGTGCGTGCGCGTGTGTGTGTGAGTGTGTGTGTGTGTGTGTGTGTGTGTGTGTGCTTCTGAAATTCTAAACAATTCACCTGTGTGCGGTGTGAGGTGAGAGTGCCATGGTGATTTGTCTTTTTCTAAAAAATTGCGCCGTTCCGTCTTCTGCCTTCAACTTTTACCGATCCACATTTAGAATTCGAAACTAATATTAAACGATGGCCAGAGAGTTTATTCCAGCCGACCGTTTCAGCACCACTCAAATGAAGGAGCTTCCACTGCCATTACAAGCCTCTCATCAAGATCCGGTTCTATTACGGCTCGTGAGGGGCAGGAGGAAACATAAAAAGAGAAAAAAGGAGCAGCAGATCAAGCACAAACGAAGTAACGAAACCTGCTATGAAGGATTGATAAGTCTTAAAGGAGAGAGACTGAGCAGGCCAAAAAGGCACCAACGCGGCAGAGAAGTAAATGGGCACCAAGTAGCAGAGCCCACTGGAAGAACATAGCTAAACTTACCCTAAATGCAAGAACTGGAGCTTTTCTGCAAACTGCACAGAATCTAATAGCTGTAGGACAAGCCTGCAGCCCCCCTGACCCCCACTATATTTCCCTGTCCTTGGTAGTGAAGGAGTTCTATAATGTTCAGCACCTAAATGACTCATTTCCTGATTTGCTGTGGGAACGGCTTCTGCTGCATGTGAATGTTTCTCTTTTGATCATGAGCTGCAGTTTGATCATGAGCTGTTTGATCATGCGCTGCAGTTTGATCATGCGCTGCAATTTTGATCATGCGCTGCAATTTTGATCATGCGCTGCAGTTTGATTTTCATCCATTACAGCTAAATAATTTTTATCTTGCGCAATGTGGATCTTCAAGCACACATACTACTTTTGTTTCTCTCAAAAACTGGGAGCAGTGTCTGAGAGGACTCGAGCCTTTCTCTAAACCATACTAGCTAATACTAATACTGGACTAGTAAAACTTTGTAATTCTTTTTTCTGGCTTCATCTTCATAAATTCTATCAGAATGTCTTACGGCACCCCTCTTCCGAAACGTTAATAAAAGCAATTATCTATTACAACTTTAAGTCCCTCATAACCGCACAGTTTCTTAAATGAGCGCACATCACTAGTCTTCGGACAGCTGTGGTTTTATCAAAGGCCATTAACACGTGTTAGACCAGGAATCGGCCCCAAAAGTTACGGGTGGAAACAACATTTGGCAGACGGCTGCTGTGCTTCTGTGTGAAGCTTCCCAACTTCTTCTTCTCTGCCTGCGCCAGCTCTTGCTGCTGCTGCTGGCGCTGACGCTGCATGTTTACAACCACCTGGGCAGCTGCTGCTTCAGCACTGCTATGAGCTGCATTGTGTGTTTCTGCCACGGGCAAAGCTGCCTCGGTGGTTTCGTTGCCTGCGTCATCATCTTCTTGGTGCTCTGATGGCCGTGTAGCTGCCATTTTGTTCTTAAGTGCGGCTTGCTCCGAACCTACAGCCAAGTGATACGAAGTGTGTGCAGGTGAAAATTTGAACACTTCGTTTTTCGGCATTCTTGTCAATTACTGTATTCCAACAGCTAAGGACTGAATAGTGACGTATATGGCATCAAAGTGCACACGCGATCATCACAGTTCTAAATCATGCTCTATTTGTAATTGTTGAACAGCAAAAATGTACTCACCAAGCGGAATGTAGCGCACGCGTAAGCCACCCTTCATCTTCAGTGTCAATGACATAATCATGTTACGCACAACCTGCATTTTTGCAAAGTTGAGAAACGGTAAAGTGTCCGCAGCAAACCAATAAGCACCATTGCTTTGGCTATCAGAAAGCCCTTTAATTTAAAGCATAACCATTCATTCCTTGACATCCTTTACTTCCACTAGAGCATGTATGCATCTTTGTGGTAAAATGAACAATAAGCGGACACATTTCTCCATAATGCATGTCTTGTACATAAGGCAGCGTGGTTTGCAGTCAAATGCATGTTGCAAAATAAATGTTTCCCAATACATCCTAGGTTTGCTCAAACACGAGGGTCCTGCATCTTCTCTGACCGCATCCTCTGCCCATAGCTTACCTCCTCTGCTCCTCCCACCTCTTGATCCAGCTCAAAGTGGAAACGTGATAGCAGGATGACCAAGACTGTGCGTACCTCCATCAATCCCAGCGCCTGCAAGATGGGGCATTTGGGCCAGGCATATCAATGTACTACATTGCAGTGGCCACTTGCAGATAAAGGAACCTTCAGGCATAGGAAATAACATGGCGCACAACAGATAAAAGCATCTGTCTACTGCATTCACATCCATCAAGCAAGCAACGCAATAATTTGCGGTCAGGCAAAACCTTGCAAGGTCTCAGGAAGAGGTTGTAGGTACGATGTACAGGTATTTCAGACAGTCAGACATACCTGAGATTTCCAACTAAAAGCAAAAGCTTAGCTCTACATTTTACAATTGAACAGACATTTGTGGATAAATACGCAGAGGAGGCTAAGTAGGGCCTCTTTTCAAACTAGCTCCTTTGTGTCCCAAACGGGACATGGCTACTTAGTAATTTATTGCCAATAAATCCTGCTTTAGTTCATGATGAAAGCAAGCCTTCCTTGCTTTCTCAATGCATCCCTTTCAAATATCTTTTGCATGCACAATGCGTACGTTTTTGAGCTCGTACCTGCCCCAGGCAATTCTTCATGCCATCACTGAAAGGAATGAACGCTTTTGGCTGCTTAGTGCTCTTTGGTGCCTTGCTTCCTCCGCTGGAAAGGCCTTCATCATGTCTGGAGGCTGCGTGCTTGTCATGCCACCTGTCAGGTTTAAGCATACCGATGATGAGCATACCAGCTGCCTTTGTTCAATTTCACTCAGAAAAGCTAAGGAATTAATGTAGTTCAAGGCAACGTTCAAAGTGCAGTTCAAGGCGCAGCTCAAGGTGCAGTTCAAGGTAACATTCAAGTTACCTTTTTAGGTGCAGTTACAGGTAACGTTCCAAATTGACAAACTGGGAACAATTTTGTGTCAAGCGTTGCAAAAGCAAGGCTCCACTCTTTGCTACATTTGGCTTTATGCCTAATCGACTCTTTTCACACCAATTCTCAGCCAATGGTAGGATGAAAAACTCATTACTGCATCAACACTGCCTGCGTCTCTATACCAGCTACAACCTTTTTTAAATCAACTTTTTACAACTCATCTATCAGTAGGCAACGATAAGATTGAATTTGCTGAAGACGTGTATTTAGTTTTCTAAAGCAGAGAACAGGAAACAAAGGAAAAGCCCTATGCAAGTCAGCTTGGAACCATGCAAATGGGGGCGAGTTGAAGATGCGGAACCTTCTCCTCATTAGAAAATCGGTAAGACAGGCAATTTTTCTACGACCAACAAAGAAGAAATTACTTTTCCTTTCTCACCTCTCAGGGCAGAACTTTTCTGGATGCTCCCAGTTGTGCTGCGCATTGTGCAGAGCATACAGCATAGGCCATACAATGGCCCCCACTGGCACTGTGTATGGTCCGACCTTGGTAGGGGTAGTGACCTCCCTGTTGAGGTGGGAGGCAACATGACCAATATTACTAGCATCGATTCCTATGTTGATAGAGGTTCATTGTGCAACCCAAAAAATACCTTGTGCCTGAACCCACGCTGCTTCAGGCACAAATAGTTTTCCCATACAAACAAAGAAGAGGTGTCGACACAATTAGTGTCATGACCATTTAGTGTGTCACGACCAATTATTGGAGCCCCTTTAATCAAAAGTAAGCAGCGCTAATGCATTGCGCGTTCAAGCAATCCCATTGCCATCCCCCACAAAATCCCAAATTCAACTGATGCATATAAAACGAATTGCGTACTAACTTAAAATCACCTTTGATGGTGACGCAACAGCAAAGCAGGACCTGTATGAGTCTAGAAGCCGAGGAAAGTACCTAGAACTGACAGCTTTTTACAATGGATGTAAGGCTTTACTGCCTGCAAATATTTTCCTTTGTGTCTACCACGCACCTGACCGATGCGGTGGCAGCTACTGGATACATGCGCATGGTCTCATCAATCACACAGTTTAAGGCGGGAAGCTTTGCTAGGTCATCAAATTCCAGGTTTCGTGTGGCGTTTTCATTAGGGCCTGCAAGGACAGAAGATCATGTTGCTGTCATGAGTGATTGGGGCAATGCTGGAACATGTATTATACCTCATGCCTTTTGCGGATTAGTTATGCCTCATTATATCTTCAATATTTAGCAATGTATCCACCTGATTGAAGCCGAACCCTGCTTTTACAATCAGTTAATTTTAATACGAGGCGTCCTTTGGTACAACTAGCATTCCTAAGGTAAGTCATGAATCTTTTCGGCAAACAAGAAGAGAGAAAATGTCTACATTACTGACCTGCTTGTCTACACAACCCAGCTCTCTGCAGCTCTTCTCTAACTTCCTGCTGAATTCCAGGGTGTGCAGCAAGCGTGAAAAGGCACCTGGATTCGTTGTAGGCACATTTTGAAATGTAGCAATTTGCAGATGCTGGAGCAAACATCTCTCAAGAGCAGTGCGCAACTGATTATAGATAAATACAGCAGAATGACAATGGATCAAGAACAGCTTTCGAATTGAGGGGCAAGTAATAGCAAACCTTCTTATCTGACTCTATTCATCTACACACTTGTGTACAATGCAATTCTCACCAAGCAACTGTGTGACTTGAGGTGTCAAACCCTGCCATCATGAGCGCCCCGATCTCTGGTACGAGCTGCTCCCTAGAAAGTAGCTGCCCTGCACAGTCAAGGCGGTAGCCCTCTTGTAATGATATAGAGTGCCTAGCCTCTGCAATTTAACATTAGCATTAGCAGCAGGATTGGAAACATCTGCCGTGTCTGAAAACATGGTGCGCATGAAGCTAACTACATAAAAGCACACAGGCAATGCGGTCTCTTGCCAGACTGAAAGCCACATACCAGTATATATGATCGAGCATTTTCAATTTTGTTGGTAATTTGCATTTTGAAAGAGGGGGGCAACGGACGCCCCGAGTGGTCCCATTTTTGAATGTGACTTGGGTGTGTGGGTGGGTGGCCCCTTTCAAGCTCGGCTCTGTCATATAATTTGCAAAGCACTTAAGCTTGCAGAATGCCAGCTAAGACCAACATGCCTAAGTAGCCTCAGCATCAATCCCAAATAAAGCGAAATTGGTCGCAATTTGTGATGGGAGTGTAAATGTTGCCCCTTGAATGCAAAAAGAAAATGTCTTTGGAGGCTTGCTCAGTCACCCCCTCTGGCATTTTTGGCTTCACTTTGTTGCATTACACCAAAAATCAGCATAATCATTTTAGACCTATAATTTATGCCAACACAAAACAAGGAATACTTGTGCGCTGCCAAGTTTTGAACGCATTCAATTATAAACCTGCCTGTGTGTGGATCCTTCATATTGGCAAGGCAGACCCACAAGTTCTTGTCCCGTTCGTCGCCTGGGGTGGGCCGAGATCGCAGCAAATCTGCCATGTAGCCATATGTATCCCCAAGGAGCTGTTGTGCCTGACGCACCATGGCAAAATCCTGCGACCAGAAATAGGGTGAGGTATTTCTGTGCGATAATGGCTACCATCCCAAGCTTGTGTCTGGTTCTTGTATATCATTTGGATTGGCTGTGCGAAAATAGTAATTTGTCAACGATACACAACAGTGCCTGTCTTGATGAACTGGAAATGTGATCAGGTGCATAAAAATTCACTTATTACATGCCAGTGGTCAATGCCAGTTGAATTGATTTCAGTCAACCATGGAGTGTGCAAAATATCCATATTGTTCCTAAGTATTCCGTTCCAACCGAGAAATTAAAAGGCTGCAAGATAGATCAACTTTAGGGGTTTTAATACAAATATGCGTATTATCATTCTTTGTGAAATCACAACAGGCAAGCCTTATTCTGTGCAATAAAAATGCGTTGGCAGACAAGGTGGGTTGGCAGACAAGGGCATGACAGACCTTGGGACGGATGATCCACGAGAGCAGGCTGCGCAGAGGGACCTTTAGGCGCTGATTAGCCTCTTCCAGTACCAGATTCATTGCAGCCGTCACTGGGTGGCCTGATGCATAGGAGGGGATATAGGAGGGGCATAGTGTCGTGCAATTGTTCAACTGCTTCTTATGCTGCTTTTGGCGCATCCAGTCGATGTGGGCAGAAGAGCATATTGAGCTTGCAACACAAAAAAGGATCAAGGATGCGTTTGAGAGAAATTCAGTGCGAGGCCCTTGCCTCACACCATTAAAGCCTAGTGCATTCATGTCGTGCTAATAATGCACATGCATTGGTGTATGCAGCCTATACATTGGTGCATGCAAGGCCTGCAGCATAGCAGAAGCAATAAATGACCTGGGAAGTCCTCTGCCCTGATGTCAAATAGTCCCTCCACAAAAACGTTGAGCAGTGACTCCTCTAAAAGGTGCTGTATGTCGATGCTTCCTGACGTTGGCGTGCTGTGTGTGCTGTGCTTAACCTCACTGACATTCTCTCCTCCCTCCACTGCCTCCTTGCATGTATGTCCTTGGCTTGAGGAGGATACCCGCAGCTGCCACAAGGATCTAGCTACGTACCCCAGTTGTGACTTTGCAGCTGCCCATGCATCGCACAACGCATCCATGAAGCCCTCTGCCATTCCTCCAAGAAAACTCCTGGCAGCCGGTGGTGCTGACATCTGCACAGAAGCGGAAGAAGGTGGCTTGGCGGGAGGGGCACCCAGCGGAACGTCACCGATGCTGCTGGACTGCTGCTGTTGCTGCTGCTGGGTAAAGTGCTGCTCCATCTCATGGGCCATTGTCTGTGCGTACTTGACAACGCACGGAAGGACGCGCCTGTGTAAATGCAGAGCAATTCATTGGTTGCAGAGCAGTGGATTGACTGCAGAGCAATGGATTGATTGAACAAGACACTACATGAGTTGCAGAAGACAAGGTAGAAAAGAAAGAAGGTGAGGAAAAAGCATGCAGGCAGTAAGAGGCACCCACAATAATTGAGGAAAAGGAGCCACTTTGTACTCAGTACATCGATTCCTCCTTGATAAAACCATCCCTTTCATTATCTCAATTTCGCATCATTCACGTTCTTTGCTCAGCGCACCTCACGTTGCTCATGTTGAAGGCAGGGGCAGCAGCCTTGCGTACGGCACCCCATTGGGCCTCATCTGTATTGAAGTGTATGGAAGATTGATTTCAGGCAGGTGAGTGCAAATTTGCAAGCATGGTGTTGATATTATAACACAAGGACGGGCAGTTAAATTGTTTCATCAAAGGGATTTGTGGCCTGCACTGCACACCAACGGCCTTGACTGAAATAGCTTCAAGTGAATCGTACCTTGACAGGTAGAAGTAAGCTCCAGTTTTTAGGGCAAGTTGCGCAAGACTAGTATGGCAAAAGTCTTTGAATTGGAAAGTTCAGATTCAGCGCAATTCAGTAATACCTGTTGTTGTGAAAAAGCTCCGACGCCCTAGGTGGTTGGTTGCCTGCAGGCACGTTTCCACGCATTTGCTGTTTCTTTCCACTACACTTTTACACGTAAGATACATCACAGTAGCAGGTGCCAGACTTGGAGGGCACCGGAATTGTGAAAATGCAGCCAGAAGTGGATGCCACTCAACTTGCAAAGCTGACACTTGCATGCTCAACAAAATTCCAGAACTGTACAATACAACATTAAACCCCTTTCCTCGCTGCTTTTCACTCCAATCAGAACACGCTGATGCCTAGGGGCACAGCAATGTCTACCCACCAGGTCAAAAAACTGGTAGCCTATACATTTCCTTGGCACACTGCTGGCACCGCGGCCCAAGACCTGAGACATCGTGGAAAATATTACATGTCAAGGGGTTAGGCCTCAGTGACAGGGTTCAAACTCTATAATTGTACAATGAGCATATTTCAGGTGAATTGAGGTCACCAGAAACAGGTGAAGTCACCAGGAGTCATTCGTATGTCAAAAGTTCTGTGGTAATCTACCTCTTACGTGCATTATGTCAACTTGCGCTCGACTACTCTTGGATGCGTGATAAAGTCCTGGGCCTTATTTTCACCTACTTGCGCAGCAACGCCCGGGTCAGAGACCACCACCACCCATTGGCAGCCCAGGCAGAACTTGTAAATGCCGCCGTACTCGTTGGCCCACTCCAGCATCTGTGCTCTCAAGGTACACAAATTTTCTGATACTTAGCATCGTTTGGCTACAAAAGGTTTTGAAGCCGCAAGCACATACAGGGACTATCGTACAAGCCACTCAGTTGCTCATCTAAAAGAAATGAAAAGGGTGCACGTATTCTCCTTCAAATGTCAGATCTCTCACCTGCACATGGTAATCCGGCCTCACGACCTTCGGTATGTGACCAACGCCTGGAGTAACAGGCGGACCTGGGATCTGCACGTGTGCCAAAATAATGGAATTATGAAAGCTTGCTTTGGCTCTGAAGTTGTCCGGTGTTGCGTGTGTGTATGTGTGTGTATGTGTGTGTGTGTGTGTGTATGTGTGTGTGTTGCGTGTCAACTGGCTGAGGCACTTACGCATCATTGATTTGCTTTCAAGTGAAATAAAGAGATTGTAAACGTGTTTAGCACCTCCCTTTTCGTGTAATGTTGTGTACAACACAAAGTACGGGACAGCCGCCGACAGGGCTTATTCGGTCTTGATGCCTGTGTCTCTGTGTGCAGCGTCCCCTTTTGCTTACAAGCATCTGAAGCACGTACGTATAATCCAGTGGTGCCTTCTTCAATCCACTCCTTTTAGGGCCAGTGTTTTACCACACATTGGTATTCATACATCACCTGCCTTGTGGAGATCGTGGGCAGACACAAACTGGTTGCTAGCCAGTGCGCCATAGAACTTGAGCTCCTCCCAGGTGGAAGTCATTTGTATTCCTGGCTGATCTTGTGGTGAATTGAAAAGAGGCGGTGTGCCTGTGATGGCGAGATCAGTTACTAGGCGTAAAGTTAGACTATTGGTGTCTCAGAAAAATAAATTTAAAACGCCATGGCAGGGCGAACAAGGAGGCCTTAATGACTCCCATCATTACGAACATTATCCATGGTGGTTTCCTGCGATTAAAAGACAAGTTTATATAATAATACTTAAACAACAGTTTGTCACCCCTGGAGCCATCTGTTCAAGCCGGTTTTTCTTCCCTACCAGATAAAATGGCGAAGAAGAAGAATAACAACCAGGGAGGCGGTGGCCAGCAGCAACAGCAGAAGCAGCAGGTCCCCCCGCCCCAGCCCACCCCTCCAGCAGAAGCAGCAGAGGCACCTCCAGTCCAGGAGCAGGAGGCAGCTGTCGTGCAACCCGCGTCGTCCGGACCTGCACAGCAGGCAACAGCCCAATCGAACTCGAGAGATGTCGACACGCTCACCCTCGACGAAGCCAGGGCAGAAGTTGTGGCACTCCGAAAGCAGCTCGCGGCAAGGTATAGAGGGCTGCCTCGAAAGATTTTGAACGCACAAACACGCACACACACACACACACACACACACACACACACACACACACACACACACACACACACACACACACACACACACACACACACACACACACACACACACTCACACACACACACA
>Ga0307966_1004116_pt1 | contig 10865 bp, 14 predicted proteins | sample OrgLakmetagen646_FD_203141 | JGI IMG/M metagenome (GOLD analysis project Ga0307966, IMG submission 203141) | Saline water microbial communities from Organic Lake, Antarctica - #646 | ecosystem: Environmental > Aquatic > Non-marine Saline and Alkaline > Saline | place: Antarctica: Organic Lake... | reverse complement strand
GGTCAATAACCGGCAGATTTTTCAACTTGCCCGGCGCCTTCGCTGGCCCGTATCCTGGCCGCCTTTTCCAGGACGTCGTTCACTTCCGGCGACATGTAATTTTCATCGTGCTTGGCCAGAACCTGATCGGCAACAAACCGGCCGTTTCCATCGAGGCGCCCCATGGCAACTACGCCCTGCCCTTCGGCAAAAAGGTCCGGAAGAATGCCGGTGTATTCCATAAGAACCGACGAGGTGAAATCCGTCACTGTGAACTCAATCTGCAAGCTTTCGGGGTCCCTGATCACTGAATTTTCCTGCACCATGCCACCGGCTCGGATGCGAACATCCACCGGTGCCTCGCCCGCTGCAATCTGGCTAGGATCGTAGAACAGGTTAATGTTCTGGCGCAGTGCGTAGGTGGTCAACGCCACCGCCACTGACACCCCAACCACCAGAAACAGAACAATGGTCAGCCGTTTTTTACGAATCGGATGCATTTTGCCTACCCGTCATTGATTTGACCTGTGCGTCAGTGATTTGACCTTTTTTTCAGTCATTTAAAGATTCCACCCGCGCGAAATCCGCGCTGGCTTTCCCGTTACTTTCTATGTTTGGTCCAGCTGTATTTGCTCCAGCCTGGCGGCGCGCCAGCCGATGCAATACAGCCCTGCGCTGCGTCCGTGACCACTGAATAAGTACGAGCGACAACGCAAAAAAGACGATGTAACAGGCCCATACATAGGGGCCGTGGCCACCCATCGCCAAAAATGCATCAAAAGAATCGAATGCCATCAGGGGTTACCTCCGGGCTTTACCAGCTCTCTCACCCAACGTGTTCGCCCTTCGCGGACCAGAATTTCCGTCTGCATTCTCAGGCAGGCCAGCCAGCCGAACAGCAGATACAGACCCAGAACCGCCAGCAGCAGCGGCACCCACATATCGGCCGGCATGCTCGGTTTTTCCGTCAGCTTGAAAGTGGCGGGCTGATGCAGCGTATTCCACCATTCTACCGAATATTTGATAATGGGAATGTTCACCACGCCCACCAAAACCAACACAGCGACAGCTCTGGCGGAAGACTTTTCATCCGAGATCGCGCTGCCCAGGGCAATGGCACCGAAATACAGGAACAGAAGAATCAACATAGACGTTAACCGCGCGTCCCATATCCACCAGGTGCCCCAGGTTGGCTTGCCCCACACCGCGCCGGTAAACAGTGCCAAAAAGGTAAGCACTGCCCCGACCGGAGCCGCCGATTTCACGAACACATCCGCCAGCTTCATACGCCAGACCAGCGTTACCGTCGCCGCCACAGCCATCATGATATAAACGGACTGGGCCAGAAACGCCGATGGTACATGGATGAAAATGATCCGGTAACTGTTGCCCTGAAGGTAATCCGGTGGCGCGAATGCCAGCCCCCAGATCACGCCCGCCAGAAACAGCGCAACACCGCTCCAGAGCAACCATGGCATCAGCCGGGACGCGATGTCATAAAACCACTTGGGCGACCCCAGCTTGTGAAAAAATTGCCACATTCAGTGTATACCTTCCTCGTTGCTTTTTTCGGTTACCCGTTCGACAGACTGATTCTCAGTGCTGCCGCAGACGCAAAGGGAGCCAGGGTCATTGCCAGCACCAGAAACGCCCCCATTAGCGCCAGCTGCCCCGTCACCGGCGAGCCCTTTGCGGCGGCCATCACGGTGCCAGTACCGAAAATCAGAATCGGAATGTACAGCGGAATAATCATCAGGGACAAAAGCACCCCCGCTGATCTCAACCCCAGGGTCAACGCTGCGCCTATCGCTCCGATCAAGCTGAGCACCGGTGTTCCGATCAGCAGCGTTAGACAGAGAACACCAATAGAGTTCCCTTCCAAATGCACCATAACCGCCAGCAGCGGCGTCAACAGCACCAGAGGCAGGCCAGTCAGGACCCAATGAGCCATCGATTTCGCAAGCACCAGCAAAAACAAGGGCTGGGGCTGCAGCACCATTTGCTCCAGGGTGCCATCGTCAAAGTCGTGCCGGAACAGATGGTCCAGTGACAAGAGTACCGACAGCAATGCCGCTACCCACAGGATACCGCCACCGGCCTTCTGCAGGAAGGCGACTTCCGGGCTGACCCCCAGCGGAAACAGCATCACCACCAGAACAAAAAACAATACCGGATTCAGCAGGTCTTGGGGCTGACGAAACGAGGATTTCAAGTCCCGCAGCACCACTGCTTTCATCGCAGCCAGTGCACCAGAGGAGCTTTCCGGCGCGTGCAGAATCGCCTTTGCCTCCGACTCGTCAGAGCTCATGCCCACCCTCCCCGAGGCTGATCCTCTGCATCCCGGGCACCTGCAGGTTGTGGTGGGTTGTTACTATGATGCTACCACCTTCCCCCACGCGCTGAACCAGCAGACGCTCCAGCGCTTCAACACCCTGGGCGTCGATGGCGGTAAAAATTTCATCAAGAATCCATAGGGGCTCATCTGCAACCAGCAGTCTTGCCAGCGCAACCCGCCGTTGCTGGCCTGCAGAAAGTCGACGACAGGGCAAGTTCTCGAAACCGGCCAGCCCAGTGCCGTTGAGCGCCTGGCGCAATGCTGCCTCGGAACACTTAACGCGACCAGCGGTCAGTGCTTTCAGGTTTTCCAGAGGCGACAGCATGGGTTTGATGCCGGGGCGGTGGCCGATATACAGCGTGTTGCGCAGAAAAGATTCACGACTGACGCTGCGGTCTTTGCCGCACCAGAGTACCCGGCCGTCTGCATTGTCATTCAAGCCGGCCAGAACTCTGAGAAGCGTGGTTTTACCGGAGCCGTTAGGGCCCTCGACACGGGTCAGAGTACCGGGCAGTATGGAGAAAGACAGGTCCCGGAAAAGCGTACGGTCGTCCCGCTCACAATGCAGATTGACAGCCTGTAGCAGTGGCTCGGACATCAGGTCCCCGGAACTGGTTCATGGTTGCGGAAAGGCAAGGCTCGCCGGTAGGCGGTATTGTAACGAAAGAGCGACCAGAATACTTTGATCAGGCAGCAATTCAGACACGACGCCAAACCCCATGCACGATGCCAAACCCCATGAAAGTACCGAACGGCAATCCGCCAACACCCCCTAACGCAGATGGTCCGCTGAAACCAGCCCGCCCGTCAGCAGATAACCGGCCTGCGGATGTCAGCCCGGCGACGTCCGCCCGGGCACAGCTTGCGCAACTCAAACTTGCCAACCGTGAAACCACTCTTGCAAGGGTTTCAGAAATCATCAATCAGCAGTCTTCTGGCGTCAGCCGTCTGCTGCTGGATGTACGGGGACAGAGTCTGGCGGTCAACGCCAGCATTGGTGAAACTTCTCTGGAAACCGGTGACTGGGTCAAGGTGATGCGGGCTGGCAATGAGCTGCGCCTACTTGCCAAGCTTGCCCCTGCCGCCGAATCAACCGTGGCCAGGGCACTGGCTCAGCGTCTACCGTGGCAACAATCCGTGGATGCAGGCCTGGCGCGGGTACTAACTGCCCTCACCAGCGGATTGAAGACCGATACCAGCGTCAGCGCCCAAAACCCCGGAGCTGCCCTGTCCGGCGCAACTCAGCCTCTGCCACCGGGGGTCAGGCAGGCCATCGAGCAACTGGCAACGCTTCTGCCCACCCGTCAGGTTCTTGCTGCGCTGGCATCACCAGAGGCCCGGGGGCAGGGTCAAATGCCTTTGAGCACGGCGCCTGCAACGTTTACTAAGGCTCCGGAATCGCTGGCAGCCAACCAGATACGACAATGGGTTGAGCAGAGTGGCCTGTTTGCAGAGTCACGGACGGCCCGTGCGTCGGATGCCCCTCCCGCGGACCTGAAACTTGCGCTGGGACGAATTATTCATCAGTTGCTGGAACAACAGGGGCAGGCACTGAATGGCTTTAACCGGCTGACGCCCATTCCCAGCCCAAGCCTGGTTCAGGCGCCGCTGCAGTTTCCAACGACTGGCACTATCCAGGCTCCGCAGTTTAACTCTGAGCCCGTCAGTGTCGGGCAGATGCTCAGATTGCTGGCCGGAATGCTGAACCGGATCACGGTCAATCAGCTTCACAGCCAAGTGCTGTCCACCCGAACCACCGCCGACGCCCCGGCCCCCAATAATACGCTGATTCTGGACCTACCCTGGCTGAATCAAAACAACGAACCCCGGATCGTACAGTTACGCGTCGAGGAGCAGGTCAGGGACGGCGACGAAGACCGCAAAACCCTATCCAGAAACACCGAATGGAAGCTTTCACTGGCAATGAACCTGGACGAAGCCGGGCCGATGCATTTTGACGTGTCGCTGGGATTCGGGAAGATTTCGGCGCAGGTCTGGGCAGAAAAACAGTCGACATTGCAGCAGGCGAAAGAGCACTTGCCGACCCTAAGGAAAAGCCTGACCGATATCGGGCTGGAAGTAACGGACCTTGAATGCCGCAGAGGAATACCACAGGGCGCGAAAACGCACCTTGAACACCGGCTAGTGGATACCCGGGCATGACGACGAACAGCCATCAAAAGCCCTCATCGCCAGCGGCCGTAGCCCTGAAATACGACGGTACCCACGCACCTACTATTGCAGCTTCGGGCACTTACGAACTGGCGGAAGAAATTATCCGGATCGCTCGGGAGAACGGAGTACCGCTTTACGAAAATGCAGAACTGGCAGGTATTCTGGCGCGCCTGGACCTGAACGACGAAATTCCTGAAACCCTTTACAAGGTCGTTGCCGAGATTCTAGCGTTTGCGTTTAATCTGGAGGGACGGACACCCGAGGACGCGGGCCACCCCCCCAACAGAAGCTGATGTTCTGAACCGGATCAGGCCACCTGACGTTTGCGCAGTGCGGAAACTAGTTCCGCTTCCGGTCGGGAAATACCGCAGGTATTCATCAGATCTTCAATATCGGCACCCAGATCCACCAGCCGGGAGGCTTCGTCGTAGGAAATCCGCAAAGGATCGTTCTGGCGCATTTCATCCAGCGTACCACGCAACTCATGCAACTGGCGTTCGCAAGCCACAACCCGCTGACCGACTCCCATACTTCCGCTGGCGGTTGCGTGTAACTCGCGCCCCAGATCTTCACAACGCACTTTCAAATCTGCCCGCAGCTTGCGGACCTGACGACGGGCGACAACGCCTTGCGCGAACATCAGGCACAAAATGCCGGCGGTCAAAAACCAGGGGGCCTGGGATATAAAAGTCTCGGTCATTACGAACGTCCTCGCTTGTGATACCAGGAGAGCGTTCATCTGCGATCTGTCCGGAGTTCAGGCCGGTGTTACAGTCCGGAGATTTCAGCCCACTCGTGGTCTGACAACATCTTGTCGAACTCGACCAGAATGATCAGTTCGCCGTTTTTGTTACAAACGCCCTGAATGAACTTGGCGCTTTCATCGTTACCCACATTGGGCGCGGTCTCGATTTCACTGGCCTTCAGGTAAACCACTTCAGCCACCGAATCCACCAGCATGCCCATCACCTGATTGGACGACTCCATAACCACAATCCGCGTTGAGTCGGTTACCTCGGCTTCGACTAGCCCGAAGCGGCGTCGGGTATCAATAACCGTCACAACATTGCCGCGCAGGTTAATGATGCCAAGCACGTAATCCGGCGCGCCGGGCACAGGGGCAATCTCGGTATAACGCAGCACTTCCTGAATCTGCATTACATCGATGCCGTAGGTTTCATTGTCCAGCTTGAAGGTCACGTACTGCAGTACCTGATCGTCATGAGCCTGATTCTGTTGTCCGCTCGAGGATGCCATAACCTTCTCTCTCCTGTTCGGCCACCCGGCGGGCAACCTGATCGTCAAAAAATCATCACCAGTGCCCATTACTATAGTTCAGGGCACAAACCGTGCCACCGGCGAAGGGCGTTGTCGTGTCTTCGCTAATGTCAGCTCAGATCGAGATAATGCTCACGCTCAGCCCGAACCAGCAAATCAGCCATGGAACGGGCATCAATCAGCGCGCACATATGGTCTATCACCGTGCCTGCGAGCCATGGACGTTTGCTGCGGGCCGTTCGCCAGCGCACTTCGCCCGGTTTGAGAGTAAAGGACTGCGCTACGTCATCGCAGGCCAGCCCCCACTCGCTTTTGTCCAGCCGGATAATAAACTTGTAGTGGTGCCGGGCATCTGGCGGTGCTCGTCCGGCCATGATCCACTCGGCAGAATCCACGACCCGCAGATTATGCCCGCGATCCGGCCGCATGCCCATGTACCATTTCGGGCTTCCGGGCAGGGGCTTTACCGGTTCTTCAATACAGTGAATGGCGCCCAGAAGAATGAGTGGCACTGCCAATTTTAGTCCCGCGACCGTGAAAATCAGGCACTCGAACGGTTGATGAGACCAATCCGGGCGACCTGGGGGCTCCTGCTCTGCAGACGCCGGGGCCGGGGCCGACTCGACTCCGATGCTAGTCTCTGGCTCTGGCTCTGGCTCTGGCTCTGGCTCTGGCGGAACAGGTTCGCTAGTGGATACCTCAGGTTCTACCCGAATCTCATCCACAGCCGTGCCGGTCGCTGTGTGAAGTAATTCGTCAAGATAACTGGCAATGGCCGAACTGGCGCTGGCCACCTGTGTCAATTTTTTGTCAGCCTTTGTCTCAGGCTTTTTCTCAAGCTTTTTATCAACCATGGCGCCGTTCCGCTCGGGCGCCGGTCAGTTCCGGCAAATCATTGAGCAGACGAGCGTATGCTCTGACCCCTTGGGTTGCAGGGTCAAGCACGGATGGGGTAATCCCGGCCTGGCTGGCATCCCGGAATTTGGTATCTACCGGAATCGCAAAACGCCAGAGAGTGTCTGGATAGGACTTGCGAAGCTGATTCAAGCTTTTAACAGAGGCCTGGGTACGGCGATCAAACAGCGTCGGCACAATGGTGTAAGACAGGGAATTTTTCTGGGACCGCATAATCATCTCGAGGGTATGGAGCATTCTCTCTAGTCCCTTGATGGCAAGAAACTCGGTTTGTACCGGAATGATCAGGTGCTGGGCCGCCGCCAGCGCATTCACCATCAGCACACCCAATGAAGGCGTGTTATCCAGCAGCACGTAGTCGAAATCATCCCAGAGCTGGGTCAGTGCACGGGAGAGGATCAGCCCCATACCTTCGACGCCCACCATTTTTCGCTCCAGCGTCGCCAGCGCGGTGCTGGCCGGCAACAGAGACATGCCCTTACAGCTGGTGTCGGTGATCAGTTGGGCAGGCAGACCATCCGGCACCTTGCCCTGGTGCTGGAAAAGATCAAACAGGCTATGACTGAGGGTGTCCGGGTCATAGCCGAACCAACTGGTCACTGATCCGTGGGGATCGAGATCCACCACCAGCACCCGCTTGCCCTGCTCGGCCAGTAATCCGCCCAGTGCGACCACAGACGTTGTCTTTCCCACCCCACCTTTCTGATTGGCTACTGCCCAGATCCGCACGCTCTACTCCCCAGAATTAACTGCTCCGGAAAAACCGGCATCCATAAAGAATTATCGGCTGTCACCTGCCCAACTTGAAGAGTTTTCGGCAAGCAATTGCCGAGGACCCGACCTAACGCATAGCACCACGAACGCTGGCATCGCGGGAAATCAGAAGCACAACGCGCCGGTTCCGGCGACGCCCTTCTTCGGTGTCATTGCGGGCGACTGGCTGATGCTGGCCATAACCCACCGCAGCCATGCGAGCTGGCTCCACTCCGTCCATTGTCAGCATCCGGACAACGGCAGCAGCTCTGGACGTCGACAGCTCCCAGTTTGAAGGAAATGCGTTGGTGCGTATTGGCAGATTGTCAGTGAATCCTTCCACGCGGATCGCATTGTCCTTATCAACAAGAACCGAGGCAATGGTTCCAACAACCTCGAACGCATCGTAGTGAGGCTCGGCATCGCCACTACTGAACAGCAGGCTGTTACGAAGGCTCAGTTCCAGCCAGGCTTCATTACTTTCGACGGTGACCACACCCAGGTTGATCAGCTCATCAAACTCCAGAGCCAACCGGTCTGCCATCGCACGCAGTGCTTCAGTTCGGCCTTCTTCGTCCATGCTGGGGTTTCGTGGCGCTTCGGTGACCGCCTGCTGAATCACATCCTCACCGGACTGGGTGTCGACGACCTTTGGCTGATCGCCCACCTCTATGGGCTGGAACGATCGCTGTGGCACATTGAATACACCGCTAAGCGTTTCAGACAGTACCTTGTACTTGCCTTCATTAACTGAAGATACGGAATACATCACCACAAAGAAGGCAAACAGCAGCGTGATGAAATCCGCATAAGAAATCAGCCAGCGCTCTTTATTATGCTGATCGTCTTCTTCTGTCCTACGGCGCCTGATCACTGCAAAAAGCCCCTCACTGTAAAAAGCCCTGTAATCGGAGCTCAATGGACTTCGGGTTCTCGCCTTCAGCGATCGCGATAATGCCATCAATCATCATGTCTTCGTAACGTGCGCGTTCCCTGAGAATGCCCCTCAGTTTATTGGCCACGGGGAAAAACAACAGATTGGCCAGTGCAACGCCATAGATCGTCGCGACAAAGGCGGTTGCAATACCGTTGCCCAGCGACTCGGGATCCTCAAGGTTGGTCATCACCTGAATCAGGCCCATCACCGCACCAATAATACCGATGGTGGGCGAGTAACCACCCATGGCCTCAAACACCCGAGCGGACTCCAGGTCTCTTTGCTCACGGGACTCTAGCTCCACTTCCATTATGCTGCGAATGGTTTCTGACTCAGAGCCATCTACCAGCAGCTGCAGGCCCTTGCGGGCGAAACGCTCTGGCTCCCTTTCTGCCAGGCCTTCCAACCCAAGCAGCCCCTGTTTACGGGCTTTCACGCTCCAGTCGATGACTTTATCGAGGCCGTCTTCCAGGCTGAGATAGGGTGGAAAAAATACCCAACGCACCTGACGGACCGCCCGCTTCAGCAACGGCCAGGAGGTCTGCAGAATAGTCGCTGCCAGAGTCCCGCCGATCACAATCAGCGCCGCTGGCCCGTTAAAAAGTGATCCAAGAGCGCCGCCTTCCAGCAGGTTGCCGCCCAGAATGGCAACAAACGCAAGGATAACCCCCAGCAGGCTGAGAATGTCCATCAGCTCACCCCTTCCACCAGCCGGGGGCCAATATCGTCAAGCGCGATAACCTCATCGGTCAGGCCAGCCTTGGCAACCGCCATCGGCATACCATAGATCACCGACGATTTCTCATCCTGAGACCAGACATCCGAGCCGCTCTGTTTCATCAGGCGACAGCCTTCTTTGCCGTCAGCACCCATGCCAGTCAGGATCACACCCAGCGTTTTGCCGGGAAATGCGCGGGCCAGGGAGCCGAAGGTGACATCCACACAGGGCCTGTAATGCAGGCGATCGTCGCCGGGTAAAATCCTTACCCGGGCCTGACCACTGCGGTTCTCAATAATCATTTGTTTGCCACCCGGCGCCAGCAATGCCAGCCCCGGCTTGAGTAGGTCACCGTCCTCGGCCTGCCTCACTTCAATATTGCACAATTTGTTCAGGCGTTCCGCAAAAGCAGGCGTGAAACTGGCAGGCATATGCTGAATCAGCAGCAGTGGTGCCGGAAAAGCGGCCGGCAGACAGATCAGAACGCGCTGAAGCGCCACCGGCCCCCCGGTTGACGTGCCGATGGCGACAACACGGTAGTTTTTAGAAGCTCCCCGGCGCAGGCCCCGACGCGGAGCCTCCGGCTGTGGGGATTTTACCTGTGGCGCCGCTGCAGAGGCGGGCGTTCTGACCGGCCGTGCGCCTGCGGTGCCTGGCGAAGGAGATGAACCCGGCGCAGAGGGAGTGGGCGCAGCCTTGGCGGACACTGACGGCTTAGCGCCGGGGCTGCTGCCAGCCACATCCAGGATGCGTTCAATCAGGATCTTCTGGAGCTGGCTCGAGTCGCGGGCAATTTCTTCAAAGTTTTTTGGCAGGAAATCTACGGCACCGGCTTCAAGTGCGTCCAGGGTAACCCGGGCGCCCTCATAGGTCAGCGAAGAAAACATCAGCACGGGAATCGGGCGTTTGCTCATGATTTCCCGCACCGCAGCAATGCCGTCCATAACCGGCATTTCATAGTCCATTGTGATGACGTCAGGCCGCAGTTTTTCAGCCATCTCCACGCCTTCTCGGCCGTTAGTGGCAACACCTACCACCTTGATCTGACCCGATACAGTCAGTATTTCCGTCAGTCGTTTGCGGAAAAACCCTGAATCGTCAACGACCAGGACAGAAACCGTCATCCATTTCTCCTAAACCTGGGCATACCTGGCTTCCTCTAACCGTAGTGTTGAAGCAAACTCGGAACATCAATAATGAGTGCGATACGACCGTCGCCAGTAATCGTCGCGCCAGCCATTCCGGGGGTTCCCTGCAGCGCCCGGCCAAGAGGCTTGATGACCACCTCTTCCTGGCCGACCAACTGGTCCACCACAAAGCCGACGCGACGCGTGCCCATGGCCACGATCACAACATGACCGTTTTCAGGATCTGGTTCACCGCCCGTTTTCACCAGCCAGCGCTTGATATGAAATAAAGGAAACACCTTATCTCTGACGACAATGCACTCGCGGCCATCAACAATGTTTTTCTTGGTCAGATCGAGGTGGAAGATTTCCACCACGTTGACCAGCGGCAGCGCGAATGACTGCTCGCCCAACTTGATCATCAGGGTTGGCATAATCGCCAGGGTCAGCGGTACCTTGATTATAATCCGCGATCCTTTACCCAGCTCGGACTCAACGCTGATCTGGCCGTTGAGCTGGCTAATCTTGGTTTTGACAACGTCCATGCCGACGCCGCGCCCGGACACATCAGAGATCTGATCCTTGGTAGAGAATCCTGCCGCGAAAATAAGGTTGTAACAATCGGTGTTCGTCAGCCTGTCAGCAGCA
>Ga0307966_1004111_pt1 | contig 10877 bp, 10 predicted proteins | sample OrgLakmetagen646_FD_203141 | JGI IMG/M metagenome (GOLD analysis project Ga0307966, IMG submission 203141) | Saline water microbial communities from Organic Lake, Antarctica - #646 | ecosystem: Environmental > Aquatic > Non-marine Saline and Alkaline > Saline | place: Antarctica: Organic Lake... | reverse complement strand
CACATTTTGTGAGTAGTATGCGGCGCAGCCGCACATTTCTTTACTTTATAAAAACCAGCTACGGGCGACCCGCAAAAAAGAAAATTTTAGTTGCGGGCGAACCGAAGGTTTTTCAAACCCCCTGAAGTTCCCTGGGATGCATCAGCTCGGGGGAAGGCCCAGCAGTGGATCGCAGTGGAAACTCAAAGTTGGCCGCAGTATTTGACTCCTGATTAATAATTATATACAAGAGTCGTTGCAAAGAGAAGGAAATGTTTTGAGCCGAAATTGGAGCCAATCGGCCAAATTACGGTCAAAATCGTACTGTATGGTGCCACCTCCTGTTGTACAGTCTGACACCGAAATTTTGGCCGACCGTAATTCGGACCGTACTGTATGGGATGATTACGGTCGGTACCGTAACTACGGTCCAAATCCAACATTACGGTCCAAATCTCATATTTCACCTCCAAACTCAGAGTCAGGGACCCTGCCAGATATCATTGATCCAGAGCCTATGGATCCAGAAAGCCATCGTGTGTACTCTTTCCCAGGTCAGTTAAACATGTGGTGTGTGTTTATGTTGTTCATACGGAAGAAGTAGGCTGACAAGAGGGAGGTGTCAATCTCTGCGCCCACTGTGGATCCGGAAAGCCATCGAGTGCTCTCTTTCCCAGGTCAGATAAATACGTAGCGTGTGTTAATGTCAGTTCATTTGGAAGAAGTAGGCTGACAAGAAGGAGGTGTCGATCTCTGCGCCCACTGAGAATCCGAAAAGCCATCAAGTGTTCTTAGGTCGGTTAAACACGTAGCGTGTGTTTAAACTTCCCAGGTCAGTGAAACACGTGGTGTGTGTTCATGTCAGTTCATTTGGAAGAAGTAGGCTGACAAGAAGGAGGTGTCGATCTCTGCGCCCACTGAGAATCCGAAAAGCCATCAAGTGTTCTTAGGTCGGTTAAACACGTAGCGTGTGTTTTAACTTCCCAGGTCAGTGAAACATGTGGCGTGTGTTCATGTCAGTTCATACAGAAGAAATAGGCTGACAAGAAGGAGGTGTCGATTTCTGCGCCCATGCCATTGGAGAGCCACCGTCTTGTTTCACACAGGTTTGTTGTTAGGTGTGCATGCATGTGTCAATGTTAAAAGCTTCAGGTTGAAGACAAACAAAAGGAGGTTTAAGCGATAAGCCAAGCCGATATGTCCCACTGTGGGTGTACACATTCTGTGCAGTCCTTTGCGACTTTGGTCGGCTACTTACATGTGCCTGTGTTGTTGTATGAGGTCCTCTTTTTTAAAGGGCAAATAGATTTCAGTGCCTAATGTCTAGACTACTTCAGCCCCAAATGCCACGTGCGCATGTGCCTGTGTTGAATGAGGTCCTTTTATTAAAAGGGCAAATCGATTTCAGTGCCTGGTGTCTAGATTACTTCAGCCCCAGAATCCACGTGCGCACGTGCCTGTGTTGAATGAGGTCCTTTTATTAAAAGGGCAAATCGATTTCAGTGCCTGGTGTCTAGATAACTTCAGCCCCAGAATCCACGTGCGCACGTGCCTGTGTTGAATGAGGTCCTTTTACTAAAAGGGCAAATCGATTTCAGTGCCTGGTGTCTAGATTACTTCAGCCCCAAAAGCCACGTGCGCATTTGCCTGTGTTGTATGAGGTCCTCTTATAAAAGGGCAAATCGATTTCAGTGCCTGGTGTCTAGATTACTTCAGCCCCAAAGCCTTCCCTCAGCGTGTTAAACCATTTTTTAATGATTCCGGCAACAGCTTTTGAGGAGGCAACGGAGCCGTTGGGGCTAAACCAGCTGAGTCTTAGCTTGGGTTCACCACTTCAGGCTGTGCATCTATGTACTCTTCTCTCGACCCTTTTGAGTCGTCCTATTTGCGGCAACATGAGCAGCACTTCTGTGTGGTGTTGCATCTCTGTGTTGTGCTGCACTTCTGTGTGGTGCTGCACTTCTGTGTGGTGTTGCACTTCTGTGTGGAGCAGCACTTCTGTGTGGTGCTGCATCTCTGTTTGGGGCAGCACTTATGTGAGGAGCAGCACTTCTGTGTGGTGTTGCATCTCTATGAGGAGCTGCACTTCAGTGTGGTGCTGCACTGTTGTGTGGGGCAGCACTTCTGTGTGGTGTTGCACTTCTGTGTGGTGCAGCACTTCTGTGTGGTGTTGCACTTCTGTGTGGCGCTGCACTTCTGTGTGGTGCTGCACTTCTGTGTGGTGCTGCATCTCTGTGTGGTGCTGCACTTCTGCAAGGTGCTGCACTTTTGTGTGGGGCAGCACTTCTGTATGGTGTTGCACTTCTGTGTGGTACAGCACTTCTGTGTGGTGTTGCACTTCTGTGTGGTGCTGCACTTCTGTGTGGTGCTGCACTTCTGTGAGGAGCAGCACTTCAGTGTGGTGCTGCACTGTTGTGAGGAGCAGCACTTCTGTGTGGTGTTGCACTTCTGTGTGGTGCTGCGCTTCTGTGTGGTGTTGCTCTTCTGTGTGGAGCAGCACTTTTGTGTGGTGCTGCACTTCTGTGTGGTGCTGCATCTCTGTGAGGAGCAGCACTTCTGTGAGGAGCAGCACTTCTGTGTGGTGCTGCACTTTTGTGTGGTGCTGCATCTCTGTGTGGGGCAGCACTTCTGTGTGGTGCTGCACTTCTGTGTGGTGCTACATCTCTGTGAGGAGCAGCACTTCTTTGTGGTGCAGCACTTCTGTGTGAGGCAGGACTTCTGTGTGGTGCTGCACTTCTATGAGGAGCAGCACTTCTGTGTGGTGTTGCGCTTCTGTGTGGTGCTGCACTTCTGTGTGGAGCAGCACTTATGTGAGGAGCAGCACTTCTGTGAAAATTAGCACTTATGTGTAGAACAGCACGGACACAGCTACTACCAAAGGCTGGTCCTTTGCTTTCCACAATTCCTGGCCGGGTTGTTGATGCTGCCTCTCCTCCTTTGTTTGTCTGCGCTATACCAAACGGGCCATATCGTTATGTGCATTGTATTGTATATACATTACAATTATGAGTCGGCTCTCCTCTCTCTCTCTCTCTCTCTCTCTCTCTCTCTCTATCTCTCTCTCTCTCTCTCTCTCTCTCTATCTCTCTCTATCTCTCTCTCTCTGTGTGTGTGTGTGTGTGTGTGTGTGTGTGAGTCGGCTCTCCTCCTTTGCTTGTCTGTGCTATACCATTATGTATATTACAAAGTAAACACATTGTAGTTATAAGTCAGCCCCAAATATTTTACTACCAAATATGTTCACCCTGTTCAATCAATTGCATTGAGTGTGAGGCTCTGATCTGATTTGCGCGTGCCTTGAACTGCCGTTGCTGCATTCTTTTTGCAGGCAGTGCGTCTCTTCATTCTTTTTGCAGGCAGTGCGTTATTCAGTGTGTTAGGCAGTGCGTAATGCCGTGCGTTATGCAGTGCGTTATGCAGTGCGTTATGCAGTGCGCTATGCAGGCAGTGCGTCTCTTCATTCTTTTTGCAGGCAGTGCGTCTCTGCTGACAAGCGCAGACAGTGCGTTATGCAGTGTGTTTTGCAGGCAGTGTGTCTCAAGCAGTGCATCTACATGTGTGTCATATTGCAGGCAGTGCGTCTCTGCTGACAAGCGCAGACAGTGAGGAGCATGCAGCCAAGGCCAAACTGCAGGGTTGCGTGGATGAAGGCTCTAAATCCAGCTCAGAAGTGGACCATAGGGCTGCACTGCCCACTGAGCCTGGTGAGATATGTGACCTGAGTTGTGTGACCTCAGTTGTGTGACCTGCGGGCTGCACTGCCCTCTGAGCCTGGTGAGTTATGTGACCTGAGTTGTGTGACCTGAGTTGTGTGACTGAGTTGTATGACCTGAGTTGTGTGACCAGCGGGCTGCACTGCCCTCTAAGCCTGGTGAGATATGTGACCTGAGTTGTGTGACCTCAGTTGTGTGACCTGCGGGCTGCACTGCCCTCTGAGCCTGGTGAGTTATGTGACCTGAGTTGTGTGACCTGAGTTGTGTGACTGAGTTGTGTGGCCTGATTTGTGTGACCTGTGGGCTGCACTGCCCTCTAAGCCTGGTGAGTTATGTGACCTGAGTTGTGTGACCGAGTTGTGTGACCTGAGTTGTGTGACCTGCGGACTGAGTTGTGTGACCTGAGTTGTGTGACCTGCGGGCTGCACTGCCCTCTGAGCCTGGTGAGTTATGTGACCTGAGTTGTGTGACCGAGTTGTATGACCTGAGTTGTGTGACCTGCGGGCTGCACTGCCCTCTGAGCCTGGTGAGTTATGTGTCCTGATTTGTGTGACTAGAGGCTTTGATAGAATCCCAGACTTTGGAGCCGAGGCAACAGCACACACAAACACTCTGGCTTGCATACGCACGTACAGATGCACACGTACACATGCACATGCCTACAGACATGCACACACATACATGCAAACATACACGCATACACACACACTTGTACGCATACATGTATGCACGTGTACTCATACGCACACACACACGCACACACACACACACACACACACACATACACACACACTCTGGCACGCTGTGATGAAACACTTGACATACAGGAGTCCACAGCAGTATAGCAAGCAACGCACACACACACGCACACGCACACTCTCGCACGCTGTGATGAAACATATGCCATTCAGGAGTCCACAGCAGTATAGCAAGCAACGCACACACATACACACTCACACACACGCACATACACACACACTCGCACGCTGTGGTACACCACATGCTTTACAGGAGTCCACAGCAGTATAGCAAGCAACGCACACACATACGCACACACACACACACTCGCACGCTGTGATGAAACACATGCCTTACAGGAGTCCACAGCAGTATAGCAAGCAACGCACAGGCCCTATCTTCTTCAGACTCCGATTTGCGATTAGGGCACAGCCCTCGCGCAGGTACCACGCTGTAACGTTTGTTTACGTCGGTCTATATGGACGAACTAGGCTTAAAAAAAGGAGGTGTCAATTTTCTGCGCCCACAACTGCTACAGGACTGAGTGGGTAATACACATTTTGTGGTGGCAACAGGTATGTAAGCCAGTGGTCTGAAAATTGATGATGTGATTGGCTCAATTGAGGGCATCAGGTTTTTCAGCGCCAACAAGCATGTAAGCCGGTGGCTGGCAACTGGTACCAGTGGTGTGATTGGCTCATTTGTAGGGTCGGCCAGAACCATATATATACGGTTTATGTACGGCATTTCTGGCAGAAAAATCGCCACATATACGGCCATATACGGCGTATATATACGGTTCTGGCCAACCCTACTCATTTGCCTGGTACCGTTGTCGGCTGTCAATTACTTTGCTTAGGCTCTTGCCTAGCAAGGGGGGTTGTGCTACAACTCTTTGTACCAACCTACCATCGGCTACTTCAGCATTTTGACACTTCTACAACCATTGCTTATTTAACTCATTTCGTCAAGTCATCTGGTGTGAATGCGAAAGCAAAGTTTCATTATATGCGTGTGTATGTGAGTGCCATGTGGGTACCTGGTGTGCTTGAATGCGAAAGCAAAGTTTAATTATATGCGTGTGTATGTGAGTGCCATGTGGGTACCTGGTGTGCTTGAATGCGAAAGCAAAGTTTCATTATATGCGTGTGTATGTGAGTGCCATGTGGGTACCTGGTGTGATTGAATGCGAAAGCAAAGTTTCATTATATGCGTGTGTATGTGAGTGCCATGTGGGTACCTGGTGTGATTGAATGCGAAAGCAAAGTTTCATTATATGCGTGTGTATGTGAGTGCCATGTGGGTACCTGGTGTGATTGGTTTTAGAGCCGCTTGATAACTGTTGAGGCACAGCTGATAATGTGCTGCATCCTCCTTTTGCATGAAGTGTGCGCTTTCACCCTTAGCTTTGTGATATACAGACAGGTTTGCACATACACACACATTGAGTCACACAAACGCATGCACATGCACACACATGCACACACACACTCACACACGCACACTCACCTAAACGCACACACATACACACACACACACACACACACACATACACACGCATACACACGCACACCTAAACGCACACATGCACACAAACACACAACCATACAGCTGAAAGTGACACATACACACTTATATACAGCTGAAAGTGACACACACACATACAGCTGAAAGTGACACACACACATACAGCTGTAAGTGACGAACACACAAACACACTCATACACACGCATACACACACATGCACACAAACACACACAGCTGAAAGTGACAAAGAGGGCACAGACCCTCTGGAGGCCATACTCTCCTGGAGGCCCAAGCTTCAGGGCTGGATGGCACGCGCGCAAAAGTCCACTGCCTTGGAAAGCACGCCTGTGAGTGACGAGAAAGTAGGTGGGCCTGCTTTCAAGTGCTGCCTTGGTTTGCAAGCAGCCTTTTTGCTGAAGCCCGCGATCCCTGCTGGCCTTTGGAACAATCTTCTATTCCAGTTGAAACCCGCGATCCCTGCTGGCCTTTGGAACAATCTTCAATTCTGTGTAGTTACCCATGATCCAAAATGGATTATCGTTTTAGGGGAGTTTCCTGAATGGATTATCGTTCAGACAAGTTTCCTAATTTTATGTCAAGAAGGGACAGCTTTATATATATTAACCTTAATCCTTACCCTAAACCCTAAAACTGCGGAGGCTACAACATATTGTGTCCACATGGATTGTGATGCAGGTCAGCTACTTGGCAGGCCAGCCCGCCTCCTGCCCACCCAGCCCTGGCTTGCTACAGCCAAGTCCCTCCCTGGCATTCCAGGAGGCCAAGTTGCTGAGCAAGGTGTGCAAGCAAGCAAGAACAGAGCAATTGTACCTGTTTTGTAACAGCAACCTTATGTTCCCGTCCTTTCGTCACCGTGCACTTCACAAAACCTTTTGACAACGCCCAGGAGCCTACCCTGACCATTTTTGCCTGTGTGTGGACATACGCATACTTCACACAGGCTCACACAAATTAGTGTAGCGCACGTGCCAGCCTTTATGTATAGGGTTGGCCAGAACCGTATGTGCACACCGTACATGCACACCGTACATGCACACCGTATGTATGGTGATTTTTCTGCTTTAAATGCCGTATATGCATACCATATATACTTATGTATGTATGGTTCGGGCCAACCCTATTTATGTACCAACCTTGACGTGTAATGCGTTTGATGTGCCAGCCTTGATGTGCTTAAAGTACAAGGGTGTATGCACGGGCACACTTGCGTGTTATGGACACCCTACCGTACAATCCTTGCGCGATGTGTGTGTGTGTGTGTTTGTGTGTGTGTGTGAGTGTGTGTGTGTGTGTGTGTGTGTGTGAGTGTGTATGTGTATGTGTGTGGATTGTACGGTAGTGTGTGTGTGTGTCGCGATGCCCTCTGCTCTGTGTTGTGCAAGTCACTCACGTGAGCGCAAATAACAAATACCCTCGGTTTCTTTCATTTGTGTGCATGCTGTCAAGACTGCCTGAAAGCTGCTGTTTCGTACTCACTATTACGCCTATTACGCACAGTTTTATAACTTACATATTCTGCTCAAGCCAGGAGAACCCCAAGGAGATGCTGTGAGCCCACCAGCAGCTGGTGCTGTGTTTGATACGTCTTCTTGTGCCCTCAGCTTAACTTCAAAAGACCTCCAACCCAACGCTGCCATGCTCCACTACCATCTGGTGCCGTTTTCTTTATACCTTGCACTCTCACATCTTGTGCTCTTAGCTTGCATGCGTAGAGACCTCCTACCAGATATGCTGTGAGCATATCGCTCGCGCTGCGACAGTGCGTGGGTGGAAGGAATGGACCAGATGGCACCGCTCGCAGCAACTTTCCTTCTCCTATTAATACATCTTGCCCTCATACCATGTGATCTCAGGTCGGCTCCATAGACCTCCCAGCAGATGCTGCAATCCCACTGTTTGCACTGCAACAGTGCATGCCTGGAGAGTGGATTGAAAGGCACCTCTCGCAGCAACATTTCTTCTCCTATAAATACATCTTGCCCTCATACCATGTGATCTCAGGTCGGCTCCATAGAGACCTCCCAGCAGATGCTGCAAGCCCACTGCTCACGCCGCAACAGTGCGTGGGTGGAGGGAATGGATTGGAAGGCACCGCCCGCGATAGAGCCTGCCAGCAGCAGCTGGCTTCGGAGTTCCTCTGGGTGAGGTGGATAATAGTTTCAGATAACGTTGCTGTTACCAAGTGGGGGTGTTTTCTTTCAAGCTTCAAGTTGTTTGGCCAATCGTCTTCTGGCTCCGAAATCTGCAGGATATTGCAAGTGGGTTACATGCAGTCTCTGCAATGTGTGCAGAGTTGTGTGTGTGTGTGTGTGTGCTCTGCTTGTAGATGCTCCAGCCTGTTGGTCCCTGCCAACCCTGATCTTAAATCCAAGAGCCTAAATGTAAGGAGTTGCTAAAAAAAACGCCTCTGGGTGAGATGGACAATGGTTGCAGTGTTTTACCAGTTTGGGGGGACCTTTAGGATCCAGGCTGTTTGGCTAATTTGGCGAGGTCACTGTTAGCTTCAAGTTTCGAGCCATGAGCCTGGAAAGTAAGGGGTAGATATCTTGATTAATTGTGCTTGTTAATTCCACCTCTGTCGCCATGCTTACCTTGCTCGTGTGTATGTGTGTTGCGCCTCATTTCCTTGCAGGTCTGCGTACGTTGCGAAAGTCAAGCTTCTTCTATCTGCGGGCATGGTGCGTCATTATTATTAATTAGTGTGTCATGATTAATTGTTATACCTAAGTCATTTGACTCTCGTCGTGTGAGTGCTTGTACATTGTGCTTTCCTTCTTGCTTCCAACCTTTGCTCACGCTCAAGGTGGTATGTTAGGTTTGAGTATTGGCCGTGTTGGGGCTTTGGCTGTGTTTGCAATTTTTGTGTGCCTTTGGGCAGGCCTGTGTGATTGGGCTGGCTGCAATAAAGCTCACCAAGGATAGTGCTTTGTGCAGCAACCTTTTGTAGTGTAGTATCCTTTTATGGTGTAGCAATTTTTTATAGTGTACCAACCTTTTATAGTGTAGCAGTTTTTTTATAGTGTAGTAACCTTTCATAGTGTAGTAACCTTTCATTGTGTAAGGTTACAGCACCTGCACAAAGCTTACCAAGTGAGAGCTTTGCGCAGCAGCCTTTTATAGTGTAGTAACCTTTCATAGTGTAGCAATTTTTTACATTGTAGCAGGTATTGCTGCTACAGCTTGTATTTGGTCAAAGTTTTATGGGGGGCATCGTTACTTGGATGATGAGTAACGATTGTAGTCGGCCAGAACTGTATAGATACGGTTTATATACGGCATTTTTGGCAGGAAAATTACCAAATATACGGCCATATACGGCGTATATATACAGTTCTGGCAAACCCTAATCATAGTCGGCCAGAACCGTATAGATACGGTGTATATACGGTATTCTTGGCAGGGAAATCACCAAATATACGGCCATATACGGCGTATATATACGGTTCTGGCCAACCCTAAATGTAGTCGGCCAGAACCGTAAAGATACGGTGTATATATGTACGGCAATTTTATGTATTTAACAGTCAGCAATTTAAGCAGGGAGATGCCCACAAATGTGGTATAATAAGGTAATGGTTACAATGGTTACAATGGGGGGTGAACTTCAGCCAGGTTGTTTGGCTGATCGGCTGCTGACTGGTCTCGGCGGTGGTGTATTAAGGTAAAAAACATCATAATGTGGTGTAAGTATACGGCCAATCCTATGAATAATGCTGGGTGTGCGTGCGACTGATATCAATCAGTCTGTTCTTATGACCATTCACAGGGTGAGGGGGAAAGAGGCAGCGTTCGTGTTGCAGATCGTTTTGCAATAAAGAGCATCAATGCAAATGAAACACAACATCCATGCCTTGGAAGGTCCAAATCAAGGATGTATGTCGCACACGCATCGCTTTATAATGCATAAACACCACCGCTTGTGTGTGATCTGAAGGTGTAGGCTGCAGTGCAGCTCATCTGAAACACGGCTGCAAGACTGTGCACATCCATTGACTGACAGGCTGATTGTGTAAACTTTGTTGGTGCAGTTTTTATTCCAAAAAGCTCACATGCTGCAAGGCAATGATAGGCAATGATAGGCAATGATAGGCTGCATGTCTGCACACGTATACAGGGTTGGCCAGAACCATATACGGTATATACGGTGTATAGGTATACGGTATTTTTGGCAGGGAAATTACCAAATATATACGGTTTTGGCCAACCCTACACGTACACCAACCTGTAGGCTGCATGTGCTAGGTGCGGCCTATATTGTGTTGCACCAATACACGTGCTGCGCATGTGCTGTCCATGGGTGCAGGTTGCAGTGCAGCTCATCTGAAGCGAAACTGCACAACTGTGCATGCCACTAGCTCAAACGCTGTGCGTGTGCTGCCCATGGGTGCAAGTTGCAGTGCAGCTCATCTGAAGGAAAACCGCACAACTGCGCACATGCCACTAGCTCAAACGCTATGCGTGTGCTGCCCATGGGTGCGGGTTGCAGTGCAGCTCATCTAAAGCAAAACCGCACAACTTTGCACACGCCACTACCTCAAACGCTGTGTGTGTGCTGTCCACGAGTGCAGGTTGCAATGCAGCTCATCTGCAGCAAAACCGCACAACTTCGCACATGCCACTAGCTCAAACGCTGTGCATGTGCTGCCCATGGGTGCAGGTTGCAGTGCAGCTCATCTGCAGCGAAGACAGTATGTGGGGGGCTGAGGGCAATTGTATCAGCGACGACCTCCTGCTGTGTGACGCTTGGGCCTTAGTGCTGCAAGAGCGCCCTGGAGCCATTCCCGTCGCAGAGCGCATTGAGGGCGTGCGATGGTGTAGGTGAGCAGTGGGGGGGGGGTGTTAACTTCGGGATGCTATGTCTGCATAGGTTGTGCTTACTAAGATGAGCTAGATGAGGGT
>Ga0307966_1004107_pt1 | contig 10883 bp, 5 predicted proteins | sample OrgLakmetagen646_FD_203141 | JGI IMG/M metagenome (GOLD analysis project Ga0307966, IMG submission 203141) | Saline water microbial communities from Organic Lake, Antarctica - #646 | ecosystem: Environmental > Aquatic > Non-marine Saline and Alkaline > Saline | place: Antarctica: Organic Lake... | reverse complement strand
ATGATGGTAATTTCTCATTTGTTATGAATGGCAGTGTCAATGGAATTCCGTTTGCATATAGATCATCGCCGTCATTTTCAAAACTATTTGAATTTCCTGTTGTCAGTATTGCATCTCAGAATGAGACATTTTTAGTGGAAAAGTTCGTTTCTGCACGTGATTTATTATTTGATGAAAATGGAGAAATACTTGATCCAACTAATTCAGCAAATTTCCCAGCCATAAACAGTAATCTAGAGGAATACCTGAGAATTGAAGCATCTGCTGCCAACCTTATAAACTAAAGGTTGGCTATATTAAGTGTCTGAAAGAGATGCTATTGATTCAATATTTTTTCAATCAATGCTTCAGATGGCCCGGGAACTCAATTCAAAACTCAAACAGATTCTGCTACATCAGCCCTGACAATGATAGACGCTCACGACAATTTCCTGAAAAATGTCAGCGCTAAGGTATCAGGAAATGGCGACTATAGAAATGTAAACGGGGATCTGCTTACCACTATCTTATATTTCACGCACATCTATTGATCTATAAATTTGACTCTAATATAGCTCCACTTCTCCAAAGCTCTGTTTGCTGGTATACTAAATTAAAGTATGACTGACTTCTCTGTACGATGTAGTGATTAAAAGGGAAGTATTCATTTGGTATCCGGCTTCTCTCAAAGTAGAAATTACGGCGCGGATCATTTCTGTCGTAAGAGTATGACCACTGCATTCTGTTGAGAGTTCGATCGACGTACCAAGGGGGACCGAACAGAATATATATCATGCCCATATCCGTTTTCCAACCCTCTTTGAAATTTGAAAACTGTTTATTTGCCAGTTCTACTCTCTCGTAATACATAGTAATGACAGACCGTGCACGGTTTTGGCTCCCGACATTTGAAAGCCAGAAACGATCTATGGCTTCCTTAAGAGAATCAGGGTCAGAAATACTCATCATCTCCTCATGGTTATCGTCGTCCATGATATAGATTAGTGGGGCTGCCATCTCTCTGGCCGAAGCAACGGACGGATAGTTGTTTGACTTCACGGCGAAATCTCGTGCCCTGTAAATTGTTTCTCCTTCCTGATCAACTGTTTCCACTTCAAAGCGGTAATTGCCTCTATCCAGCAGGTCATACTTATACTCTATGAGCACGCTTCCGGCCTGATCAAGGAGGCGCACATTGCTGTCAATCTCTTCAGGATCCCTTACATCAACTCCCTGGTACTGGATCGATGAGCTTGAGTAGTTGTTATAGCTGAGTCGGCGTGCGGCCGTAGTATCAGCCTCAAACTTCAGCAGGGACGCATTTACAGTAAGTGGATCGTCCATGTCGTTATTTGTTACCTGAAAATCGAATTTCAGGCTATCCAGCCGGGAGGGAACATCATATGTTGTAATAGGGCTGAACTGTCTGTTTTTTTGGTCTGCAATTTTGCCGGATAACCGGATGGATGTGAGATTTGTGACAGGACTTTCCGGATCGGGAATAAGCGTGCTGGTATTACGAACCACCGTTCGGCCGGAGCTATTATCCGTCACCGAAACTTCTATATCATAATTTCCGGGTTCCACGTCTAACTTTTTCTCATAACTGAACACCTCCTGATTTGTGTAGTTGTCACTGTTTTCAGTTAAAATATCCAGCTGATCTCTGGATGATTTAGAATAGTCACCTTCTTTCTCGTTTACGCGAATCTCTATGGTGACCTGGGCAAATGTCTGTCCCTCAATTGTTCGGTAGACCAGGCTTCCGTATACAATTTCTGATGTTACACTTATAAATGGATTGTCTTGCGCGTCAAGTAATCCAATGGCGGTCATTCGTACTTCCGGATATCCATCCTGAAACTGGTACAAGCTACCACGTTCAACGTCGGGATTCATTGATCTGGCACAGCTCAGAAAAGAAAAACAAAGGGCTGCAATTACTAAGTATTTCAGGGAGTTGTTTTGTGATGTAAGCATATAGATATTTAACAAATAAAAAATAACGAAAACAAGTATTCTTATCTCTATAACTAAATTAACACAAATATGGTGTATTAAATTCTCAGCTTTCAAACAATATGATGAATTTGTTAGAAAGTTAATGCAAAGTTGATGAGAACAGGAGAACAGTAGACATTCGTTAGTGCCGTTACCACTAAATTCATTTAGTCTAATTTACAGCGAAATCTGATGCATTTCCCGAAAACGATAAATTTGCATACTTATCTTATTTACTGGTAACGGTGTTAGGCCATAAAAAATATTTGTGCTAACAGATGTTTTTTTGGGACTATTTCGAATTTTGTAGGTAATTCCTCATAAACGGATGATGAATCTACCGGACGACCGATTTGCTTCAAATTGAACGAATCAAGGGCTGAAAGAGAGGAATCCTAAAATATGATCTACCCGATGTACTTTTTTAGAAAAAAAATGGAATACCAACATAACGAAGCGGGGAGGTTATGGGGTCGCTTATATGAAGGATACCGGCCATATTGTAGATTACAACCACTGAGCGCGATGGACCATTGCTTTATACATCCCATAGCGAAGGGAAAGCTGCGAGTGAGCAGTGGCACAGCCTGGTGGTTTTCACCGTAGATATGCCTTGGGCATGGTTACTTTCTTCTTTTAGTCCCGCTACTGCGGGGTTGACACCAAAAATTATCAGGGAAGTAATCTCTGTAAAACTTGTTGACCTTATGCTACCCACACTAAAAAAATAAAGTCTTTTTTCAGGTACAGAACGATTATAAAAGACAACTGTTATAATTCAGCGGATTTTATCTTACGAACAGGTGATAAATGCTTATATTCGGAAAAATCTGTCTAATTGATCATTGATTTAAATTTATGCTTTCAGGTAAACGCAGGACTAAAATTGTATGCACATTGGGCCCAAGTTCGAACACTCTCGAGGATATTGAGAGGTTGTATCGGGCGGGGATGAATGTTGTTCGGATTAACTTTTCACACGGAAGTCATGAAGGGCATAAAAAGACCATTGGGTTTGTTCGCAAAATCGCCAAAAAGCATGAGTATCCTATTCCTGTTTTGATGGATCTCCAGGGGCCGAAAATCAGAGTAGGCTCAATGAAAGACGGTGCACTGCAAATCAAAGAGGGCGAAATTGTTGAAATTACGAGTGAGGATGTTGAGGGCTCTTCGTCACTTATCCCGATAGATTATCCAAATCTTGTTGAGGATGCCAGTGAGGGAAACCAGATTTTGATTGATGATGGCCTTCTTGAACTAAAAATTGTTAAGAAGGGGGCGTCCTCTTTAAAAGCCAGAGTGGTTGTGGGCGGTACTCTTAAATCCCGCAAAGGGGTGAACCTCCCGGATGTAAAGATATCGATGTCTTCTCTGACCGAAAAAGATATTGCGGACCTTGAGTTTGGCCTGAGTGTTGGGGTTGATTTTGTGGCTATGTCGTTTGTCCGTTCAGCAAAAGATGTCCAGGATGTTATCTCGCGGGTCAGGGCGGCAGGAAGTAACGCTTCGATTATTGCAAAAATTGAGAAGCCGGAAGCGGTTGAAGCTATCGATGAGATTATTGAAGAGACCGATGGTATTATGGTAGCCCGCGGGGACCTTGGAATAGAAATTCCAAGCGAAAAAGTACCCATGGTTCAAAAGTTGATTATTGATCGTTGTAGAACGGCGGGTAAACCGGTGATTACGGCCACCCAGATGCTGGATTCTATGATTAATAACCCACGTGCTACACGCGCTGAAAGTTCCGACGTAGCAAATGCTGTAATGGACGGGACAGACGCGGTAATGCTTTCAGGCGAAACGGCAGCAGGTAAATATCCCGTGGAGGCAGTGCAGGCGATGGATAAAATTATCAGGTCGGTTGAAGAGAGTTCAGATCGTCTTTACTACAGCCTCAACTACAGAAAACCAGAATGGAAAGAGAAACAGGTGGTTGAATCCCTGGCCTATTCCTGTGTCACAATTGCGGATAATGTTGAAGCGAAAGCTATCAGCACACTTACTCATTCAGGAAATACGGCACGGCGAATCGCAAAATTCCGTCCGCGTGTTCCGATTATTGCGTTTACTGAAAGCAAGATTGTTCGCAGGCAGCTTAACCTGGTATGGGGAGTGGAGTCGGTAAGGCTTGAGGAACTGTTTGATACAGACAGCAGCGTGAAAATGATGGAAGACTATCTCCAGAATAACGGCTTTGTAGAGAAGAATGATCGGGTAATTATTGCAACAGGAATGCCGCTTGCTAAGCGTGGCCGCACGAATATGGTTAAAGTGAGCACAATTCAGGAAGATTCTTAACGTTCGTGATGTGTTGAAACGTACTCTTCAAATAGCGCTTATTGTTTTCATACTGGCTGGCTGTGGTACACCCCTTGAGCAGCCGTGGAAGAATTTTAATGCGTATTTTAATACGTATTACAACACCAAGTCCTATTACGGGGACGGACTTGAACAAAACGAAAGACAAATACCTGAAGTAAATCCTGTAATACCTATCCAGGTTTTTCTGCAACCAACAAATGCCGGTTTGGAAGATTTTAGCATGGCCATCGAGACGGGCGCTACCATTTTGAGAGAACATCCCGATTCAAAATATGTAGAACCAACGATTTCAATTATAGGAAAATCTTATTTTTACAGGCGCGAGAACTTTGCCGCACTCGAGAAATTCCAGGAAATGCAGACTGTGTCAGTCGGTACAGAGGAACAGGAAGCTGTTTTTTGGCAGGGTAGGGTATACAATCAAATGCGAAGTATTACTGAGGGAATCGGGTTTCTGGAGCAGGAAATAGAGGTCATTGAAAACTGGGATCCGACGATTCTCTCGCGTGTTTATGTGCTGCTTGCACAGCTATATGTTGAAGACAATAACTGGGAAGCAGCATCCGTGTTACTGCAAGAGAATGTAGCGGGTTTGGAGGAGAAAGAGATCAGGGCGAGAGGTTATTTCCTTCAGGGACAGGTTTTAGAGAGGCTTGAAGACTTTGAAGGAGCCCGAATGGCCTACAATAGCGTGTCGACTTCCATTCTGAACTATGATCTCTTGTTTAATGCTAACCGTAAAGAGGCGGAAGTCTTGCGAAATCTGGGAGAATATGATCTGGCATTTGAATTGTACCGAAGCATGGAGCGAAATGATAAGAATATAGACGCCAGAACGGAGCTTCAATACGAGATTGCACGGACCGTTCAGCTCCGGGGAAACCCTGAACGTGCACTCGAGATGTATGAAGGCATCCTCAGAAACGAAATCATTACTCCAACGCCTCTCACAAGAGCAAAAATATATAACGGTCAGGCTGAAATTTACAGGTTTGATCTGGGAAATTTTAAGATGGCAGCCGCCTACTACGATTCTGCTTCCCAGGAACGCGTCGCCGAAAATCGTCTCCCTGAAGCGTTCAATGCAACTGAACTGGCTAGTTCTTTTGGAGAATATGCCAGGGTATCAGAGGATATTTCAAGGCTTGACAGCCTGCTGTACCTTGGAAGGCTTGAACCGGCGGCATTTGATTCTGCTATTGCCGACATACGGTTACAGCGCCAGCGCGAACTGGAAGAGGAGCTACTTGAAATGCAGCGCCAACAGAACCGGCTTGTAAATGTAGAGCAGGGAACAGAAGCAGCTGCGGCAACTGAAGAGTCATCAGAATATGGGTTTTTGAATATCAGGAATCAGGTTCGTCTTGCGGATGCAAGCATTCAATTTCAGGCCATTTGGGGTGATCGTCCCCTGGCGGATAACTGGCGCAGAGGAGCTGATGTTATCGGGGCAGGTATTAGCACTGTTGAGAATGAGGAGGGAGAAGGAGTTTCCCGGGAAAATAACGTCATTGAACGTTCATCAGGCATTCAGGTGTCTCTCGACCTGAGTGAAATTCCAACAACTCCTGCCGCTCAGGACAGTATGGTTAAACGTCTTGAAAACAGGTATTATCTGCTTGCAAACGTATTTTTTCTGTCGCTTAATATGCCGGACAGCGCTAAAGTGTACTATAATAGAATTGCATCAAATGATCTAAGCCCTGAATTTATCCCCGGATCACTCTACTCCCTTTCTGAAATTGAACTTCTGGAAGGCGATACGGACCGGGCCGGTGAATGGGGCAGAAGACTGGTCAACGAGTATCCGACTACTGAATTTGCACGGCGCATATCAGAACGGCTTAATATAGAGATGAACAGTGATATGCAGGCCGACGAACGGTTTGTAGAGGATATTTATCTGGACCTCCAGCAGGGCCAAACTGAAGATCCGGCTGATAAAGCGAAAAAGTTGCAACAGCTTGCCAACAGTGGTTCGCTTGAGAACCAAAAACCGATATTACTGTATGAAGCGGCGCGTGAGTACATGAAAGCGGCCCGCATGTTGGAACAGGATTCAACGGACCGGGTGCAAAACTGGTTCGACCAACAGGAGAACTGGACGGAGCGACAGCAAGAATTTGCAGAATTGAAAGACTCTGCAACCACCGTTCTTTCTGATACAACGCTTGCAGAATCTGAACGCACCTACTGGCAGCAAGTATCGGATTCAACTCTCTCAGAGCCCGATTTCCGGTCTATATTTCCATTTGAAGGGACATACTGGGATAGTACGCGGTCTGTGCTGACAGTCATTGAAAATCGCTACGCCTCAAGCAGGCTTATGCCGCGCGTTCAGGTGCTTCAGAGAACTCTTGCTCTACCCGAAGAAAATACTCCGGATGAAATAGTTTCTGATTCTACTGCAACTGAAGCAGCAACTGCTGCCGATTCTGCAGCTGGGGATACTATGCTCTGCAGTGATCTGTATCCTGATCTTGCTGTGCGAGGGGGGATTGAAAATTTCGAACAAGCGATCGAGTATCCGAATTGGGCAACGCGTACTACGTTGCAGGGCGAGCTCGTGTACACTCTAACAATAGCACCCGGTGGAGAGGTGACCGCATATGAGCAGGCAAGCAGAATGGATCGCTCAGGCATTCCACAGGTATTCGAGCAGGCCATAGAGGATCAATTGATGTTCGAGCCTACAAATGAGGATGGTGTTATTCAGTGTAACTATACATTTCGCTACCAAACCCGCTGAAATTGCTTCTAAGATTCCTGGTCATCGGCCTTAAAAAGTTAACCTACTCGACGATTGCCTCCTTATTTTCTCAAAGCCTCAAAATAGGGGAAGGGGGGCTTTCAATAACTTAATTTATTAATTGAACTCAGGTCAATACGTCTGTATTTGATAGACATTATCTAAGCCGTGTTCACGAAGATAGGCGGCTATTTCACTGTTAATGTTTTTTGCGATAGACGGTCCTTCATACACCATTCCGGTGTAAACCTGGACCAGATCAGCCCCCGCTTTTATCTTCTCAATGGCATCGGCAGCAGTAAAAATGCCACCTACTCCCATAATTGTCTTTTCCCCCTTGGTCATTTCTGATATCCGGGCGATGACTTGTGTACTCCTATCCGCAATGGCTCGTCCGCTCAATCCGCCCCGGCCGATTCGCTTTATTGATTCGGGAGGGGTTTTAAGCTTTTCTCTCGATGATGATGTATTTGTGGCAACGTATCCGCTGACAGCGAAAGACTCGGTTACATCCAACAGTTCCGAAAGTTTATCGCGATTGAGGTCTACCGAGAATTTAATAAGAACCGGGGGATCTGAAGCGTCTTTCCCTATTTCAAGATGCATAAGAAGCTGACGCAGAAGGTCGGGGTCCTCAAATGTCTTTCCCTCCTCCGTATTTGGACAGGAGATGTTTAAGGTAATGTAATCGGCAACAGGTTTAGCAAGATCAAGGCTGAATTTGTAGTCGTCAAGGGCAGCCTGACCGCTTATTGCCGGGTTATGTGTCTTGGCTATATTAATGCCAACCGGAAAGTCAGGCCGGTTCTGCTTTAGCCGTTTAATAATTGTTTTTGCGCCATCATTGTTCAGCCCAAGCCGGTTGATGAGGGACTGGTCTTTTGGCAGTCGCCAGCTTCTTGGCAGCGGGTTTCCGGTAGACGCGTTAGCCGTAATACTTCCAATTTCAAGAAAACCGAAGCCCAGAGCTTCCGTTAAATGAGTGGTATGCCCGTTTTTATCGAATCCGGCTGCTACACCAACCGGATTCCTGAACGTCAGACCCCATATTTTTTGAGACAGTTCGGGATAGTTGCGGGAATAGATCTGCTCTACCGTTTTGGTGATCCATGATCTGTTGCTCGCAAAACTCGCGAGATCGAGTGTCAGATCATGAGCTTTGTCAGCGGATAGCCGGAATAGAAGAGGTCGAACTGCAGCCTTATAAAGATTCATAGATGGAAAAAATTAGTGTAACCGGGCTGAGGATAATACTGAAAACCCGAGTTCGATTGATAAATCAAGTTATAGAAAGTCCCCTTTTCCCGAAGGGATGCCCGTGGCGAATAAAAAGGGGTGGAAAGGAGATGTCCATCAGAATTTTGGAAAACCGAATGAACACCCCTCTCGCCGAAGGCATCCCCCGGGGAATATCTCTCCGTCAGCCGACGGAAGACTTCTGTAATCATTTTTTAAAACTGAACTCAAGTTGTAAAATGGCAAAAATAAAGAAAAAAGACTTTTGTGCCGATTCATTGCATCGCTCTGAAAAGCTTCTTAAACGCATAGTGATTCTTTTTAGTTAAATGTAAGTTAATCAACCTCCGACTAACTTCGAAGAAAACAGTTTTTTATTAATATAAGGAGTCACAGATATAGCACATGAAGGAAGCTCAATCACTTGTTGATGATCTTTACATTCACCTGAAATATTTGCCGGACAATCATCTGCCAAAGGATATCATTATACTTGAATCCCAGCATCCTGATCACCCGGAGTCTTCTCAAACCTATGTCGCTGCATGTTCGAAACAGTCTTTGAAAGTTTACGGCAGTTCAATTGAATGGAGATCGGGGGAAGAGACACACAATTTAGCAGGAGATCCATGGGCGGCTTTAAAACAGTTCAGAGCATCTGCAGACTGGGTATTTGGTTTTATCGGATATGATTTGACCGTTCAAACTGATAGGAGAGATCTTGAAAACAAGTCGTTTTATGACGCACCGGATCTGTTTTTTATGGAGCCTGCCTATCTTTTCAAAATTGATGACAGCGGGATCGAACAGCTTCGGGGGACCAAAATCAGCACGGGTAAAGCGTATCAGCCGGCCGAAATTTCAGTCAAGCATGCGGTTCCTGCCATATCAAAAATGGAATACACCCGGGCTATTCGGGACATTAAACACCTTATAAGAGAGGGAGATTTCTATGAACTGAATTTTTCTTATCCCATAACTGCTGATTTTGGCGGTCAGCCGTACGACCTGTACAGAAAAATGAGGGAGGTGAGTCCGGTTCCTTTTGCGTCCTACATTGATATTGCGGGTGACAATATCAGCGTGTGCTGTTCATCCCCCGAACGGTTTTTGCGCAAAAGAAATAAGCGGGTCATCTCCGAGCCGATAAAGGGAACATCCGCTCGCGGAAGAGATGCAGAGGAAGACGAACGGTTCCGTGAAGAGCTGAAGAGTGAAAAGAACGAAGCCGAAAATTTGATGATTGTCGACCTTGTTCGTCATGACTTGTCCGCGGTATGTGAGCCGGGCTCCATTGAAGTGAGTAAACTATTTGAAATTCAGACCTTTGGCACTGTGCATCAGCTTATATCGCGGGTAGAAGGCACGGTTGCGGGAGACGCAGATCCGGTTGATGTGATACACGCTTGTTTTCCTATGGGGTCGATGACAGGCGCTCCAAAAATACGGGTTATGCAGCGCATCGAGGAGCTGGAAAATTACAGGCGTGGAATCTATTCCGGAACGATTGGCTACATCACCCCAACCGGGGATTTTGACTTTAACGTTGTAATCCGGTCTGCAATTTTAACGGGGCAAAATCTTGTGTATCCTGTTGGCGGAGCAATTACCGGGGACTCAGATCCTGATGAAGAGTGGAACGAAACGATGATTAAATCGAAGGTATTACAGCTGGTACAGAACGAAAATGAAGTGAAATGAAGTTGAAGGATTTTAAGTTTACAACACACAACGTAATCCAAAAAACCAACTATCTAAAATGAGCAATTCGATAAAAACTCTTGGTGCACTCAGAAAAAGCGGATGGGAATCGGTTTCTGTAAAAGAAGAGATTCGCAGAAATCTTATTAAAAAGATGCAGAAGTCCGAAAATCTGTTCCCCGGAGTTTTAGGATACGATCAGTCCGTGATTCCTCAGATTCAGCATGCCCTTTTAGGTAAGCACGATTTACTATTGCTGGGGCTGCGTGGTCAGGCAAAAACCCGAATGCTGCGAATGCTTGTCAATTTTTTAGATGAAGAGATGCCGGTTGTTGCGGGGTCGGAAATAAATGATGACCCGTATCATCCGATTTCAAAATACGGCCGGGAGAAAGTAGAACAGGAAGGTGATGATACACAAATTGAGTGGGTAGGCCGCGATCAGCGATACGGCGAGAAACTGGCAACGCCGGATACAACCGTTGCGGATCTGATTGGTGATCTGGACCCTATTAAGGCGGCCTCAAAACGACTGACACTTTCAGACGAAGATGTGATAAATTTTGGACTCATCCCGAGGGTGAATCGGGGAATATTTGTGATAAATGAGCTGCCTGACCTTCAGCCGCGCATCCAGGTTTCCCTTCTGAACATCATGCAGGAACGCGATATTCAAATACGCGGATTCAACGTGCGGATCCCGCTTGATCTTTTTATGGCGTTTTCAGCCAACCCGGAAGATTATACCAACCGTGGAAATATCATCACCCCTTTGAAAGACAGAATTGACGCACAAATTATCACGCATTATCCAAAAACACTCGAGACGGCTCGCGAGATTGCCAGGCAGGAAGCGTGGGTTCAGCGGGATGATGGGCGGGTGGTTCATATT
>Ga0307966_1004106_pt1 | contig 10884 bp, 11 predicted proteins | sample OrgLakmetagen646_FD_203141 | JGI IMG/M metagenome (GOLD analysis project Ga0307966, IMG submission 203141) | Saline water microbial communities from Organic Lake, Antarctica - #646 | ecosystem: Environmental > Aquatic > Non-marine Saline and Alkaline > Saline | place: Antarctica: Organic Lake... | reverse complement strand
CCCAGACCCCCTCAACATCAAAGTGGAGTGGGTTGAAGGCACACCACTTGCGCTCGCGTGCCACATGCAGGACATAGTAGAGTATCGTGCCCGCAAGGATTGCACCCAGAGTGGTGCAGATGTTGATGACCCGCATTTGGTAAAACGGAAGCAGCAGAACAAATAGCAGCAGTAGGCTTGCCGGCAGCAGCATCAGTGCTACGCCCCACCAAGGCAGGGGAACCCTGCGAGAGGAGCGTGAGCAATGTTGTGTGCTTGTGAGGCGATGTGAGTGAAGATTGAGGCGGGAGTGTGAGCAGCACTCTATTTTCAGAAACTGTTAAGGTGGAAATGAGGACAGCCAGTGCCAGCGGCACAAACAATTGCCCTAATCGTGTTTGGAACAAGAACAGAGAGTGCCCATTGTTTTGATGAAGAGCATGCATAATCACTGCAATTGCAAGTCTTGCAAGGTGGATTTGATGCTGCTGGCAGGAGAGCTTGCATCAGACACTGCAGGAGCCGTGCTGCTAGGACCACCACAGGATACAAGGGCGTTTACGCTGCTGTTGGCAGAATGATGTCATGTACTGACTTGTATGGTCGAGGGAGGTCCGGCTTTGAGATGCGCAACTTGATGAAGGCAGCAAACTCCAGCAGCTCTGCAAGGCAGTAAATGGCTGCAGAGGCAACCAAGGCGAGAGAAGGCAGTGGTAACAGATGTTGGTCTTGGCTAATTGAAGGAATGAGAGACCTTGTTCGGCCGGAAGTGCCTGTTGCGGCTTGCTTTCTGAAGGAAGATAAATGGGAGATGCAAGCATTGTTTTGGTGCTGCAATTGCATTGTCCTGCCTCTCTCAGGCTGTAATATCAAAACGAGGCAAAAAAGGTGCAAAATTACACACGCACATGCACAACCTACCATTTAATAGCTCTACAATCTCCATGAAGCTCAGAGATGCCAGCGCTAGCACACCCAAGGACGACAGGATGATGCCTGCAAGGTGGCAAGTGGTATACATAGGGTTGGCCAAAACCGTACATGTGTATATATACGCCGTATATACACGTAAAGTGTAAGTACGTATGTATAAATAGGATATCTCCGTATCCGTAATCGTATGACCGTATGTGAATTTTAGCCGGCATATATATAGAAATTTCCGTACATACATACGTATTTATACGGTCTGGATGAATGGTCAAGAGCAACCTTCTTCTGGCCTTCGAGGCCACAAATTTTAAAGCCCCTATATCGGGCAATTTTTTACAATTGTTTTTGTGTTAAAGCGTCCATCATGGAAGGAAGTCCCTCACATGGTTCAACAGCAGCCAGCCAGGTTTGACAGCAAGGGGCTCAGCAGCAGATACAAAAGCACCAGAGTGGAGTATGAACAGGGCATGCAAGCCAGCCTCACTGAAGGTTTTTCAGGGCGGAAATGATGCAAGAACAAAAACGGCACACACATTATCGAGCACGTATCCCCCGCACGCGCTCACATACGCACACATACGTGCACGCACACCTGTGTGCACAGATACACATGCAAACACACAGAGGTACTTACATGTGCACACTATACACACACGCTTGTGTACGTTGACGCACATGCACGCACCCACGCATGCATGCATACAATTATAAGCAAGCACGCGCACACGCATGTCCACGCACACGCATACACACGCACACGTAAGCATGCACACACACGTTTGCATGCACGAACCCCAGCTCACGCGCAAATGCACACGCACATGCACACACTACACACATACACGCACGACACACATAAGCATGCACACGCACATGCACGCACACGCACATGTACACGAGAGCATGCACGAATCCCAGCACGAGTGCAAAGACACACGCACGCACTACGCATGCATGCATGTACATTTTTTGCACACACACACGCACGCACACACACACGCGCACACAAAAAAGGTAGTTTGGTGTGGTGGGGGAAGAAGAGGGGTCTCATGACAGTGACCGTGTGTGCCTGTGTGCGTTGTATGGGTTTTGGCCTCTTTGGGCAAGCAGAGCTCCCCAACCTTATGATTTTGGTTAATAAAACTGGGGTACACGATCAGAGCTATTCAAGAGCTACAAAATATCCCCCCTAAAAATCATTTCTGAAAAGGTCGAATTCCCGTGCCGTGCGCACACCCTAAAAGATTTATTTTACAAAAAAAAGCAAACAACCCCCCTAGAATTATTTATTTTACAATATCATTCAACAACCACCCCTTCTCAAGCCACTCTTGCTTGTTGCTTTCACTGCTGCTACTGCTGTTGCATGCGTGTGCTAGCTTTGCGTGCTGCTTGGGTGCTATAGCTAGAGTGTGTGCATGTGTGTGTGTGTGTGCACGTGTGTGCATGTGCATGTGCATGTGCATGTGTCTCTGTGTGTGTGCACCTGTGTGAGTGTGTGCACCTGTGCATGTGTGTGCGTTTGTGTGTGTGCGCGTGTGTGCATGTGTGTGTGTCTGTGTGTGTTTGTGTGTGTGCACGTTGTGCGCCTGCGCATTTATGCTGCTGCAGCATGCTTGCATCCCTGCCAACTTCATTAGTTGCATAACCACAGAATGCCAATGCAGTGCTAACTGTGGGGGCAAATCAAGGTTTGCGAGTTCTGCATGGCTGCGAGTCCTTGTTATTGCGCTCCTTTGCCTCTTGCTCAGCCCGATGCTCAGCCTGCTGCAACGGCGGGCGGGGGGGAGAGGTGCAGGCGGAGCAGGGGGGGGACATCCTCTCTGCTCGTCACTTTGAACAATAACTATTTTTTGCTACCGCCCCCCTAAAAACCTGAATTGCTCCCCCTAAAAATAAATATATAATTTACCACCGTTTCACGAGTAATATGAAACTGCCCCCTCCAAACAACAATAATTAGGGGCGGTGATATACTTTATTCATAATTAGGGGCGGTGAAATACTTTATTCATACAGTTTATATGGTTTATACATGTATATACGGTTTGTATGACGTAAATATGTGTATACAGAAAACCATACACGGTTCTGGCCAACCCTATACCATATACAGGTGATGACCACATGAAGCTGAACATGTGAAGACACACGAATTTCAGGGCAGGAGAGAGTAAGAGAGAGAGAGAGAGAGAGAGAGAGAGAGAGAGAGAGAGAGAGAGAGAGAGAGAGAGAGAGAGGGAGAGATGGGGGAAATTAGTTTCTGTGTGCGCAGCGTCTATGCCCTATTAAGAACATTTATTTGGTGCTCTCGTTCACAAGTGCAGTCATCATGTCGTATACAAAAGACTTCAAAAGTGAATTGGGTGTTAGGGCTTCACCGTTGTTTTCCTCATCCCTGTGTCCTGTCGTTTTGGAATGGTCCCCCTGGCCTCGTCGTACATTTCCTCATCGTACACTTCCTTGTGATGCAGTTTTGCATTCCTTTACTCCCTTTCCACACACAACCTGATCAGGCATACATGCACCATGCATTCCTCCACTCCCTTTCCACACACAACCTGATCATGCATACATGCACCATGCATTCCTCCACTCCCTGCTTATTCATACTAACCCTCACCTCCCCTCCTTTGCCATCAAAAGACCAGCGCAAGGTGCACTACACGAACAAAATGCAGAGAGGCCCGCCCAACACCGTATATTTACCGTATATATTTACGGTGCAATACACGAACAAATGCAGAGAGGCCCGCCCAACACCGTATATTTACCGTATATATTCACGGTGCACTACACAAACAAATGCAGAGAGGCCCGGCCAACACCGTATATTTACCGTATATATTCATGGTCCTGGTCGACCCTACATGTACACAAACACATCTTGTCACATTCATATTAACACACTCACATACTCTGTACACCGCATGCCAGGACCCAAACCAGCCTGGCCTCCCCCCCACATGTTGCACACAACCCCCACTGCCCTCCCAATCACTTCAACAGCAGCAGCAGCAGCAGCAGCCCCTCTTTCCTCCCCCACCTCACTTGCAACAGCAGCAACAGCACTTGCTACCACCTACCCCTTTGCCACAGAACCATGCAGGTGTGTGTGTGTGTGTGTGTGTGTGTGGCAGTGTGTGGCAGTGTGTGGCAGTGTGTGGCAGTATGTGTGTGTGTCAGTGTGTGTAATTGCGTATGTGTTGTGCATGTGATCCTTTTTGTCCTCTTGTGTGTGTGTGCATGCAAGTGTCAATGTGTGTGTGTGTGGTACAGCAATAGAAGTTATATTATAGAGCGCAGAGAAAGCCTTCCCTGCCACCCACATCAGACATGCAGGCTTCTGGAACGCAATCAGCAAGAGCATCTCTATTTTTTAGACTTCGTTCATTTGATCCATGCCCCACAAAAAAGCGAGATGTAGGAATTATTGAAGAATGAATGACCTGGACCTGGTGCATTGAAACCTTAAAGTCTAGCATTTCATCTCTTTCCCTGCACCATATTAAATGTGTACACATGCGCTTGCATTGCACACGTGCACATCAAGGGAGCACATGCACACACGCACTCAATAGATACACACGCACACACACTCATACATACATGTACACCCCAACACACGCGCTCACACACACGCGCACACACGCTCAGGCGCAATGCAAGGCCAGAACCCGCCACAAGAAGGGGGACCTGGTACTGCAGGGGGCATGCGTGAGGTGAGAGGGGCTGTGTGTATGTTCTGTGTGTATGTGTGTATGTTGTGTTTGTGAGTTCTGTGTGTATGTGTGTATATTCTGTGTGTATGTGTGTATGGTCTGTGTGTATGTTCTGTGAGGTGAAAGTTGCTGTGTGTATGTTTTCATGTGGACGCTGGGCTGGTAGGCATTGGGTGGTTGTACATGTTGGACTGGTAAGCCTTGGGTGGTTGTACACATTGGAATGGTAAGCACTAGGGTATTTTATACACGGTGTGATACTGCAGCGGGCTTGTGCGAGGTGAGAAAAGATGTCTTACTGCAGCGGGCTTGTGCGAGGTGTGAAAGGGGAATTTGTGTGTGTTTGTGTGTGTGTGTGTGCAGATGATGTACGTGTGGGTATGAGTATGGTGCTTCTGGGCCGTGTTTTAGAGCTGGCGCTTAACCATTAAGGCTTGTCAGTTTGAATCATTCAGTCATGCTTTAAAAGTAGCACAATAGCCCAGCTGGTTTTTACACTAGGGGGGAAAGCATGCAGATGATGAGCAGTTCACTTACAATCCACGTTTATACAAAGGATGTTGGTCTATTTGTAGGGTGCACAGGCTCACATGCGCAAATCAAACAGACCAACACACACACAGAATGACACGCAAACACACACACACATGCACACACACACCAACACACACAGAATGACACGCAAACACACACGCACACATGCACATATGTACACACACACCAACACACACAGAATGACACGCAAACACACATACACAGAATGATACGCAAACACACACGCACAAACACATACAGGTGGTGAAACGAGCACAGCTGCGAGATGTGCATGTGAGCATTGCATTGATGGAGGAGTTCCTTGCCTACGCAAGAAGGTGGGCTCACACACACACACTCTCTCCAGAGGGTTTTGCCTTGATGGCGCAGATTTGTTGTTCCAGCTCTACCTCACTGCCTTGGCATGATGCACAAGATAAGAGTGAACCTCTGTCCATGGGCAGCAGCTCAGTGCAAGGCATAGAGGTATGCGGCATCCTGACATGACTGTGAATACAAATTGTTCAGTGTGCGCGTGCGTGCCTGTTGATGTGCAAGATCCTAGCTTGGCATCTTTGCTTTGACAGTAGGGCGCAGACTTCTAAGTTTGTGTGTGTTTATGTGTGATCTTGCTCATGCACAGCAACACGTCACACAGCACACGGCATGCACGGCACACGGCACAGCACACGGCACAGCACACAGCACACGGCACACGGCACATGCACACAGCACACGGCATGCACAGAAACACGGCACACAGCAACACGGCACATGGCATGAATTCATGTGGTTCCTGACTATGACGATGCGTGCAAACTTGTTCAGTGTGTGTGCGCTTGTTCACGTGCAGCAATACGGCACGCGGCATAGAATCTTGTGGCATCCTAGCAGGACAGCTGTCTGCTAACGACTCCCTGTTCACCATCACCACGCTCATCATCCCCAAGCAGCAAGGCACCTCAGACACTGTGCAGGTGTGTATGTATGTGTGTGATAGTTGCAAACAGTTTGGGTCCCAGTAGCAAGGCACCGCAGACGCTGTGCAGGTGTGTGCATGTGTGTGTGTTGTGTGCGTGTGTGTGTGTGTGTGAGAAAGAGAGAGAGAGAGAGAGAGAGAGAGAGAGAGAGATTTGTTGCAACTATTTTAAATCTCGAATATTGAGGCACCACAGACGCTGTGCAGGGGTGTGTCTGTACACTTTTGCGACACTTTCCAAAAATCAAGGCACCACAGACACCATGGCAAGCACTTGTGTGTACTTCTTGTCATCAGCCGCAAAGCACCACAGACATCGCGCAGGATAAGGTGTGTGTTAAATTTTGGTTGTAGATGTGTGAGCGCGTAATCTTGTTGCCTTCTTGTATTGATAATGTGCATTTTTTGCATGCTGGTTTGCCTTTTTTGCGGGCACAGGTTTTCATTGGTTCCAGGTGTAATGTGTGCTGTATCAGGGAGCTGCGCCCTCTCCAATTAAATCTCTCAGACCTGAAGTTTTGCTTCATTATGCCATTATTGCCTATGTCCTTGCGAGCAGGCATTTGGTTAAAGAAGAGGTATAAAATATATTAAATGTGCAGTGTTTGAGGATGCTGCACACGCTGGGGTGGACCTCTGCCTGTGAAATGTAATTAGGGTTGGCCAGAACCATATATATAAATATATGGTGTATAAGCGGTAAAATTGGCAGGGAAATCACCAAATATACGGTGTATATGGCCAACCCTATATGTAATGCATTAGTTCACCTGTTTGGTTGGATGCCTGCAGGCTCTGAATGAGGAAGAGGTGTTTGACGTGCAGTTTTCAAGGGAGCTGTACCCGCTGGGATGGATCCACACTCACCCCACCCAGACCTGCTTCCTGTCTAGGTGGGTCATTTTAAACAGTATGAACTTTACTGCTGGCTGTGCGCACTCACTCTAACACATGCACACACACACACACACACACACACACACGCGCACACACACACGTGCACACACACACACAACACACACACAGACACACACACGTACACGTATACACACACATATACACACACAATGTCATACAGCAGAGTTACCATGCAGCACTACTAATCTAGTGCACCATTGTCAACGTTGTTCAGCCTGCGTGGCCACGTGAACCAAGCATTTTGGGCCAATATGCACATCCCACCCCAACCTATACAAATGCATTCAGCCTGTTTGACTTACTTAGTCGCACTTGCAGTGTGGTGCGCTGCGTGATGTGCAAACGCACTCAGCCTGCCAGAAATTATGTATTACACGCGCAGTGTTGATGTGCACACGCACTGCGGCTACCAGACAATGCTAGAGGAAGCCATTGCTATCGTCATGGCGCCCAATGATAGGTGCGCATTTGTTGATGTGTTTGCAAGCAGTACATGCATGTATGTACACAAAAACACAAATGTGCAAATGTGCACACGCACGCGCACCCACACACGCACGCACACACACACACACACATGCATACACACATACGTAAACACACGCGCATACACAGGAGTAAGCGGTGTGGCCTATTTAGGCTGTCTACCCCCGGTGGCCTTAAGCTGGTACAACGCTGCAACCTGCGCGGCTTTCACGCACATTCACCCACAGACACTGGACAGGAGCTGTACGAGCTGTGTGGTCACGTGTACTTGAACCCTCGCACAAAGCACGACGTCATTGATCTTAGATAGTATACACGTTACAGCGCAGCTGTGCGCGCAGTTTTGCAGCAGCTCCGTGTCGTGCTCTTGCTTACTTGTACAGCGCAGGTGGAAGGTACTAAACTGAAGCAGCAAGTCACATTTTAATGTGCATGCGTGTATGCATGAGCTTGTATGTAGTGTGCATGTGTACGTGGTGTGTTTGTGTGTGTGTATGTGTGTGTATGTGTGTGTGTGTGTGCCTACGTCTGGCACACAGCAGTTGGGGGTTGCACAGTGCGCTGCCTGGCAGGCACCTACACATTTTATTAATAAAACCCCCTATTTCTCCAATATCACCAATGCTTTGGCCTCTCTGTGTATGTATATTATAGTTGCTTTTTAATGTCACATTTTTAGACGGTTGGTTTCATCCACAGCCTGCACAGTAAGTTCTGAGTACGGCTACCCGAACTTATTGAGTTTTATACGTCTTACAACATGAGGCAAGGCTTGTTGCTGAAGTTTACAGGCACGTATAAAGTGGACTGTGTGAGGATGTCGGTATGTTCCGGGACACCTTGCCGCGCTGTGTATTAGCCTTGGCGTTAGACAAAGGAAATTCTCAACACGGCCAGCATATTCAAGAATTCTGCTCAGACATAAACCCGCAACAGACATTAGGAAAAGTGCACAACCAGCATCAACCCCTTGTCCAGCGTCTACGAACAAGGAGCCTCCGAGGCATCTCTCGAAACAACCAAGTCACACTTCATGTTATACTTCTTGGAGTCAAGGGCAAAATCTACAAATAGTACACCATTACTCCTCTACTTAACTTAGGTGTCCCCACACGCACAGAGTGCACCAACTACCTACTGAACTGCACTGCCATGCAATAAAAAGCTTGAACAAGATTACAAAAACAAGACACTAAGTACACCTTAACAACAACAGTGATAAAGGGGATATGATGGGGGGGTTACTGGTAGAGCGGCTGGCTTCAGGAGGGCCAGGCGCAGGCCGGATCGCATGGCTGACAACCCGATGGATCCTCATTAGTCTCTGTTGTTTCTCTTTTTTCTCATTTTTGGTGGGGCTCTGGCTATTGTGAGCACTAGTCGAGAGCCTGTCCTTAATGCACGCTGGTGACTTCCAGCGTAGACTTTTACTTTAACAAGGAGGGGGCTTTGTGCTGCACCTCGATAAAAAAGGAATGCCCAGGAATTATAGGCAGGAAATATTCTGCTGCCCCCAGCTTAAAATGCTTCGAATTGAGAAAGAATAATTGATGTGCATGTCAGGCTGTGCTTGTAGACAATGCCACCTATGTTGTGAGCTCCTGAAAAATGGTCACATATAAATCACAGCAAATAAGAGGTTCAGAGCCGACGATTTAGAGCCAGAATGACGCAAAAAGTAAGGGCTAAAAATGACAATGACAAGGATCATCACCATGCATTCACAAAACTTTCGACAGGTGCTCACACACACAAGCGAGAGCCCCGTTGAATGCCACCCTAGCTAGCATGTCACTAAAAGCAGGTGGTAGGCCTAGCCATCAATGCAACATAGAGCCCTACTTTCCTATTTTTAAGACTGGTATAAAACATGAAATAGGCCATTAGCTAAATGAGTTCAATCCCACTGCCGCACTGCCGTGAGGCTCGAGCTGTATCAAACCACCATGCAGCTATGTGCACCCCCCCGCTCATTAACAAAAGGTCCCCCCTGAGAAAGCAAAACTATTTTGAGTCATTTCCTTGGCACTGGGTACCAAATAACTTCCCGACATTCTCCAAAAAACATTTTAGGGCAGAAGCAGGAATGCGTTTGTGTGTGTGTGTGTGCGTGCGTGTGTGTGCGTGTGTGTGTGTGCGCGTCCTGGGCCCTGCTTGCTGCTGCTAGGAAGTGGTGGCCTTTGCGGAACCAGCATTATTGCTGGGCGAGTCAAACGATTTCAAATTGCTGTGCAAGGACGCTAGCTGCTGCTCCACCATCTGGACCTGATCCTCCAAGCCGGTCAGCTCTTTATGTGACAGCTGGGCCTGGCTGGACAGCCCACGCAGCTCTGTTTTGAGCTTGATGTACCGCTCAATCAGCAGCTCCAGCTGTGTTTTCAGCTCCGCTTTAACGCCTATCTGCACAGTGTGTGAGTTAAAATGAGGAACAGCTTGAGTTACAACCCAATAGCTTGTTTTACCCAGCTTAGTGTGCTTCTCAATCACAAATTCAGTTCATGATTAGTGTGTGTGTGCTTTTGTGTTTGCGTGTGCGTACGTGTCATGGGTGTGTTGTTGAGCCTGTGCAAATATGTGTGTATGTGTGTGTGTCACAGATGATTCCCTCTCTTTAACTTATTGCGGTCGGCTGGTCCTGGCAGATGCTTGATTGTTTTTACTGATATTATTCAGTGCTGCAATGTCACAACAGCGTTGTGCCTTTTTTCCCATTCCAAGGTTTTTTTGTAGGTGCTACAAGTCTGGTGCTACAAAAACAATTACCACAATTTTTGACATGTTTTACATACGCAGCCTAGCAGTCGCACGTTTTGACTGATGGCTTACTCTGTAAGCTCTGTAAACTCTCTGTACGTGTGTGTGTGTGTGACTATGTGCATGCACGTTAGGGACCATCGTCAGTTGCGAGGTTTCCTACACCTTTTTAAAAAACATGCTCAATGAGCCACAGAAGCAGCACGTTGTTCTTAGCCATTTGCATTCATTTTGATTGACTGCGACGTATGAGCTTCTCAAAGCGCCTTTTATCTTTTGCACAATGCTTGTGGGTGCAACAGAAGCACAGCGGCGAGCATATTGAGGCACAGTGGCGTGCACGATGCTTGTGGGTGTATCAGTGGTGCAGTGGCGTGCACGATGCTTGTGGGTGTAACAGTGGCGCAGTGGCGTGCACGATGCTTGTGGGTGTAACAGTGGTGCAGTGGCGTGCACGATGCTTGTGGGTGTAACAGTGGCGCAGTGGCGTGCACGATGCTTGTGGGTGTAACAGTGGCGCAGTGGCGTGCACGATGCTTGTGGGTGTAACAGTGGCGCAGTGGCGTGCACGATGCTTGT
>Ga0307966_1004105_pt1 | contig 10884 bp, 14 predicted proteins | sample OrgLakmetagen646_FD_203141 | JGI IMG/M metagenome (GOLD analysis project Ga0307966, IMG submission 203141) | Saline water microbial communities from Organic Lake, Antarctica - #646 | ecosystem: Environmental > Aquatic > Non-marine Saline and Alkaline > Saline | place: Antarctica: Organic Lake... | reverse complement strand
ACAGGAACTCACTGGCAGAGCAGCTTGCCAGTATGGACACCACAGGGGGAAATGGGCACACACGCACAAACAAACGCACACGCACGCACAGGAACTCACTGGCAGAGCAGCTTGCCAGTATAGACACCACCACCAACGCTCGGATCCATGACTTGCTGCAGAAACAGGATGAGCAATTCAACGAGGCCCTGGGAGCGCAGGTGAGAGAAGTGAGGCACCGCATATGTTAAGGGTTGGCCAGAACCGTATATCTGCACCGTATATGACCGTATGTATGGTGATTTCCCTGCTAAATATACTGTGTGTACACCGTATATACCTATAATGTATGGTTCTGGCCAACCCTAAATATGTTGTATTGCACAGAGTAAGTAAAGCAGGTGAGAGAGAGGGGTACTGCATGTCATGTGTTGCACAGAATGGACGTGGCAGGTGGGAGGAATGAGGCACTGCAGATTATATATGGCACTTGGTGAATGGGGCAGGTGAGGGAGATGAGGCACTGTAGATCATATATCATTTTTTGTACAGGAACCAAATAATTAGCTTGCAGTGAGATCTCTCTCCTCACACTCCTGGAATAAAGGGTGGGGGTTATTAACATGGGTGAGAGGACGGAGGCACTTTGGTTTGGTGCAGATGGAGTGGTAGTAAAAGGTGTGTCTGTGATGTGTGTGTTGCAGAAGCTGTAATGTGATATGATGTGGTGTGTGATGTGATGTGATGTGATGTGATGTGATGTGATGTGTGTTGCAGAAGCTGTAATGTGATGTTTTCACATCATGTGATGTGATGTGATGTGATGTGATGTGATGTGATGTGATGTGATGTGATGTGATGTGATGTGATGTGATGTGATGTGATGTGATGTGATGTTTGTGCTGCAGAAGCTGTAATGAACAAGCCACGAGAAATGGTGGTTATGTCATACACACACATGAGCATTTGCGCTCACGCACGCAAGCACACACACGCACACACACATGCTCACACACAGGCACACACACACACGCTCACACACAGGCACACACACAGGTACACAAACACATACGCACACTCTCGTACACTCTCACCCACACAGGATGTGCACATGGAGGAGGCTTTGGCAAAGCAGGAGCAGCGTTTGGAAGAAGCACTCATGAACCAAGAGCAGCACCAAGCTGCCATGGAGACTGTGATGGCCCAAGTGCGTTTACTTGCTGCAATGTTATTGATGTTGTCTTGGTATTGTAACATGAGTAAGATTGGTCCTTGGTATTGTAACGTGAGTTAACAATAAGCTGTCATGGAGACTGTGATGGCCCAAGTGCGTGCGCTTTGTGCATGCACATGAGCTTGTGCTTGCGCTCATCACTGAGGATTGGCCATTGTAATGTAAGTACCAAGCAATCATGGAGACTGGTGGCCCAATTACGCACGCATGCTGCATTTAGATACTTGTAGTGAAGGTCCGTCCTCGTATTTTATTCATATTGAGCATTAAGCTGCCATGCAGACTGTGGTGGCCCAATTGCTGCATTTTAAAGGTGAAGTGTGGTCCTCATGTTTTTATTCACAGTCAGCACCAAGCACTATGGAGACTGTGATGATGTCCCAAGCATGTGCGCATGTGGCGCTTGTACTTAAGATGTCAGTGAAGTTTGCTTGTTGCTCTAGTTTCTAAAATCATGGTGAACACGTAGAGTTGACAAGGACCATATATATACGGTGCATTACCGTTTTTTTTGCAGAGGAAATCATTAATTATATTGTCATAAATGGTGCATGCATACGGTTCTGGCCAACCCTATGAATAAGCGATAAGCTGTTGTAGAGGTCATGAGAACCGACACCGCAGGCCGAGAACTCACACTATTTGAGTGTGTGTGTGTGTGTGTGTGTGCAAATGTTGCAACTGTCTAGCATACCAAGATGATTGCACATGATCAGGGTTGGCCAGAACCGTATATGTACACCGTGTATGACCGTGTATTTGGTGATTTCCCTGCCAAAAATACCGTATGTAAACCGTATATATATGATTCTGGCCAACCCTACACATGAGCACATGAGGCTAGGCCTCAAGTGAGACTGACTTTTACTGTTAGGCAGTTCTTGATTGATATGACTGAATGGGCCACAGTAAAGCGCAACAAATTGTGCTGATATGACTGAATGGGCCACAGCAAAGCCCGACAGACTATGCTGTGCGTTATCCACTGTACGAGGAGGCTGGACTGCAAATGCTGGGTGATTTCTCAACACATCCGCTTATCCTTATGTAATGGTGCACTTTGTCCAATGTTTCAGAAGGCAGGTTTACTTTTTCTGGGTGACTTCTCAACACACCTGCTAAACCCTATATAACGGTGTACTTTGTCCACTGTACGAGGAGGCTGAAACTGCAAATGCTGGGTGGGTGACTTCTCAACACACCACAATTGTTTACACAGCCACGACTGTTTATACAGCCACACTCGTTTACACAGTCACAATTGTTTACACCTGCTTAAGGAGTTGCGTGCTTTGTCGGGATCTGAGGAGGCTGCAACTGCCAATGCCGCCCTGGCAGACCGCGTGGATGACTTTGATAGATTTTGATTAAAAGCCACAGCTGTTCTTGCTTATCCTTAATAACGCTGTGCTTTGGCCAGATGTCTGAGGAGGCTGTAACTGCCAATGCCGCCCTGGCAGGCCGTGTGGGCGACCCTGATGTGCACTGATTCAGCCCCGGCTACCCTTGCTTACTCCATGGTCATTGCTGTGTTTTGGCCAGATGTCTGAGGAGGCTGTAACTGCCAATGCCGCCCTGGCAGGCCGTGTGGGCGACTCTGATGTGCACTGATTAAGCCCCGGCTACTCTTGCTCACTTCCTGGACATTGCTGTGTTTTGGCCAGATGTCTGAGGAGGCGGAGACTGCCAATGCCGCCCTGGCAGGCCGTGTGGATGAGATCCAGTGGACGATTGAGGATGAGGTGCATCAGATGGACGAGTTTGTGGAAACAAAGATGCAACAGGTAGGGACGGTCGTTGGGTGTGGCTGCACCCGTACTTGTCGTGTTTTTTTTTTTGCAGTTAACTGTGATGTTGAGTGTGACCGCATTCACATGCGATGTTGGTGGGATGTTGGATTTAGTTGCACTAAATGCAATGTTGGGTGTAACTGCACCTAAATACGATGTTGGATTTAATTGCACTAAATGCAATGTTGGGTGTAACTGCACTTAAATGCGATGTTGGATTTAATTGCACTAAATGCGATGTTGGGTGTAACTGCACCTTATTACGATGTTGGGTGTAACTGCACTTTAATGTGATGTTGGGTGTAACTGCACCTATATGTGATGCATGTGTGTGCGCGTGCCTGATTTGTTTGTGTGTACACCTGTGTGTGAGTGTGTGTCCACGTGTACGCGTATGTCTATTCTGTGAGTGTGTGCGTATATATAGGGTTGGCCAGGACCGTATATATACACCGTACTTGACCGTATATTTGGTGATTTCCCGGCCAAAAGTACTGTATATACACCATATATACATGATTCTGGCCAACTCTATGCATATACATATGTCTGTTCTGTGATTGTATGCGTGTGTGTATGTACAAAGGCCATGCTGTATGTTGGACTTGTTTGATAATGATCTGCACACAACAGTTAGGAATTCACACACACACACACACACACACACACACACAAAACACACACACAAAACACACAACACACACACGCACACACAAAACACACATACACACACAAAGGCATGTGCACTGGAACATATAGGTATGAGGTAGAGGGAATATGCAGTTTGCAGATCTGCTATCATAGAAGCATGGTTGTAGCACACTTAAATTTCATGGAGTGAATGCATATGTGTACTTGTGTGTGTGCGTGTGTGTGCTGTGTGTATGCATGTGTGTGCACGTGTACGTGAATGTGTATACAAATGCCAATTGTGTAGGGCAGGCCATAACCCTAAATATACAGTGCATATACGGAAATATTGGCAGAGACATCACCAAATATACGGTTATATACGGTGTATACATATGGTTCTGGCCAAATCTACAATCGTGGCCTCATGAAAGAAAAAATAAGGGGAGCGTCTCCTTGTCCAATGGATCTGTGAACAAGTGGTAATGAGGTCAATGGCAATATGGATCAGCAGCTGTGGTAATGAGGGACTTTGATATGTTTTTGCTTCCTTTTTCTCGTGTCTTTAAAGGTTGGCATTTTCCAGTTGCGTCACAGCCCTTTTTTTACTTGGTTTGTTTTGAGGTTTACCTCGCTCTCATAGGTTGAGCAGCCATTCCAGGTTGAATGCCTTTGTAATCCAAACTGAACTAATGAGGGACGGCAATATGGATTAACAGCTGGGCTTCGTGTAATGTATCATTTGTAGGGTAGGCCAGGATGATACATATGCGGTGTGCATACGGTGCTTTTGGCAGGGAAATCACCAAATATACGGTGTATATATGGGGCTCTGGTCAGCCCTAATCGTTTATTCTGTCTGTGTTAATTGGTGCACAGATGTGGAAGCACGCCCAGGAGAACAGAAAGCTTGCGTTGGCAGCTTCAAAATGCAATGCACGGCGCATATGAACACACTCATACTTTCTAAGTACAACTCGTATCGCATATCAATGCACTCATTTGTTTGCACACTTGGGAGCTGAGCGCTGTCGCCATTGCGCAGGCGCTCACAGAAATGGACACCAAAAAAGCGCGCGCCCTGGAGAAAAGAAAGCTTTGGTTGGGTGTTTTAACTTTCCATGTGCAACTCATATGAACACCATCATAGATTCATACACTTGGGAGCTAAGCGCTATCTCCATATGCATGCAGGTGCTTACAGACATGGACACTAAGAATGCACAGCATATGGATGCTGGAAATACACAGGACGCTGCCGTTATCAGTTTCCACTGTGCTTTCTATATGCTTTCCATGTGCGTGCAGGTGCTCACAGACGTGGACACTAAGAATGCACAGCATATGGATGCTGGAAATACACAGGACGCTGCCGTTATCAGTTTCCACTGTGCATTCCATATGCATGCAGGAGCTCACAGATGTGGACACAAAAAATGCACAGCTTATGGATGCTGGAAATACACAGGACGCTGCCGTTATCAGTTTCCACTGTGCTTTCCATATGCTTTCCATATGCTTTCCATATGCGTGCAGGTGCTCACAGACGTGGACACTAAGAATGCACAGGCTGCTGAGAAGAGTGCCACAGCATCGGCAGCAAACGATGCTGCGCTCATTGCACTCACAGCTCGTCTGACGGACTCCGACGCACAGGTGTGTGTGTGTGTATGCGCATACACGCGCACACAAATGTGTCCATATTGTAGTATGCCTGCTCGTGTGTGTGCTGGTATATTGTAGTGTGCCTGTTTGATGTGTGTAGATGTATATTGTAGTGTGCCTGCTTGATGTTTGTAGATTTATATTGTAGTGTGCCTGCTCGTGTGTGTAGATGTATATTGTAGTGTGCCTGCTCGTGTGTGTGTAGATGTTAGCACTTAGATGAAGTATGATGTGTAGATGTGTGGACCGTGTGCGTGTGTGTATTGGGGTATCAGAGTACCTTGAGGTGTATGCTGATATGCTGATATATGTGTGTAGATGTTTGCCTGTCTTATGTGGGAGTGGGTGTGGGCCTGGGTTGGTGTGTGTGTGTGTGTGTGTGTGTGCTTGTGTTTGTATGCAAGGTTGATCATAAGGTAAGCGCGGCATGCCAAATGCAACAGTGCGCAAGTAAGCACTCGTTAATTGCAATTTGTATGCTGTGGTGCTGTTCCCCGTGGACGTCATGCTGTCTGTGGTGCAAGAATCATCCTTTGGTGCTGTTCCTTGTGCATATGCTGTGGTGCAAGTTTCATGCTGTGGTGCTCTTCCTCGTGGACGTGATGCTGTCTGTGGTGCTGACGCGACAGGTGATGTGCGTTGGGGAAAAAAGAACAAAATATGCAGGCAGTGAAAAACCACTCCCCACATTGATTAAAGAAGGATGTGTAAACTTGGTAAAAGGGCTCTGAATTTGACGTCAATTCACTGTGTTACTGGGCACACCATACCCACGTAACATAATGGAGAGTGTTTTTTGCACAGGTGTGTGTGTGTGTGTGAGCGTGTGTGTGTGTGTGTGTGTGTGTGTGTGTGTGAAGCTTGCATAGAAATGGTATGTGGTCACAGTAAAGTGCTAGTGCATATATGGTGGGCCTTCTTGTCTCACCTGACCTAGGATGGAGGGCATGCACCGCATGCAAAAGAGCCTGAGAAACAACCCAGATGTGTGTGTGCACACAATCGTGTATGCATGCACGCATATGCAAGCACGTACCTACGTACGCAAACGTGCATGCATCTTGCAAACGCATATGTGTACACACATACACAGACCACATGCACACACAATGCACTCAACACGCACACGCACGCACACACACACACACACGCACACACACACACACACACACACACACACAAAACACATCCAGGTGGTGCAGCAGGTGAAGGAAGTGGAGCAACGGATAGGGCAGCGAGTGGAGGGCAGCGAGGAGCGAGCAGCTGCTGCTGCTGCTTCTGCTGAGGTGTGTGTGTTTGTATGTCAGTGTGTAATGTGTGTCAATGTCTGTATGTCAGTGTGGCTTACAATGCTGAGTGAGCAACTAGAAGCTGCCGGTGTATGCATGCTTCAGGAATTTCAACCACCGTGTGCGTGTGCGTGCGTGTGTGTGTGTGTGTGTGTGTGTGCGTGTGTGTGTAACAATGCGACTGACTGTCTTGCAGGCAAAGCTTGCAACGGTTAGTGAGCAGCTGCTGTCGATGCCCGCTTGCCTACAAATATGCAGGCTCCTATGTGACTGCAGGCTCCTATGTGACTTCTTTCCTGCAGGCAAAGCTTGCAACGGTCGTTGTGCAGCTGGCAGCTGTCGATGAGCAGCTGGCAGCGGTGGACGCACGCATGTTGGAGCAGCTTGAGAAATTTACGGAGCAGGTGAGGCAGACAGCCAGCAACTTGGGTCACACGCATGTAAAATTTGTGTACACACACGCATGTAAAATTTGATGATCTCACCGGGCAGGTGGGACAGAAAGTCTGCACAGCTGTGTTGTGTGGAGGGGCCCAAAAGAGCATGTTGGAGCAGTGGAAGCCTTTTTTGGTGTAAGCTGAGGCTACAAACCAACATGCAGTGTGAGCTACAATCAACATGCTAACCAACATGCATTGTGAGGATGCAAACCAACATGCAGTTTTATTTCGCTTGCATCGTGAGATGCATAGAGCTCTGTCATTATTACCAAGGAATAAAAAGAATGGAGAAGGGAAGCAGAAACCGGAGAAAAGCAAAAAGTGAGAGCATCTCACTTTATGCTACACTTCAAGAACCTGAGTTCAGGTGTTTCACACTGAACTCATAAGTGTGAGCTGAGGTTACAAACCAACATGCATGTTAGAGAGCAGATTGAACACTGTGTGGATCAGACGCTGCGCAACCGTACGGCGTATGTACGGTATTTTTGACAGGGGCATTACCAAATATACGGTCATGTACGGTGTGTGTGTGTGTATATTTACGGTTCTGGCCAACCCTATGCATATACTGAGTGGTTCATTGAGGAAGGTGAGGCATACTGTCAGCGCATGAGAGGGCAATTCAAGAACTGCATGGATCAGAAACTAAGCATCAACAATGGTAGGTAGAGGTGCTTGAACTGCACGCTCGTAATAGCAGTGAAAAGGGTGTTTGGAGGAACTTGAGGCTAAAAATCAACACGCGTACTAGGAAGGGCAGACACTGTGCATTCACAGGTGCAAGGCCACCCTTACCCTCTCCACCCTTGAGGCTCCACTCACGTTGACACACATTATTGCTGTCTTCTTTTCCCTGTTCAGTTGACACGCATTTTTGCTGTCTTCTTTTTCCTGTACATTTGACACACATTATTGCTGTCTTCTTTTCCCTGTACAGCTGACACGCATTATTGCTGTCTTCTTTTTCCTGTACAGATGACACGCATTATTGCTGTTTTCTTTTCCCTGTACAGATAACACACAATTATTGCTGTCTTCTTTTTCCTGTACAGTTGACACACATTATTGCTGTCTTCTTTTCCCTGTACAGCTTCGGTTATTTCTCTCTCTGTAAATAATCCTGATATCACAACACAGCTGACACACATTATTGCTGTCTTCTTTTTCCTGTACATTTCACACACATTATTGCTGTCTTCTTTTCCCTGCACAGTTAGATGAAGCTCTCACCACCAGCTCTGCCACTCTTGGAGAGCAGGTCCATGCATTGGAGCAAGCTATGGATGAGCGCTTCTCAGAGGCGGACGCTCATTTTGTCCAGGTAATCTGCTGTGGTACCAGATGTGGGTGTGAAAATGGTGTCACACGTAATCTCACACACATACACGCACATTCAAACACACACGTATTCACACACACATACACATTCACACACACAAGTACACACATATTTACACACGCATGCACATGTATTCACACACACACGCACAAACACACAAATACACACGCACATGTATACACATACACACATACACACACTTGTAATTACACACACAAAAGGTGGACCAGAGCGTAACACAGCGGATTGGTGAGGTGCAGCAAGATCTTGTGGGGACCGCAGCTGAGCTGAATGCCCTCATAGAAGTGTCCCGACAAGACATGCAGCAGGACGTGGCTGCCTCCAATGCAGGGCTACAGGTGTGTGTGTGTGTGCGTGCGTGTGTGTGTGTAAGTGCGCAAATGTGTTTGTGTAAGTGCGCGTATGTGTGTGTGCGTCTGTGTGTGAGCGTGGGTGTGTGCATGGGTGTATATGTGTGCGTACATGTGTGTGCGTGCGTATGTGCACATGTGTGTATGTTTGAGTGTAAAAAAAGGACTGCAGGGCCCCCCTACAACTTCCGGACAGCCAAGGAATTATATTTTGCCGTCTATGCTAGACAAAACAGTTCATTAAACTTTATATCTTTGTCATCTGTGCCGAACAAACTGGTATTTCATCTTTGTCATTTGTGCCAAACAAGTTGATACATTAACTAGCTCACATGTGCACACATATATACACACATACGCACGCGCACACATGTACGCACACATATACACACATGTGCACATACGCACGCACACACACTCCAGGGGGTGGGTGGCAGCAATGCGTGCCACCCACCCACCCACCTTGTAAAAATGACTGTGCGGGGGTGTAAGTGGCAATTACAAGAGGGCCCTAATGTTTCAGTGCTTGCAGCCAAAGTGCTCATCTTTCTGAGTCTGTCAGTGTGGACGAAATGTTTTTTGCATCAGTCTGGGGGGATGGACATCTAAGGTGGCCGAGTACGTCAGACGGTGCATTTTTGCACCACATGCTTGCCTAGTGATGTACTTGAAGGGCCGGCCAGAAGAATGTACATGTGTGTGTGCGGGGTGGCGTGCGTACAATAAATTACTCAGGGTAACTCCCATGTATATAATCAAATATGGTGTGAGTGTGTGAGTGTGTGCATGTGCGTGCATGGCTCTGGCCAAATCTACAAATCTGCTTGTCTTGTGTCGTGCAGGGGGAAATGGCAGCAGAGACAAATACCTATGGTGTGAGTGAGTGTGTGTGTGCATGTGTGCGCATAGCTCTGGCCAGATCTACAAATTTGTTGTGGCACACATCTACTTGTCTTGTGTCGTGCAGGGGAAATTGGCAGCAGAGACAATTATCTATGGTGTGAGTGTGTGCATGTGTGCGTGTGCATGTGTGCGCATAGCTCTGGCCAGATGTACAAATCTTTTATGGCACACATCTACTTGTCTTGTGTCGTGCAGGGGGAAATGGCAGCAGAGATAACTCTTCTGCAAGCACAGCTGGGAGCACTGGAGGCCACTCACCTCCAGTCGGGAAGCAGCTTGCAAGCAGCCATGCTGGAGGTATGTGTGTGTTTGTGCTCCAGTGCAAGCTTCTGCTGTGCAGTTGTAACACATGTGTGTGTGTGCTTGTGTTTGTGCATGTGTGTGTGTGCTCCAGTGCAAGCTTCTGCTGTGCAGTTGTAAATGTGTGTGCATGTGTGTGCTTGTGTACATGTGTGTGTTGCCTGTGCTCCAGTGTAAGCTTGTGCTGTGCAGTTGTAAATGTGTGTGCACGTGTGTGTCTATTGTGCATGTGTGTCTGTGCTCCAGGGCAAGCCTGTGCTGTGCAGTTGTAAACGTGTGTGCGTGTGTGTGTGTGTCTATTGTGCATGTTTGTGTTGTCTGTGCTCCAGTATAAGCTTATGCTGTGCAGTTGTAAATACGTGTGTGTGTGCTACAGTGTAAGCCTGTGCTGTGCAGTTGTAACGCGTGTGTGTCATGTGTGCACGTGTGTGTTGCCTGTGCTCCAGTGTAAGCTTGTGCTGTGCAGTTGTAAATGTGCGTGCATGTGTGCGCTTGTGTACATTGTGTTGCCTGTGCTCCAGTGTAAGCCTGTGCTGTGCAGTTGCAAACACGTGTGTGTGTGTCTATTGTGCATGTGTGTGTTGCATGTGCTCCAGTGTAAGCTTGTGCTGTGCAGTTGTACATGTGTGTGTGTGCTTGTGTACATGTGTGTGTCTGTGCTCCAGTGTAAGCCTGTGTTGTGCAGTTGCAAACACGTGTGTGTGTGTGTGTGTGCTTGTGCATGTGTACATTGTCTGTGCTGTGCAGCTGCAAAAGTGTGTGCTAACTTTTACTAAATTGTCTTGTAGGGTATAGGGTATATACCGTATAAACAAGCAATTCCGTGTAATTTTGCATGTGTGTATGTGGCAGCAAATAGGAATGCTCTTACAAATCTGTTCCAGGTACACACTTTTGTGTGTGTGTGTGTGTGTATGTGTGTGTGTGTGTGTAGGCTGTAT
>Ga0307966_1004104_pt1 | contig 10885 bp, 9 predicted proteins | sample OrgLakmetagen646_FD_203141 | JGI IMG/M metagenome (GOLD analysis project Ga0307966, IMG submission 203141) | Saline water microbial communities from Organic Lake, Antarctica - #646 | ecosystem: Environmental > Aquatic > Non-marine Saline and Alkaline > Saline | place: Antarctica: Organic Lake... | reverse complement strand
CAATATGGCAACGCTGATGACATCATCCTCGGGAGTTTTGCTCAAGCCGAAGGCGGCTTGGATTCGGGTCAACTGCTGCGGTTTATCGGCCCTTTGCCGTTAGGCGATAGTATACCGGAGGGCTTCTATTATTTAATGGCGAAAATAGATACCTTTGCCCTCGTCGCCGACGATGAATTTACGACAGATAATAATCTGTGGATTGGCGAACAGCGTGACGTTCAGATCACGCGCTTGCCGCAACTAGACCTTGTTACGAGCGTAGCTGTTATCGGTAATTCCACGGGCAAAGCAGGCGATCTCTTCGATCTAGATGAGACGAAAGTCCGCTATCCCAGTGAGCCTTATAAATTCAACCTGACGATCCGCAACGTAGGACTGGGGCGGGTTGCAGGCTCGGAGGTATTTGAAAATTCGGTCGAGCTGGTCGGGTTCCTTGAGGAAGACCTGATCGAGCTGTTCGCGGCCGAAGAACCGCCAACTTTAGCGGATTTCCAAGGTTTGGGCGCGCCTTACTCGCTAGGAGATTTTGGCATTCAAGAGCTACTCAGGGGGCGATCCTTCGACGAAGATAGCGACACTTCAAATCCAGGCGACAGTGTGTCTGCCCTGATCGAAGGCTTCTTTCCGTCTACTCTGCGCTTGCTCCAAGCCGGCGTTATTGAGGAAGATAGGGGTCTTAGTGAATACTTCTTCTATCTGAGGTTCAATGTTGACCTCGGAGGCGACATCCGCGAATCGGATGAAGTAAACCGATGGGACGGATTCGATCCCGGAGCATTAGTTTTCAACCAAGTGACAATAGATGATAACGGAACACCCGGTGATACCAGCGACGACACCGTAGAAAACGTTTTTACCGACTCTGGCGATAACGGCTTATTCCAATTTAATCAGCTTTCGATTATTAATGCAGGTGCTTGGGCCGCGCTATACGGTGTGCCAGCACCTTTGATCGGTGATTCTGATACCGATGGCACTTCGGACTTCTTGGAATACGCCTTCAATCGGAACCCAACCTTGAACGACAGTAACGTGCCGATTTATGGATCTTACGGTGAAGTCACCTTCCAAGGCGAAGAATATCTCGGCATTGTTTTCGACTTTGTGGCTCTGGCAAGTGATCTGCGGTATATTGTCGAGGCCTCATCAGACGTAAGCTTCCCCCCTGGTTTCGTGGATAGATTAGCGGAGATCCAAGGGCCATACGGAGTTGATCCTGATCTGGGTCCGCTTTCGCTGACGGGCGCAGGAGGCTTAATTGATGGTGGAATCCTGACCTTGGGCGATCCAACAAATGCAGACGACTATGTGCTCGACGTCGTGGACTATGGATATGGAGCACGTATCAGCGTGCGCGACTCGGTTCCGATTTCCGCTGCACCGTCTCGCTTCATCCGGATTCGCGTGGAGTAGGTTTCTCATTCGGGTAAAGTGTAGGTGTGATGCAAAAACTATTATTGTTCTAGCATCTTCCTGTGTGATCTTCTACAAGCGCGGCTTCTACTCGGAGCCGCGCTTTTTATTTGTGGAAGACGACGATTCGATTGCATTTAATACCTCGGTTGTTGCTACCCATGCCCCAGCAGTTTCCAGATTTAAGACAAAAAGTAGCCTGCCGCGCCACAACCTAGGACGACTAACCATGCGGGCAGCTTATGCCGATAGAGGCCAAAAAATGCGAGGCATCCGATACAGAGATCCGGGATTGTCTGAATGCCGTGGCTCCAGACCGGATCGATCAGTGCGGCGAGCAGTAGCCCGACCACTGCCGCATTGGCACCAGTTAGGGCGGCTTGCGCCCAATTCTTTTGACGAATCGTATTCCAGAATGGCAGTAGCCCCAGCAGGAGGAGCATGCCAGGTAGGAAGATGGCAATGAGTGCGAGCAACCCGCCGAGCCATGCCGGACTGGTGCCGCCACCTAGGGTGCCGAGAAAAGCTGAGAGGGTGAAAAGCGGTCCCGGTAGTGCTTGGGCGGCACTATACCCCGCAAGGAAACTCTCCTCCGAGACTAATCCGCTGGCGACCACGCTATCGTTGAGTAATGGCAAAACGACATGGCCGCCCCCGAAGACGAGTGCGCCTGCGCGGTAGTGTTGGGCGTAGATGGCTCCGGGCTGGCTGGCATCGACCCACAGGCTGATGGTGAGCAATATTACGTAGAGTGCCAGTGCACCGATTATGATTGTTCGGTTGTGGGTGTGTCGGGCGTAAGCTTCCTTGTGCCTCATCGATCCGGAACTTGCGGTGGCTTTGGCTCGTATGACTTGTCCAACCAAGGCTCCAAACAAAATGATGCCGACCTGTGTTAAACTGCCGGGAAAACTAAGCACGGAAGCTGCGGCCAAGAGGGCAATCGCGAGTCGCGGCAGGTCAGGGCATAGTTTGCGCCCAAGGCCGAGGGTGGCGTTGGCGACAACGGCCACGGCGGCAATGAGCAGGCCATGAATCAGTGACTCAATTGAATCCGCCCAGGCAAATAGCCCGTAGGCGAAAGCAATCATTAACAGAGTGGAGGGCAGGGTGAAGCCAAGCCAAGCGGCGCACGCACCGGATAAGCCGCCCCGATGCCAGCCGATGGCAAAGCCGAGTTGGCTGCTGGAGGGGCCGGGGACGAATTGGCAGAGTCCGAGTAGTTCGGTATAGCTGGCGTCATTCAGCCACTTCCGGCGGTTGACAAACTCGTCCTTAAAGTAGCCCATGTGAGCAACAGGGCCTCCAAAGGAAAGACAACCAAGGCGCAGATAAATGAGGAATATCTCACATAATCCGTTCTTCTGTTCTGTTGATGGCGGCATTTCTACTGGATCGGCTGGGCTAGAATAAATGGGCGCACGATCATAGCTTGAAAGAGCGTTTTTTCTTTTTCCCAGTGCTCCGCATGGAGTTCGCAAGGTTGTACGAGATCACCGCAATGTAGCCATTTTTTTACCTGTGCCTGGTCATCATTGGTCAAGGCCAGCCCAGCTGTTTTCAAATCGAGGCAGGGATCCACATAAAGCAGATTACCTGCTTCAAAATGCGGTCGCAAGTAGCCCCAGTCGACTTCTCCTGAGTATTTATCAAGTTTTTCGGCCTGAGTCGCATTGTCTTCCGCCGGACTAAATCCATGGTTAAGCATCTGTAAATCAATGAGATGTGGTTTATCTTGAGCTCGATCTTCCAAGGTGAAGATTTTTTTCTGAAAGTTTTTTTAAAATTATTGAACGTAGGGAGGCTTGGTGCGTCTATATCTATATAAAGCAGTATTAACTGTTAGTTTGTTTGTTTAAGTTTGTTGTTTGTAAAAGAGCGCCGCCCAAGAAATTGGGCGGCGTTTTTTGTTTCGGCTCTCACAATGTGACCAGCGCGGCAGCTCCGATAATGGCCGCGTCGCCCAGGGGCAGTGCGGATTCGATGATCCTTATTTTATTTTTAAAGGTTGGAATCAAGTGCTTCTCAAAGGAGCGTCGAGTCGGTTCCAGGAGCACATCACCCGCTTGAACAGGACCACCGAAAAGGAAAAAAGCAGCCGGGCTCGTCACGAGAGCGGTTGAGGCCATTGCTTCCCCCAGCAGGCGCCCGGTAAAGTCCATCGTGGCCTGAGCGATCAGGTCGCCGGCATGAGCGGCGTCGGCGATGTCTTTGGCTGTGATCGCGCCGAGAGACTTATCATCCAGAGAGGTCGTGCCACCGCGTTGCGCGATCATTTCAAAGAAGGTGCGACGAATACCAGTGGCGGAGCAGTAGTTTTCCAAGCTGCCGCGTCGGCCGAAGCCACAGTAGCGACCATCCGGTATCACGCTAATATGGCCAAGTTCGCCCGCGAACCCATCGTGTCCGTAAACCAGTTGATTATTAACAAAAATGCCGCTGCCCAAGCCAGTCCCCAGCGTGATCATGATGAAGTCGCGGTAATCTTTGGCCGCGCCAAAAGTCTTTTCGCCGATGGCGGCTGCGTTGGCGTCGTTTGTCAGTTGAATCTTGGGCAAATCGAGTCGCTCCTCCAGCAGCGCGACCAGCGGGGTAGTACCTTTGAAACGTAAATTGGGGGGCTCTTCGATACTTCCGCTTAGGTAGTTGCCGTTCGGTGCCCCGATACCGAGGCCGGTCCAACTGTCTGACTTTGTTGTGTGCGCTTTCATCACTGTGCGCACCTCCTTGGCCAATCGCTCGGCAAAAGCGGCACCGTCATCGTATTCCTCAGTTCTAAATTGCGTGCGTTCATGGACGACGCCATCTGATGAGACGACGCCAATGCAAGTGTTGGTACCGCCTATATCGACTCCTATGGATAAACTCATCGCACCTATTGATCGTCGGACAAAGGTATCTGTCGAACCTTATTTCCTTCGCACTAAATTGCAAAAGAGAAGTTGCCAGAACACTGCGGTTAAATATTTTTAATCGTGTTACTGGGGTAGTCGAAAACAAACACTAATTTGTATGAGCTTGAGAAAAGAAGAATTTCCAGCGGGAAAGCTGATTTTTGCGGAAGGTAACTTAGGTCGTGAGGCATATCGAATACTCTCCGGGCGGGTCGAGATCTCGATTCGGGAGGATGGCAAAGCTCTAGTCTTGGCAGCCTTGGGCGAGGAAGAGATTTTCGGCGAAATGGCCATGGTTGAGAATCGTGCGCGCTCAGCCTCGGCACGTGCTTTGGAAGCTACCGTTGTCGAAGTGATTGAACGCAAGGACTTCCATCAGATTCTCGCCAATGGCGAGGATTCGGTGGTGCCTTATCTGACGACTATTTTTGATCGGCTGCGCGTGACGAATGATCGCTTACTGGGTGCCCTGAATCAGTTGGATGAGCTACAGCCAGCACCTGTTAAATGGCGTCGGGAGGTTCTGACTAGCCATGATTATGCGATCCGCGTGCAGATAAAGCCTGGCTCGGATGAAATGCGTCAACAGTCAGCTTTGCAGGGCTGTGTCGTGCGGCACTTTCCCTTCCAATTTGGACGCCGTGGTGAATTGGCCGGTTCAGAATCATCGTCTTCGAATCAGCTGTTGGTGGCGGATCGATCACCCTACCGTGTGTCCCGCAAACATTGCGTAATCGACAGCAACGCAGACGGGGTCTTTATCCAGGATCAAACTAGTAAGTTGGGCACCGTGGTCAATGGTATCGAAATCGGAGGTCAGAGCCTGGAAACGCGTGTGCGGCTTTCCTTGGGCGAAAATACGCTCGTGCTGGGAGGTTTGGATAGTCAGGTGAGCTTCATACTTACAGTAGCTTCTCCGCAATCGGCTTGACTCAATGCCTTTAGTTTCGGGACACTACTTTCGAACATTTCTAATAAACCCTTAATCAGGAAATATATCATGGCAGGAGTCGGTAAATTACTCAAACAAGCGCAGAAAATGCAGAAACAAATGGAGGCCGTTCAAGCGGAGCTTTCAGAAACCATTCTGGAAGTTTCCAGTGGTGGGGGCGCGATTAACGTCAAGATCAACGGGCAGGGAGAGTTCCAGGCCTTTAAGATCGACCCGGAATTTTTGAAAGAGGATGCGGAGTTTGTGGAAGAAACCCTTTTAGCTGCCGTGCAGGAAGCTGCGGCCAAGGCTAAGGAAACCAGCGAAGAAGCCATGGGAGCCGTCACTGGTGGCATGGGCGGTGGGTTTCCCGGCTTGATGTAGGTCACTGGCGTGACTCTCTGCCTCCTGGCTACTGCCCTCTGGCTATTGGTTTCTGACCGCGGCCTTCTGAAACCTGATTTCTGAAAATGACGCCTGCCTACGATTCGCTCCTCCAGCAGCTCAAGCGCCTGCCCGGGCTCGGCTACCGTTCGGCAGAGCGAGTGGCCATGCACCTGCTGGTTGAGCAGCCCGATGCCATGGGCGAATTGCTTGAGGCCATGAGCGGTGCACGCGCGGCTGTTTGCCGCTGCCAGACCTGCGGCAATATGGCAGAGGGTGAGCAGTGCACCGTCTGCGAAGATGACAACCGCGATACCAGCACAATTTGTGTGGTCGAGCACGTCCCCGACCTGATTGCAATCGAGCGTTCCAGCGCGTGGAAAGCCTCCTACCATGTGCTACACGGGAAACTTTCGCCGATTCACGGGGTCGGCCCTGAGCAGCTTAACTTTCAGGGGCTTCAAACTAGGATTGAATCTGGCGAAGTGACCGAACTCGTGCTCGCCTTGTCCAACGATATTGAGGGCCAGGCCACCTGCCATTATATTCAAGAAGAGCTGGTGCAAGATCGCCCGATTAAAGTCTCCCGTATCGGCTTCGGTTTACCGAGTGGCGGTGGCGTGACCTATGCCGATTCGGTTACGCTCCGTAGTGCCCTCGAAGGTCGGCGCGCTTACCAATAAAATATGATACACTTTTCTATACTAGGCATCCCCGTGCGGATCGAACCGTGGTTCTGGATCACGATGGCGTTTATCGGAGGTGCTTTTCATGCGGCCAACTCGCTGGAAATCATGGAGGTAGGCGTCTTCATGTTTGCCGGCTTTCTTTCGATCCTCCTGCACGAACTCGGGCATGCGTGGACGATCCGTCAATACGGCCTGCCCACTTCGATCACGCTGCAAGCCTTTGGTGGCTACGCAGCTTATCCCGCTGGGCGTTTGGATCGCAAGCAGTCCTTTATCGTGACAGCCGCAGGGCCAGCTATACAGTTTGCGCTGGGTGTCTTGCTCATCGTCCTCGCGCGAAATATAGATATTCCCGAAGGGTCGCTCTTCCGCCCCTTTCTCCGCGACTTGATCTGGGTCAGCATCGCGTGGTCGGTGCTCAATTGCCTGCCCGTCTATCCCATGGACGGCGGCCAAATGCTCGCCGCCGTCCTGGGGCCGCAAAAGAAGCACTACGTCCATTTAATCAGCGCGATGGTCGCCATAGTGATTGGCGTAGCCGGCTATTTCCTTCTAGGTACGATACTATTGCCGATTTTTATGGCCTACTTCGGATGGCAAAATTGGCAAGCTTTTCAGGCCAGAGCTCGGTAAAGGAGCCTAGGCTGCGCTACTTTCTTCTGTCATCAAAGCACAAAAAACGGCGATCTTCCGAAGAAAATCGCCGCTAAATGGCGGGATAGACGAGACTTGTTCCGAGGAGCGCAGCGACGACAAGACCGGGCGCGTAGCGAACCGGATCACTCGCGCGAGTTTGAGTCTCGTCGAACGTGCGTCGAAAGCACAAAAAAGCGGCGATCTTCCGAAAAAAATCGCCGCTAAATGGCGGGATAGACGAGACTTGAACTCGCGGCCTCCTGCGTGACAGGCAGGCGCTCTAACCAACTGAGCTACTACCCCAAAAAGTTGGGAAAGAACGGACAGTAGAAATCGCTTTGATCATGTCAAGCGGTGTTTCTCTGAAAATTAAAATAAATTTTCCTGACCTGGTTTTTTTTAATGTTACGGTTAAATACGAAAAATAATTCGTGCTTTACGTTTTATGATTTGTTGGTAGAAAAAAGCATGGAATCAGAAGCTTCCCGATGGAATTTTTTTACGAATCATGGGCATGTGCTGTTTTATTTGCAGGCGCATCCGAACGAGCCTCTGCGCAAGGTGGCTTTGGGCGTTGGGATTACTGAGCGGGCAGTGCAGCGGATTGTAGCGGAACTCGAAGAGGCGGGATACCTCAAGCGAACGAAGGTCGGTCGACAGAATCAATACGCGATTAATGGTCATGCCCCTCTCCGCCATTCATTGGAGGCGCATCGTACTGTGCAGGAGATGCTGGACTGGGTGAAACCTGAGGGGGCGGACAGCTTGGATGAATACACCTCACTCGAAAACTGGACGGTGGGGGAGCATGGGTCTGAGGTTTGAAATAAAACATATCATTTTATCCTGATATGTTGATATAACACTTGCAATTTCGTTGTGGGCGGCGTTTGTTCATCATCCTTATGAGCAAAAATTTCATCTTTTCTTCTGAATCGGTGGGCGAAGGCCACCCCGATAAAGTCGCCGATTATATTTCTGATAGCGTGCTGGATGCGTGTTTGGAGCAAGACGCCGGAAGCCGCGTGGCTTGCGAGACCTTGGTTAAAAGCAACTGCGTCTTTCTTGCCGGCGAAATCACCACCAACGCAAAGCTCAATTTTGAGGCGATTGTCCGTGAGGCGATTCGCGATATCGGCTACGTAAACGACGACGATGTCTTTCATGCGGACAAAGTCTTTATCTCCAATATCCTCACAGCGCAGTCCTCGGATATTGCCCAAGGGGTGAATGCCTCAGAGGCGGAGGGGAAAGACACCGCTGAACAAGGCGCGGGTGATCAAGGTATTATGTTTGGTTACGCGTGCACGCAAACCCCTGAGTTGATGCCGGCACCAGTGATGTATGCCCACCGCCTCCTTCGCGAGATGGCGCGCCAGCGTAAAGAGATTTGTATCCCATGGTTGCGTCCTGATGTGAAAAGCCAAGTCGCACTTGAGTATGTCGATGGCAAGCCTGTCGCGATCAAGAATGTGGTGATTTCAACGCAGCATGCTGCGGATGTGAAGCACTCCGAGATTAAGGCATTTTGCATTGAGGAAGTTATTCGCAAGGTGCTTCCTGCGGAATTATTGAATGACCAGACTGAGTATTTGATTAACCCGACGGGTAACTTCGTGATTGGTGGCCCTCAGGGCGATGCCGGCCTCACCGGTCGCAAGATTATTGTGGATACCTACGGTGGTTGGGCACGTCATGGCGGTGGTGCTTTCTCTGGTAAAGACCCTTCGAAGGTCGATCGCTCGGCTGCTTATTTTACCCGTTGGGTGGCGAAAAATATTGTCGCTGCTGGCTTGGCTGAATCTTGTGAACTGGAAGTTGCTTACGCCATCGGGCACCCGTATCCGACCAGCATTCATGTGGATACTTTTGGGACGGGTATCGTCGATGACGCGAAGATCGCGGCCGCTGCGCAGAAGGTCTTTAGCTTCAAGCCGGCGGATATCGTGAAACAACTCGACTTACTACGCCCGATCTACCGTGAGTCCACGCACTATGGTCACTTCGCAAAGGAAAACTTACCTTGGGAGTCGACCGCTAAGGCTGAAGAATTGAAGGCGGCGCTTTAAACTGAGTAACCGAGGTTATGCTAGGCAAAATGATCACTGAAAGGTGGCCACCTAAAGGAAGCCACATACGTATGTCCGCTCCTTTAGGTGCGGAGCAAGTTGGGCTGGTCGGAGACGGTCAAAACAACCAAGCATCGCCCTCACATGTACAATACTTCGCGCCCCTTAGCGGGCAAAAATAAATAACTATCAAATTTTAATATATAAATTATGAGCACAGACACACTAACCAAGACCGGAACCGATTTTAAGGTAAAGGACATTAACCTCGCGGACTTTGGCCGTAAGGAAGTTGAAATTGCGCAATTCGAAATGCCTGGCCTGATGGCTACGCAGGAGAAATACGCCGAAGAGCAGCCGTTGAAGGGCGTTCGCATCATGGGCTCGCTCCACATGACGATTCAGACGGCGGTCTTGATTGAGACTTTACAAGCACTGGGTGCCGACGTGCGTTGGTGCTCTTGCAATATCTACTCGACGCAGGATCACGCGGCTGCATATGTCGCCAAAAATCTCGGCGTGCCGGTCTTCGCCTGGAAGGGTGAGACGCTGGAAGAATACTGGTGGTGCACCGAGCAAGCGCTGACTTGGCCGGACGGTTCGGGTCCAGAGTTGATCGTGGACGATGGTGGCGATGCGACATTGCTCATCCACAAGGGCTATGAACTCGAGGATGGTAGCGAATGGGTCGATTCCGAATCCGGCAGCTTGGAGGAAGAGGTGATCAAGCGCTTGCTTAAAAAGATTCATGGCGATAAGCCAAATCACTGGCACGAAGTGGTGAAGGACTGGAAGGGTGTTTCGGAAGAGACGACCACTGGTGTGCACCGCCTTTATGAAATGCACAACGCGGGCAAATTGCTAGTACCTGCAATCAACGTGAACGATTCCGTGACGAAGTCGAAGTTCGACAATCTCTATGGCTGCCGCGAGTCGCTGGTCGACGGAATCAAACGCGCCACCGACGTTATGATCGCTGGCAAAGTGGGTGTCGTTTGTGGCTACGGTGATGTGGGTAAAGGCTGCGCAGCCGTTCTGAAAGCTATGGGTGCACAAGTCGTGGTGACAGAGGTCGACCCGATCTGCGCATTACAAGCTGCGATGGAAGGGCACCGTGTCCTCACAGTTGAAGATACTCTCGGCTGGGGCGACATTTACGTCACCACCACGGGCAACTACGGCATTATTACGGCCGACCACATGTCGAAGATGAAAGACCAGGCAATCGTTTGTAACATCGGTCACTTCGACAACGAAATCGGTGTCGACGCACTCGATGACATGCCCGGTGTGGATGTGGAATCGATCAAGCCTGATAATGAAGGGGCGGTCGACAAATACACCTTTGCCGACGGTCACAGCATCTATCTGCTCGCAAAGGGTCGGTTGGTCAACCTCGGTTGTGCCACTGGTCACCCATCCTTCGTCATGTCGAACAGCTTTACCAATCAAGCGCTCGCCCAGATTGAGCTCTGGAAGCAGGTCGAGAAATACACGCCTGGCGTTTATATCCTGCCGAAGCATATCGACGAAGAAGTGGCACGCCTCCACCTTGAAAAGATCGGATGCAAGCTGACTAAGTTGAGCGATAAGCAAGCAACCTACATCGGCGTGAAGTCTGAAGGCCCTTACAAGTCGGATCATTATCGCTACTAAGCGATTGGCAGATTAATATCTTTCAAAAGCGCTCCGGTTAGTTCCGGGGCGTTTTTTGTGTTTGTGAGTAGAACGCTGGTCTAATACACTTTTAAAAGGGTTTGATCCGTAAAGACCTTCTTCGCGTAGCCTCGGTTCTCTGAACCGGGGTCGAAAAGATCGAACCCCGAAACAAAGTTTCGAGTCTACGGTTAGACCTAGTTATTAGCT
>Ga0307966_1004094_pt1 | contig 10897 bp, 13 predicted proteins | sample OrgLakmetagen646_FD_203141 | JGI IMG/M metagenome (GOLD analysis project Ga0307966, IMG submission 203141) | Saline water microbial communities from Organic Lake, Antarctica - #646 | ecosystem: Environmental > Aquatic > Non-marine Saline and Alkaline > Saline | place: Antarctica: Organic Lake... | reverse complement strand
TTTGCCAAGGCTCTAATTCCTTGCCGGAGAGCCGCGTCTGCTGCGACCTTATTTTCATGAGGCGGCAGACACCAATTCGCACCCAGTTGGTATTCGCCGGTAAATATTAAGTCTGACCGTAAGAAAACCGAACCATGAGGAGATCAGATAGATGATTCATCAAGTCACTTTCAAGAAGAGATGGATGTTCCATGCGATGGGCCTCGGCGCCGCTTTTGGGAGCGGGTTGGCTTTTTCCTCTGCAGCTCAGGACCTTGACCAGGTCGCATTCCAGACGGATTGGATACCTTCTGGTGAGCACGCTATGTATTATGGTGGGTGGTCAAAAGGTATCTTCGAGAAGCACGGCATCGATGTGACCATCTCCCGAGGCTATGGCTCTGGCGACACAGTGACAAAGCTCGCCAGCGGCGCCTTCGACTTCGCCGTGGCCGATATCGGCGCGGTTTTAGCGGCGGTCGCCCGCGCCGACATGCCCGTCAAGACGATCTCGATTCTGTACACACATTCGCCACACTCGTTGTTCGTGCTGGAAAGCTCCAATATTGACAGCTTCCAGGACCTTGAGGGCAAGAAAATTGGAATCACGCCAGGAAACAGCCATCGGCTCTACTTTCCCAATGTCGCAGAGCGGGCCGGAACTAACCCTTCGGAAATCGTCTGGGTGAACACTGATGGTGCAGTCATGGCTCCACTCCTCATCCAGAAGCGGATCGACGCAGCGCCCTTCTATTCGATCCATCACTACTACCAAAACAAGGCCGCCGAAGCGGCAGGTGAGACCATCAAGGTTTTGCCGTTCGAGGAGGTCGGCTTTGCGATCTACTCGGCGTCGCTGGTTTCCAGTGATAAAATGATCGAGGACAATCCTGACCTAGTGCGTCGCTTTATCGATGCTGTCCACGAGTCATTCGAATGGGCGCGGGATAACCCCGAGGAAGCGTGCAACCTTCATATCGAGAGGGTTCCCGAGGTGGCAATGGATGATTGCATGGGCAGCCTCTCCGCCACGCTAGATTTCGTCTTCAACCCGCATTCTGAAGAAACCGGACTTGGCCAATATGACCCTGAACGGCTCGCCTTCACTTGGAGCGTTGTCGCCGACGCACAGGAGCTCGACCCGTCATGGGATCATGTGCAGGCCGTGGACACGAGCCTCGTCGATTGAGCCTGAGTACCGAAACCTTTCGTCAACTTGAAAGGCGCAGCATGATCGCGTTGAGAAACTTATCCCGGCGGTTCGAGAGCAGCGACGGAAGCGTCATCCAGGCGCTCGATTCGGTGAACATCGAGATAGGACGGCACGAGTTCGTCTCGCTGGTTGGTCCTTCCGGCTGCGGAAAGTCCACCTTGCTGAGACTGATCGCCGGACTGTTGCCGCCCTCGTCGGGTGAGGTCGAAGTCGGTGGCGAGATCGTGACGACGCCGCGTGTGGATACCGGCCTGGTATTTCAAAGCCCGACACTTCTTCCGTGGGCGAGTATTGAGGAGAACCTGCTCTTTCCTCTTCGGATGTTGCACCGTCCGGTCGATGCCGCTGCGCGCCAAACGGCTTCGGAACTGCTGGAACTCGTTGGACTGGGCGGTTGTGCGTACAAGCGTCCCTCCGAGCTTTCCGGTGGGATGCAGCAGCGGGCAGCGATCTGCCGCGCCCTCATGCACGATCCCGAGACACTTCTTATGGACGAGCCGTTCGGCGCGCTGGATGCCCTGACACGCGAGGAGATGAGCCTTGAGCTTCTGCGGATCTGCGCCGAGCGGCCCAAAACCGTTGTCTTCGTCACCCATTCGATCGTTGAAGCGGTGCTTCTGTCCGACAGGGTGGTCGTGATGAGCGCGGGCCCGGGGCAGGTTCAGGAGATCATCGAAATACCGATGCCTCGCCCCCGTACATTCTCGATGGAGCGCAAAAATGACTTTCAAGATCGCGTCGAACACATCCGCGGACTCATATTCGGAAAGCCCGCTGTCGCCTGAGCGGAAAGCGCGCCAGGCCATCGTTCTGCTGGCCCAGTCGGCAGCTGTTCCAGTTCTGTCGCTGATCGCTCTGTTCTTGATATGGGAAGGAGTGGTCGTGTTTTTCGATCTGCCTGTGTATCTGTTGCCGGCGCCCTCCGTAATCTGGGAAGCGAGCCTTGAAAAACCCGGAACCTTGTTAGGGCATACGGTAGTGACGTTACGGACGGTTCTGTTAGGGTTCTTCGCCTCTGTGCTGATCAGCCTGCCGCTCGCCGTCGTCATCACCTCGTCGCAATGGCTTGCGAACGTCATTTATCCGCTGCTGGTGCTGACCCAGTCTATCCCCAAGGTGGCCTTGGCGCCGATACTCGTAATCGCGTTGGGAGCGAACGAACTAACGCGGACCGTCGTGACCTTTCTTGTCGCTTTCTTTCCGTTGGTAATCGCGGTGGCGACGGGGCTTATGACGGCTCCGAAGGAGTTGATCGAGCTTGGGAGGTCCTACCGGGGATCGGCGTGGCAGATCATAGTGCGCATCAAGCTGCCTTACGCGATCCCGATGATCTTTTCCGGGCTGAAGGTGGCGGTGACGCTATCTGTCGTAGGTGCGGTCGTGGCCGAGTTCGTGAATGCCGATGCGGGCTTAGGTTACTACATCGTTACGTCGACAGCATTTTTCGAGACGCCGCTCGCCTTCTCCGCTCTAATCATTCTGTCGTTCATGGGGGTCCTTTTGTTCCAACTCGTCTGTATACTTGAGCGCCGGCTTTTCCCCTGGTCCGCCGGGGCAGGCGGGCAGCTAATCGCTTGAAGGAGAACGCGATGAGCGACATGAAAGTCATACGGGGCGGGCGCCTCGTGGATATCGATACGCACAGCGCTCCCCCGACAGACATCCTTATCCGGGATGATATGGTTGTGGAATTGGGTCCGCCCGGGCTGGCGGCGCCACATGATGCGGAACAGATCGACGCGACCGGGCATCTTATGCATGCAGGTCTGGTCAACGGTCACACGCACGGTCACGGCAATCTTGCCAAGGGCATGGGAGACCGCTGGTCCCTGGAGCTTTTGCTGACCGCAGCCCCTTGGATCTCGGGGGGGCGCGAGTTGGAGGACAAGCACCTGACCACCATGATTGGCGCGGTAGAGATGCTTCTCAAGGGCTGCACCGCAGCTTATGACCTAACGTTCGAATTCCCCTCGCCCACGCGAGAGGGAATGGCAGTTTCAGCCGAGGCTTACGCGGAGGTGGGCATGCGGTGCGTCCTCGCCCCCATGGTAGCCGACATCAGCTTTTTCGAGGCGATTCCCGGCCTGATGAAGGAACTGCCGCCACAACTTCAAACTGCGGTCAGCGGCATGCGTCTTGCGCCCGCCGAATCGACGCTTGAGGCAATAAAGGACGTTGTCGAAAACTGGAGTGTCGACGCGAATCTCGTTCGGCCAGCGGTGGCGCCAACGATTCCGCATCATTGCACAGATCTGTTTCTAAAAGGTTGTCGCGACATCGCACGTGCACACGGGATCGGACTGCACAGCCACGTTGCCGAGAGCAAGGTGCAGGCGGTAGCCTCAAGGCGTCTTTACGGGAAGACCCTGCTCGCACACATGGACGACATGGGCCTTGTTGGCTCAGATTTCGTGGTGGCGCACGGCGTCTGGCTTGATGACACTGATATGAAGCGCCTAGCGGCAAAGGGTGGGCATGTTTCGCACAACGCAGGCTCCAACGCGCTGCTCGGCAGCGGTATCGCAGATGCGCGGCGAATGATGGAGCTGGGCGTCAATCTCGCCATCGGGACCGATGGGGCCAATTGCTCCGACAACCAGAACATGTACGAGGCGATGCGCGCGGCGCTCTACATGAGTCATGTAAGGGGGCCGGACATGGGCCGCTGGCTATCAACATCGGAGATTTTGCGTGCAGCGACTGAAGGGGGGGCCAAGGCACTAGGAATTGAGAATATTGGACGTGTCGCGCCTGGATACAAAGCGGATATCGTGTTTCTTGACCTGAGTCACGTGAACTGGATCCCTTTCAACGATCCGGTCAACCAGATCGTGCAAACCGAGGATGGCACGGGCGTGCGCCATGTGATGGTGGGCGGCGAGATGGTTGTAAGGGATCGAGCGCCCGTTCGAGTCGACATGGTATCGCTCGCTCGAGAAGCTGAGGTTGCCCGCGGGCGACTTGAGGTGGCCAATGCCGAGAAAAAGGCAATGTTCGAAAAATTGGCTCCGGTGGTGTCGAGCTTTTGTCCCGGCCTAGCTTCTGAACCCTACCACATCCACCGTTTTGCCTCTCGTTGAAAGGGTTTGGGGCTGGCTGCACCACGCTCCGAGGCGTTCTTGAACTTGTGCGAAATCCTTCGCGTTGCCGCTGCGAGCGAAATTATTTGCCACCGAGCTTAAGCATATGAGCTATTTTCGAGAGGGGCGAGAGGCTTCACAGCGCGAGACCCGCAAGCTTCTGAGAACGGGCGTTATTTTGGAGACGGACGTGTCCTGCTCAAGGTCTTGGGCAATACGTATCCCGGCCAAGCCTTATGTGTCTGCGCATCGGCTTTTGCGCGCGTCTCGCCGGCTTCGGCAAAACGACGCGGTTGCGACGTGTCGATCTTGATAAAGGTCAGCATGTTACTGCCGCTCCCTCTCGAACAGGATGGGATCAGATACACTCACCTATTCTGTCGAAGCCCGCTTTAATGTGAGATTCGGTAAGGTGGGTAATTTGGGTGCACAATTGTGCCCTTTTGTAAGTGCGACATACGGCAGATTCCGTGCCAGGATGAACAGGCGAAGGAAAGATTCCTTCGGCTAATTGACATCGTGAATAACACAGCTGGGCCGGGCGTCACACGTTTCGGTTCAGCACTTAGTGCTTCCTGCAGGGTTCGCCCGGCGCTTGCTTCGGGGTTTTGAAGATCGCGGAAACTTCTCAGCCTGCGCAGGTCCACGCTTGCGCGCGCAGCACCGCATAATCGGCGATCCACTCCGCGATTACCGCTCCCTCGGGCAGTGCAGCAATCTCATCCGCCACCTGAGCCTGCTCGGCCCGGCTGTACTCCACCACCGGCGGACAGACATCGGGCGGGACGTCAGAACCGACCCCCGCGCAGGCGGTCAAGAAGAGCGTCGCGATCCCGAGGGCGGTTTGCGGCCGCGTCCAGCATTTGGCGGTGAATGGCATCATTGCGCTCCAGATTGTCCAGCCGCTCGGCGGCGCGGCCGGCGCGCTCGCCCGTCCGGCGGAGGTTGAGAAGAAAGAGGGTGATCGTGAGCCCGGCGAGGGCAAAACCTGCCACCCGCCGCGCCAGTGGCCGGGCGAGGATCCCGGCCAGCAGCGAGCCCCACATCAGCGCCGCCCCTTGCGCCAGTCATCCACGCGCGCCCAGACGGCGATACCGATCCCCTCGAGCGCCAGCGCGATGAGCACCCAGCGGAGGGTCTCGAGATAGGGCACCAGTGGCAGCACCGCGCCCTGCGCCTCGGCCAGAACCTCCTGCGCGACCTCGACCCCGGCGGCGCCAACGGTGGCCACGCCCGCCGCCCCGGTGCCCTTCAGCGTCCGGCTTTCCGCCAGCACCTCCCGCGCGGGTGCCTGACGTTGGTTTGGCAGTTGTGTACGGATCTATGGAAGCCATAGTCCACTCATATGAATGGATGTTTCATTGTTCGTCTGTCGATGTCGCGATCCCGGCTGCCGGTTCATCCGCAGTGTTGGCGTCTCGCGATGAGGGACTGCCGGGCGCGAGGAGAATTCGCGTGATCGTTGGTGCAGGATCCAACGTGGTGGAGTCGGTCACCGCTGTCCGTGTTCGCGCTACTGGCGTCAGCCCAAGTTCGGACATGTACCTTCCCATGATCTCCAGCTGCTTGTTGGCCACTGTCAGCCAGGGTGACTGCTGAACATAGCCGCTTGGCGTCTTGAGCAACGTGGGTGTCTCCGCGAGCTTGTTCTCCGCCTCGACCCAACGTGAATAGGCCACACAGTAGGCAGCCAAAGCAGCGCGATCCGCCAGGGTCAGGATACCGGCCTCGTGAAGCGGTGTGGCCAGTCTCCGCCATTCCTTGCGCGCGACAGCCGACAAATGCTCTGGGCACCGCGGCAGCGCATCGAGTTGCGTATTCTTCATGGTCCCGGATTTCGGTCTCGGCTTGCGTCCCCGCATCATCTCAGGCCCTTCGAGTATCAAAAGCGGCGAAGGGATCGTCGTCACCGTCAGCCGGGTCGAGCCCGGCGACGCGCGTCCGGGCAGACGGGGTCAGTCCGAACTCGGCAGCATAACGCACCATGTCCGCCATCGCCTTGTTCGCCGCCCCCACAAGTGGATTCTGGATCGCGTTGCCAGCCTTCGTGCGAATGATCAGCCCATGGGTGACCGCGTCCCTATCGGCCATGCACGCCAGTGCCGTTTCAGCAGACACCCAGCGTCCGTAGGCTTGGCAATAGGCCGCCAGTGCCGCGCGATCGAGTTCCGTCGTTATGCCCAGCCTGACGGTTTGGGCAATCACCCGGTCCCATTCCAGCCGTGCAGCGGGCGTCAGGTGATCCGGCGCTTCGGGCCGGGCGGTCTCCGGACGTGGCTCCTGCGCATTGAGCCGGTGCTTGCGCGCCGTGCCTGACAACACTTGCAGCTGTGTCGGTTTCGTTTTTGGCCCGCGTTGTGCCATCACTCACCCGCCTTTGCCCCCGGTCGGAATCATGGCTGCATGTGCAGGTGCCGGGGCGGTCGGTTTCGGGTCTGATCCTGTCAAGGAATGACCCGCCCCCCGGGGTCCCGGGCTGGGCAAGATACTCGAACACCCTGCGCACCGAATAGCTGCGCGCCAGCGACAGCGCCGTGAAGCCAAGGGCCAGCTTCAAGTTCTGCGTCAGCGTTGTCTGCAACCCGACAGCCGGGAACAGCACCGCCTGCATTCCCAGCGACAGCAGGAAGCCCGCACCCACGCTTGCAGAGGCTTCCATGAACGACATCGTACGCGACTGGCTCATTACGCAGCCTCCCAACGACGCGTGGTCGTGATCTCCGCGAATGTGCCCGCTTCGCCCGCGAGCGTCGCTTCCTCGCCCGCGAACGCCTCCCACCGCTGCACGATGACGTCAACGTAAGCCGGGTCCAACTCCATGGCATGGCACGCCCGGCCGGTAGTCTCGGCTGCAATCATGGTCGTCCCGGATCCGCAGAATGGCTCATAGACCGCCTGGCCGGGGCTGGAGTTGTTCAGGATCGGCCGGCGCATGCATTCCACAGGCTTCTGCGTGCCGTGCACGGTCGCGGTGTCCTGGTCGCGGTTCGGGATTGTCCAGAGTGTCGATTGCTTGCGATCGCCGGACCAGTGACCCTTGCTCCGAACCGCGTACCAGCAGGGCTCGTGCTGCCAATGGTAATGCCCGCGCGAGAGCACCAGCCGGTCCTTGGCCCAGATGATCTGACTGCGGATCTCGAACCCGCTGGCCAAGAGGCTCTCGGCCACGGTGCCGGCGTGCAGGGCCCCGTGCCAGACATAGGCTGCGTCGCCCGGGAATAATGCCCAGGCCTCGCGCCAGTCCGCCCGGTCGTCATTCATCACCTTACCGGTCCGTTTCGTCTTCGCGGCGCCGGTCTCGTTGCGCCATGACCGAGGTGCTCGTTCACTACGATCCCCTGGAGTCCCCCCTCAAGATTCGTTTCGGCGGGAGATATCCCAACTTCACCCTCGACGCCGACAAGCTAAGAGCAAAGGCGTTGGCCGAGATTGATCCTCTCTGCGACGATTTTCTGGAGATCGCATCGGCAGTCTTTGTGGCCGACAGCACGGTCAGCCGTGGCGGCGAGATACGGTCGCGGATGGGGCAGGCTTGGCGGCGCGACTTTACCTTTACGATTCCCGTCCGCCGACCCGCGTTCTGGCAAAGGCCGGATGTGATCGAGGCCCTGATCGACGCGGTCAACCACGCATTTCAGCGACGACACGCTCGCAGCCCTGTTCGTGGATCGCGACGGTCTCGATTGGCGGCACGTCGCGGCATGGAGGGCCTGGTTCACATGGACCGGCCTCTGCTGGCAGCGCGACGAAACCGGTCTCGTTCGGGAGCAGGCCCGCCAGGCGTGCAGGGCCGCGGCACACGCATGTGACAAACCGAACGAGGTGCGTCGGATCTGCAGCGACAAGACCATCTCGGCGGTGGTCCGCATAGCCGCGAGCGATCCTGCGATCGCAATACGCACGTCGGAATTGGACGCCTACCCCATGCTTATCAACACACCGGCCGGTGTGATCGATCTGGAGACGGGCGAGGTCCTAGATCACGACCGCGACCTCCTACTGACACAGACGACCAATGCCTCACCGGGCGATGGCTGTCCGCGCTGGACCCGATTCCTCGACGAAATCACCAACGGGGACGCGGAGCTGCAGGCATATCTGCAACGGCTCGCCGGCTATCTTCTTACCGGGGCGACCTCCGAGCAGATGTTCGCCTTCTTTCACGGTGCCGGGGCGAACGGCAAATCCGTGTTCATACAGACGCTGGCATTCGTGCTCGGCGATTACGCGTCAACCGCGACGCTGGACACGTTCATGGCGTCGTCCACCAGCAAGCACCTGACCGAGCTTGCGGGGCTGCGCGGGACCCTTTAGCGAAGAAGGCTTAGCCGCAATCGGTGTGCTCGCGCGAAAATGGGCAGAGCGCATGCTCGCCGCTGGGGATGAGAAGCGCTGGCGAGTGGCTACCATTGCAACGATGATGAGCCACGCACCGTCCGTCGCACATCTTCCACTCTTGAAAAGGATGCTTGACGACAACTTACGTCGTTATAAGGCTTTCCGCGAAGAAGCGACCGCGAGCGGTTGGAAGCATCGCGACGCTGTACACGAAGCACAGCATCCGCACATGCACGAGTACCAACGTGCGTTCTTGGCAATCACTGCGCCGGAGACCGCTGCGCTGATGCGTCAATACCTGGTGGATGAGCAATTTGGCGAGCTTGCGGCGCGTGTGCTGGCTGCCCAGTGGTTTGAGGCGAACGAACCCAAGGACGACAAAAAGCTCCGCATCGGCGTAGACTTCTCGCGCGTGGAAGCGCGCCGGGACGCCTGCGCCGCCGATCCCGCCGCGACATCGATCGAGGCGGAGGCGATCTTCGGCGCAATCGAGACCTTGATTGTCGATGGTTCGTCGGATGCGCAAGTGAAGCTGGCGGTTGCGCTCGGCATTGTTGGAGCACGGCTCCCCCACGGCCAGCGTGACGCGACAATCCAGAAGCTCATTTCTCTCGCGCCGAGGCAGGCGCGCGCAGCCTTGTTGTTGTCGCTGGTCCTCTCTGGCGAGGACATCGACATCAAGCTCGTGGCCGACGGCATAGCTGAGACCTTTGAGGCGGCCGAGAAGGAGACCTGGATTCTGACACAGAGCGACGCGTATCAGTTACGCGATTGGTTGCGCCTTCTGCCGTTCGCCACGCCTGTCACCGATCTGCCCGCTATCGTGCGCGGCATGCCGGACGCGCAGCGCCATCCACGAGTGCTCGAAGAGATGGTCCGCGGACTCGGCAGTTCGTCCTCAGACGACGCAGAAGACGTGACCTTCACGCTCGCCGCAGATGACCCGCGTCTCTACCAGAACCATGGGTGGCGCGCGACCGCGCTGAGCTTCGGCACCGTATCCGCCGCGCGCCGCCTCGTTGATTTAAACGTCAGCGGCGCGCTCGACGGCAAGTCATACGATGGGTGGGGTTTGCAGCGCGAATTGAGTGGTCTGATTTCGGAGTTCCCAGAGGTCCGCAAGTACGTCTTTGACCTTCTGAATGATGGGCCGACAACGAAACAGCTTGGCCTGCTCGCAAGCGCAGTCGCCGAAAACCCTAGCACGGATGGCGTACTGATGCTGATCGATTTTGAGATGAAAACCGGACGCTCGTTCATGGCGAGGCCGGCGATTGAAAGCGCTGTCACACAGCACGTTCCGGCCGAGAATTGGGAGGGCGCATATAATATCGTGCCCGTCGCGGCGACTGAGCTGCGCCGGAAGCTGCTGGCGATGACGGGCAGCGGCGGCAAGGATGACCCCGCCGCCCGCTGCCTCAACGTCATGGACAAGCTACGGGACGAGTATGGTGCGCCCGACTCAGAACCACGCCATCCCGATCTTTCGTCAGGGCGCCCCTGGCCGATCTTGATGCCCGATCCCGACGCAGAAGACGGAAGCTGATCGGCCGCCGCAAGGTCAGGGCGGAATGTCCGCTGAGAGCGCAAGCGCAAGTCTCCATGCTAGGTGTCCTATCGCAAAGCCGCCAGTCGCCTATCGGGCCCGAAGCAGCCATTCGCCAACATCGCAGAGAACGGCCGCCGATCGCCCATACCACGAGGCTTTGCGCATGCTGCGGCGCGGGCGCCGTCAGCCAAGCAGCATACGCCAAGCGGCGAATGGTTCGATCCCAGTTCCTTTCCCAGAAACGCGACTGGCGTCGCAGGCAACAGATGATCGAGAATTATTCCTCATGCTTTCATAGCCTTACAAGCTGTTACCCAAACCGGCGCAGTTAACAGCTTTAGAGAATATCGGCCCTGAGAGACCGCTTCCGGGCCACTTGCCACCGGGGCCGGTGCTCAGCCCCGCCTGCATAACCCTCCAATACAACGAGAAAATCCGGCCACCGCCGGATCTGGAGAACGCTTTCGCAGGGGCAAGTGGCGGAGAGGACGGGACCGGGATCGGACGTTCTCTACCCCTTAAGACATTGATTTAATTAGGGTGCGTTGCAGGTTCGAATCCCATCCAATGTAAACGCGGCTGAAATCCAACTAGGGCCTGTTGACGTTTGAGAATTCCCAAATGGGTCGCGGAGTGATTCAAGGTTACCAAAATGGGAGGTAACCTTGATCCGCGTGATATTGACCGACGCGCAAACCGCCCTGTCCGCCTCAACTCAAGTCCCGCCGACAAGACACG
>Ga0307966_1004092_pt1 | contig 10899 bp, 7 predicted proteins | sample OrgLakmetagen646_FD_203141 | JGI IMG/M metagenome (GOLD analysis project Ga0307966, IMG submission 203141) | Saline water microbial communities from Organic Lake, Antarctica - #646 | ecosystem: Environmental > Aquatic > Non-marine Saline and Alkaline > Saline | place: Antarctica: Organic Lake... | reverse complement strand
CCCCCTCCCTCACCTCTTTTCTATATTTTAGTCTTTAGCTTTCTCCCGTTTCTCCGGTTTCTCTGAGTTGTTGTGTTCTCCTTGGTAATAATGACAGAGCCCTATGTATCTCACGATGCAAGCGAAATAGAACTGATCATGGAAGGCATTGTCGAGAAAGACATAAGTAACTCGTTTCGGAATAATGCAATGTCACCTCTGAAGAAAAGAAAAATGTCATGCTCTGCCGCACAGACTAAATATACAACCAAAAACGTGCCGCTCAGTGCAACCATATAGGAGGCCCACCAATCTGCTCCGTCTGCCATAAGCTAGATGGCACCTACCACATGCTTTCATGCTGCAATCATTGCATTATAAATAAAAATGATTATCAACAGTCACAACGCTACTAAACAAATGATTCTTAAAGCAATTCAATTAGGTACACAGGGTGCATGCCTGCTAGCACAAGCAGACGTAGGCAATCGTAAAAATGGTACTACAAGGCATTATACGCCCTTCTGAGGAGACATATATAGGAATGTTTTCAACCTGGATCTGACATTTCAATCTTAATGCACAACAGTGGCGGAAATTTAGCAAGCCAGATGCGATCCTAGTTACTTCGACCCAGCAACCACGCCCCAAACGAAACCTAACAAACACGTGTAAAACTATGCCAATAATGCAAGAAGATCTACCCATAATTACCTAGTAGAGGGTGCTGCCAATCCATACCCCTTGACTATGAAACCAAGAGAAATACAATTACAGAGTGCTTTGCAGCCTGCTGCAGAAGTACTCACGTTCTTGGAGGCGAGTGCAACCAAATGTCAGTTGGAACTATTTTGCTGCAGCTTGCGCTGTAGGAATTATCCTTTTTACACCTGATCTATAGTCAGTGTTTAGATTAAGTCTTTCCCTCTTCCTCTCGACTTTTGCTTTTTGCTGTCTTCGTTGGCAGGCATGGACGTCAACGGCCCAGCTGCTAACTTCCTTGCTTATTCTCTTCTAGGAGAGGTTTCAGTTCTTTAGCCGCCAGTTCAGTGTTCAGTTTGCTGTTTGCAGCTTTCTCTCTCTTTAGTGTCTTGGCAGAGTTTTTAGTTAGTGTTTTCTCCTGGATGGTTAGCCATGTGTAAATTTCCCTCCAACATTTGGTGGAGCCGAGCCGAAATAAAACCAAATAAACGTGACATACATTCAAAATGAAGTACTGTTATACACTTCCCCTACTTATATAGCAGAAAAGGCACGAGGACAACATATGCTGCTAATGCCTCACTCGAACACTGTAATACCCGTTACACCATGCTACTAGGAGCAACAGGCACCATCTACAGCCTTGGAATTACTCGTCTACATGACACAGCAGTCATGAAAAGATTAAGCCTACATGCAATCAGATCCGCAATAATAAATAATACCGATGAGGTGAAACATTGAACACAACCCCTACAAATATCTAAGCAATACTCCTGGTAGTGTGCAGGCTTCTGCCTCCTAACCACCTGACCCCCATTAAAAAACTTCTCTTACTTTTATTATCCAGGTGGGATGTTGTATACCTCTGCATCCATTGGATGGTGCAGAACACAAAACAGCATCCATTAAATGATGCAGAACACAAAACAGATCCTTTCCTAATCCATGTCGGTAGTGTTTGCACGTTTGCACTTCTGTTTTATTTTTCTTTCATCTCAATCCTACAAGAATGCGCCTTTGCTGCTTTTGTAGGCAAACTGACCAAGCCGAACGAAGCAAATTTACCCTGAGCAGGGAGGCACATAATGCTTAGAGCCTATGATCAGGCTGTGATCTCTGAGCTGCATATAGAGGGCAAGACTGTTCAAGCTCTAATAGCATGGCTAGCATGATGCCGATGAGGTATAGCAAGAGAGTAAGTCACACACGCTAGGGCACCCACCTGGATGTACATGTGTGCACTATCTGCAATCCTACAATATCTTTTCTTTTCACATTGGTGCTGATTTGATTAGCTACCAGAGCATGTGCTCAGTTTTACTTAAGCCGCCCTGCGTAAGAAATGTCAGGACTGGATGCAGTAAACGTAATACCTGCACCCTAGATGGGTGCTTTGCATGGAGAATGGTGCGTTGATCTGTGTAACTCACCAACCATATGGTTGTTTTACTTTTAACGTCCTTACAATGACGTTTAGTTGTTAAAAGGACCCCAAAATGAAACCCACTCCGTTTGGTGCTTTGAATGGTAAGGTACCAGCGTATGGCTGCTTAAAATGTTCACGCCGAGGCTGATTAGGTATGAAACCCGGAACTAGCTAGTTTCAAGCACAGCCCTGAAATGCAGCTGAAACTACAATTGCCCGTGAAAAAAGCACAGGTTACACAAAAAATTACCTGCACGGTTTAATGCCTGGCCTTGTGCTTTGTTGATGGTCATGCAGACATCTGGTTTTGAAGGCCTTTGTGCCTTTGTATAAAAGCATGACCTTATCCTAATGACATTATCCATCATCAGAATGCAAATGCAGCTTGGAAGCAAGCTTCTTAGCTCTTTGAGATTCAAGACCCAGGTCCTTAAATGTTTTTGTGTGTGGTTTTTGTAGGTGGTGCCACTCATTCCCAAAGGAATGGTGTGGAACCTCCGGAGGGTAGCGGAGGCTTCTTGAATGATGGTGTAGAGGCCTTTGTGCTGTTCCAGCGCAGCGCCCATCTGGATCGAAGGTCTAGTGTTCTCACAGTAACTCATTCTGATCCTGAGGTGAATGTCATGTTGAAACATGCTGAGATCTCTTGTCGGTGCTGTCTGGGGAAGGTGGATCTGCTGATGGCTGGCGGTGCTGTCGAGGTGTTTCCAGTCTCCTCTATTTGCCCCTGCCACTCCAAAGAAACCGCCCCCCTTCATTGCTAGTCTGTTGCTTTCTTTGTTTTTGTGAAGATGGGAGCAGCCAGTACAACATCTGGAAAACCTGTTTTGTCTGATAAGCGAGGTGAAAAGGGCCATAACAGAACAAAAGCTGTTTACATAGTTTGATGACTTAGCTGTTCGCTGCTGCTTTATCCATGAAGACAACGCATTATCATGCTGCATGCCTCTCAACGGTTGTTTTTTCTTTTTTTTGCGTGCGCTGGCACACAGAGGGGATATGTAGGGCAATGTCTAATTGTAGGCATAAGGGGCAGGTGAGTCTCGTTGAGCACTGGAACCATATGCACCTTTATGGCTGTACAGGTTTCCTGCTCAGTATTTACTGGCTTCACTTTTCTGCAAAGTATTTATGGTATCTGTAAAATCAATTCGTTTATACGTCACAAATTCAGCTTCCAGATTCCAAGGAGCCTTGACCAGCAATCCTAAACTTTTCTTTCGGTCATATTACATCCAGGCACTTTACAGTTACGTTAAACCACGTTGCCATTTCTGAAGTATCGGAGTGTGTACCATCAAGGAGAAAGCAACCTCCTTATGTTGGCGTAGCAAGGATTATATTTGACGGATATGAAGTTTTTTTTATGCATCGCAATATCGCAATGGAGGTATTGCCTGGCAGCACTTGGTGCCTAAATGACTCCCTTTCCTAGATGGCTTCAGGAGTGGTGCTTTCCAGAGGGAAACCACGGAGGCAATGTTTAATATACTCTTTGGATTATGTGCGTCCCAATTGCTTAGCTCCAATTTTTACTTAACATGAATGTCTGTGGGTGTAAATTTTGGAGCTAAGCAATTGGGGCGCATATACTCAGTTTGCTGTGGCGTGCAGGCCATTTCTTACCACACATTGTTCGTACCAGATCACCCACTGAATTAATCTGAAATGCTTCTAATGATACAGCAATCTACCAGAAAAAAAAATCATTGCAACAAAAATGAAAGAAAACGGCTGAGTGGTTGGTGTTTTATGGGAATTTGAGCCATTTCCCATGGAAATCACCACATTAGAGCTTACATGCACCATGTGTGCTTAATCCAGTCTATCTTAGCACGCAAAGCAACCCACATGAAACTGGGCACATGCTCGAGTAGCTCTCAATGCCAGCTACACTTTGATTTTAAACTGTCGATTGTGTGAAGTGGCTGTGAGTCGCTGCCTTCTGAATGCAAAAATTCACATTTACAGGCATTTCCTTTGCTAACCCCCTCTGGGTGCTTTCTGTCCAGGAAACAATTGCTGAATTTTAGCTGCAATATCAGCTTGTTTACCTATTAACAAGAATCACATGTTGAATCACCACCAGGATGAAACTACAGCATCCAAACAAGAAGATCACGGTGAGTACAAATTGGCAGGCACTAGCCTGCTGCAACAACATGGCACTGCCGTGCAAAGCTGTCTCTCCTGTCCCTATAAGACTGAATCCAGTACCGACACCTGTCTGTGATCATGCGGTGTAGATCAACGTGTTTCAGCGAAACAAGTAACGCGCCAATCAAGATGAAGGCAATACCCAGACCACCAACAAAATTCGTTGACTCCCCTAGGAATGCCAGCTCAAAAATCCACGCAAAGACTACCTGGTGCGAAGCAGGAGGGTTTCAATCACGTTGGTAGCTGGATGTTGGTAGCTGGTGTTGAGATACAGTTGTGTTATTGTTGTGTTATTGCACTTTATTTACAGAGAGAGAAACAAACCCAGCAGGAGAACCAAAAGACACTGTAATTAACTAATTGCTAGACTGCCTGATTCCTAACAGCTGGACGCTAGCGAGGACAAATTGCAAAGAAGCAAACACCAGCATCAATCTTGCTGGGAAACTATTGAGTTCAGGCTTGGCACGATGCAAGTCAAAGCATGCCAACACAAAGGAAGGCTTCTCACAATCAAGGACCTCTCACCTGTGACCAGCTGAGCACTGTTGCTCTGCCAGCTATCACCAGCTGAAGAGATCTGTCAATCAAGAGGCCTGCCAGCTATTACCAACTGAAGGGATCTGTCAATCAAAAGACCACTTATCTCTCACCTGTGACAAGCTGAGCACTGATGCTCTGCCAGCTATCACCAGCTGAAGGGATCTGTCAATCAAGAGGCTGGCCCTGCAGACAGAGTTCAAACGCAGTGGAGTGTCTGTTTTGCCATGTGATGTTGCTCTGAATTGGTAAAAGGCGCATCATGCTTATTCAATGCTTAAATGTCTTAGATTGTCTATGTACGGTTCTATTTTGCTTGCATCGTGAGATGCATAGGGCTCTGTCATAATTACCAAGGAGAACACAACAACTCAGAGAAACCGGAGAAACGGGAGAAAACTAAGGACTAAATTATAGAAAAGAGGTGAGGGAGGGGGGGGAAGTATGCTAAAGAGAGAGCTGTGATCTCCAAGGAATAAAAAGAATGGAGAAGGGAAGCAGAAACAGGAGAAAACCAGAAAGTGAGGATATCTCACTTTATGCTACATTACAAGAATCTGAGTTTAGGTGTTTCACACTGAACTCATAAGTTTTAGACTCAAGCCAGGTGGGGGAGACTCAAAGGCACTTTGGGCCAATGTGTCTCCTTTTTCTTAATTGATGCAGGGAGTGTTTTGCTGCCTGCGTAGTTTTTCTTTTCTTTCTTCAGACTCATCAGGCCTGCTTTGATTTTATTTTGTACATGCACAATTGAGCGACACGTCAACTAGCTTTGCTTTACTAAATGCAATGCGATGCTTATATGTGATGGACTGTTTGCATGCAAATTCAGATTTAAGCCTGTAATTTGAATTTGAACAAGCGCAATTGAGCGACACGTCAACTAGTCTTGCTTTACAAAATGCAAGGCAATGCTTATATGTGATGGACTGTCTGCATGCAAACTAGGACTTAAGCCTTTAATTTTCACAAGCACAATTGAGCGACATGTTAACTAGAAAAGGGTCTTCTCCACAGCTGGACCTCCCTTTCCTAGTCAAAATGTGCCATAGATCCAATCTTGGCTCTATCACCCCGAGCCCTTCACCATTTTGGAACTTGAAAAGTGTGTTGGATAGCTTAATATTACACAGCTTGTAGCCTGCCATGTAAACACTTCATGGACACTCACGCAAACAGCAGCACCCCTGCCATAAGGAGAAGGAGCCAGCTCGTCCCTTGTGGCATGATTGGACGTGCAGGCACTCCAATGCCAAGGAGCACAGCGGAGAGGGTCAAGGTAAATAAATGAAACCAGATTGTCTGCGCAGAATGGTCAAAAACAAGGCACTCTTGAACAGATTGTCCGCGGAGCACAATGCAAAGCAAAGGACTGCTGCTTAGTTGAGGTTGTTGTGTGGGTGAAAGCAATTTTCCAGCTAAAAACTCTATCCAGATCAGGAATCTAATGTAGTACAAGACAAGAACACGGCTAGGAATTCTTAACATGCGATTATTAGCGTCGACATGTCAGTGAAATGTCAAACCCTGTTCCTAATTGTATACAGTGCAGCAGAGAATAAATTTCATTGGAAGCTTGCAGCAATGACTGCTACTCACTATCACGAGCGGTGTTTCTTTATCCTTGATGAAGCGCACGCTTACAAAGGTGAGCGCTCCACTGAAAGCACTGCGAGTGACACAGGTATGGGATTTTTATGATTTAAAATGAAGCAGTGCTTCTTTATCCTTAATGAAGCGCACGCTTACAAAGGTGAGCGCTTCACTGAAAGCACTGTGAGTGACAAAGGTGAGCGCTTCCAAAAGTGAGCGCTTCCAAAAGTGAGCGCTTTTAAAGAGCGCTTACAAAGGTTTGCGCTTCCAAAGTTGAGCGCTTACAAAGGTGAGCGCTATCAAAGGAGAGCGCTCCACTGAAAGCACTGTGAGTGACACAGGTATGGATTTTTTTTTAATTAGCGGTGTCTTTATCCTTGATGAAAGGCACGTTTACAAAGGTGAGCGCTCCACTGAAAGCACTGTGAGTGACACAGGTGTCGGGGTTTTTTGTTTGATTTGAATTGAGGGTGTTGCATTGATCACAAGGAGTTACATTGATCACAGGGAGTTGCATTGATCAAAGGGTGTTGCTTTGTATTGGCATATTGCATTGGTCAAGGGGAGATAGTAAACTCCCTACTACGAGATAGAAACGCTTGATCACAAGGAGTTACATTGATCACAGGGAGTTGCATTGATCAAAGGGTGCTGCTTTGTATTGGCGTATTACATTGGTCAAGGGGAGATAGTAAACTCCCTACTACGAGATAGAAACGCTTGATCACAGGGTGTTGCATTTATCACAGGTATAGTTGCTTTGATCAAAGGGAGATGCAACTCCCTACTACGCGTGCCAAAAAAGATGGCAGAGTAAATTTGAAAGGGAGCACGAGAGGGTGGCTGGAAGAAAACAAAAGCAAGAAAGGCGGAGCTTTCTGCTCAAAGAGTTAGAGGTTGCAAGAAAGAGGAAGCTAGAGACAACCCTGGCATCTGTTTCTTTTGTCATCGACGACCCTGGGATCTGTTTCTTTTGCCAAATTAAGAAGACTGGTATTTGTGCGTTGCTTATAGCTGGGCAGATGATAAGCATGCATCCACTCTCATTCATTTAGTCTTACATTGTTGACTTTATAGATGATGACTTTGATGATGACTATCCTTGATCATGTGAACAGGGAACAGCACGCCTGCTTGTCCCTTGTAAGTGTGTGTGTGTGTGTATGTGTGTGTGTGTGTACAACAACAGCATCGTTCCTTGTTAGCGAGTCTTTGGCTCGTTTGTAAGGTTAGCCAGAACTATATATATACGGTGCAATACGGTAGTTTTGGCAGGGAGTCCACCAAATACACGGTGTATATATACAGTTCTGTCCAACCCTTCTCATCTATGCTTAAGTTGCGAGCCTTTCCTTCTTGATACACCTTGATCTGCACTGACCTAGATCTACTCTTGCAGCGTTGACTGGTATTTTAACTCTCAACCATACTAAAGACCACAGCCTTGATTTGCGCGCCTTTTCTTCTTGATGCACTTTGATCTGCACCAGCGTTGACTGATACTTTCACTCTCAACCATACATAAGACCACAGCTCTTAACTTGGCATGCTAAGCATATTGCACCTTGATCTGCACCAGCGTTGACTGATACTTTTTGTTCCAACCGTGCAAAAGACCACATCTCCTACCTTGGCATGCTAAGGCATATTGCAACTTACCTAGCAAGTGCCGCGGCAATTCCTGTGGTTCTACTTGAGTCCCAGCCCTTGCAAATAAACACATGAAAAGGGATCAGCACTTGAGCAAGAGAGAATGTTAAGTATAGTTTTCAGCCAGCTTTCCCGGACATGTGCTCATACAACAACGAAGCAGAGCTCTAACAAAAAACGCTTGGACAATTAAAAAGATACCTGTTTGTCTTCCTTGTTTGGAAATAGGAATGGCGGCTGTGCGCTCAAAATGACGCCAGCAATACTGAACACCACACCTGTTGCAGACAGATGGTTACATAGGCAGATGCAAATGTTTGAAGACTTAGCATTGTGTGAAAAAAGCCAAACATTAGCCTGCCTATATTATTTTGATGCAGCGCAGTAGGCAAAGCACGCTTCTTGCATGTTTAAACAAGCAATTACAGCCAAAAAGTAAAGCTACAACACACACAAAAAGACATACCTACCACTCCCAGCCAGCCCAATTTTTCTCGAAGCAAGATCCATCCAATTACACTCGCTATTGCGGGATTCTGAATTGTGCATTTATCAAATAATGGTGTGAAATACCAGAATATGTTTGGTGTGTGTATACTTTTCTGGTATTGTGCATCCTCTGATAGCTCAGACTTGAGACATACACAAGCAAAACATGTCGTATCAATGCTTCACACGCTCTTCACGACAGAGCTAACGACAGGAGGAGATACAAAGGCAAAACATGTCTGATCAATGCTTTACACGCTCTTCACGACAGAGCTAACGACAGGAGGAGATACACAAGCAAAACATGTCTTATCAATGCTTTATGCTTTACACATTCTTCATGACAGATCTAATGACAGGAGATAAGTAAAATAGGTTTTACCAATACTTAACACGCTCATCACGACAAGAGGTAATTAAAGGAGGTGCAAAAGAAATCGAGCGCACCAAATAATGCAAGGCCACTGCTGACCCAAGTGCCTGCGTAAAAGTACAAGTACAAGTACAAGTTAAAGTAAGGGTAAAAGTCAACCATGCTGAAAAACACCAGCATGCATTAAGGAAAGGCTAGCGGCTTGTAACATTGGCAAGAAAGGATTAGGATAGCAATTGCAGTGCAAACGCTCTTCAAATAGTTAGTAATTTAATCACATGTTCAACAATTTGTTTCCAAACTGTTGGTATGAACGCACCAGGTTTTCCATGGCAAAATAAAACAGTCCAGTAGCTGCAAATCCAAAGAAGCCTCGACCGACTGTGTAACGTGCAAGGTTAAGACGCAAACAAGAAGTGTTTGCACTTTCCATCGCTGTTCAATTTAATTGTAGCCTAAATTAAATGCAAAACAATCTTTGTTTTGCTTTGCTTTGTGCAGTGCATGCATAAGAATGCAATTTAAATTACGTAGCCTAGATCATTAACAAAACTATCTTCATCTTGCTTTGTGGATGTGCAGTGCATGCAGAGTGCAGAGATTGTAATTACGTAGCCCACCTAGGTATGGAAGGTGGCGGGTGTCTGTCCACAGCTTGAGCTGGCCTGCTGAATATGCAATCACCGTCCACAGAAAGATGGCGACCACACTACTGATGCCCACAATTTCAAACGCAGGAATCTGCAGCATGATTGTGAGTGGGAGACAAAAAAGTGCACATGGACAAATACCAGGAAAGTGGTGTTTGCTTTACCAAGACCGTGCTGTAAAACGAAAGCCACCAAGCTTAAATGGTTTTTCTGATGCAAAGGGGAAGGAAATAATTACAAGCTAGATGTTTGACGTGTGTTGCATAGAGAATATTTGGCATCTGTTAGGTAAATCTTTCAGCAACCCTTTAAAAGGCACAGAAGAATAACAAAGGAACGGGACGTTACTTCCATTCACAACATCTTATAAAAAAGCATGGACTTAAATCTAAGGAAACATCGCCCAACTCACCTGCCTCTGTGTAAGAAGCTTTGCGGCCAGAGCAGAGACGGCAAAAAACAAGGCTGAGAGAAACACACAGGTCGCCCCGTTGGACCATGTGAACTCTTGGAGCTTCCTGTGTGTGTGTGTGTGTGTGTGTGTGTGTGTGTGTGTGTGTGTGTGTGTGTGTGTGTGTGTGTGTGTGAGAGTGTGTGTGTGTGAGAGTGTGTGTGTCATTTAAAATTCCCTGTACAGTTGTACATGTTGCATGTTGCATGAAATCAAATGTCACTAGAGCATTCCATCCTGATGGGTTGCTTGCAGTGTTGTCTTACTTACATGTGTAGGTACTAAACTTCATTACATCGTCCACCGAATACTAACAAAAACGTTACATACTGATAAATGCTTTTTGCTTCCACTGCCCTCTTACTTCGCCATTTGCGCGCATTGAGCCCACAAGCCGGACGCCGCTTTCACCTGCCCAGCGTGCTGCTGTTGCGGCCTGCCCCCATCCACCACTACTGCAGCTCCATCGCTACCATTAGCAGCACCATTGCCAGCAGGCGGAGGCACCGTGGCTGTTTCCTGATCACTCGCTGGCTCGATGTCCCCGTGACGGCTGCTGCCCAGTTGTATGCTTTTTTCGATGTCAGTTATGCAGTGCTGCCTGGTAATTTGATGTTGGTCGTGCTCCGGTTGCATTCCTAATCTAGATAATCATGATTGCAACATTTACTGGTAATTTTCCCTATGCTATGATCAATTGAATTCATTTTCGATCCACGTTTTTCAACACTCTTGTTATGTGTTTTTAAAAGGAAAATTCACCTCAAATCCGAGAATTCCGGAGCAAATCCGAGAATTCCGGTGCTGCGATATTCAGCCTTTTCCATCAATTATTATGAGGTGTGCTTTTCACTGCATAATTTTGATCTTTCTTTTCTTTTTT